>Ga0187851_10001709_pt1 | contig 20691 bp, 22 predicted proteins | sample June2016WEW_6_10_FD_132997 | JGI IMG/M metagenome (GOLD analysis project Ga0187851, IMG submission 132997) | Peatland microbial communities from SPRUCE experiment site at the Marcell Experimental Forest, Minnesota, USA - June2016WEW_6_10 | ecosystem: Environmental > Terrestrial > Soil >...
AGGGCCTCTCCAAGAAAGAGATCATCCGCTGCCTCAAGCGCTACGTCGCACGCGAGGTCTTCCGCGCCCTGGTCGCCAAGACCGAACTCGCCCGGGCAGCTTGACAAACCATAGAAGCATCAAAAACCTCCCCCCAAAGCCGACTTCCTGCGAGAATTTCCACCTCCCCTCGCTCCGAGAGCGGATCGGGCCGCTCCACAGGAGGTTCCCGGGCCATGGCCACTGACGACAAACAGCGCATCCTCGATTGGTGTAGCGCCGACAGCGACGTTCGCTGTGTGGAAGAGGACGCCGACGAGGGTGCCGAATTCACCCTGAGGCTGGCGAGCGGGGGTGCGGAGGTGACCGCCACCCTCCCGACCGGAGGGGACCGACTGGTCCTCCGCAGCGTGGTCGACCTGGATCAGGCGACCCATCCCGCGGGAAGCGGCGACCTCGCAGCCGACCTGGTCGAGCTCGAGGAACGGCGACCGGGCCCGGTGACGGCCAGCCTCGACCCGGCCGGAGAGCAAGTGGTGATCAGCACCTGGATCGTGCTCGACGGGCTGACCAAGCACAGCCTCCTGACCGCCGTCAGTGATCTGCACCGGACCTGGGGCGCCGTGCTCCGGCTCACGGGGGTGACCGCCGAGGCATCCGCGACCGGAGTGCAAGCGACCGAGGTGGTCGGTGTGGCCGGCGCGGAAGAGGATGCGCCCGTCCCGGCCATCGACGACGCGGCTGCCGATTCCGCCTCCGTCGCAGGCGGCGTCTCCGATGCCACTCCGTCGACCTGGGCATGGTCGCCGGCGGGTGCCAGCGCAGCCTTTGCCGCAGTGGGCGAGGCCGGAGCGCCTGAAGATGCTGCAGCAGCGGGCGAGAGTGCCGTCCCCGAGGACACCGCAGCCCCCAAGGACGCTGCCACTTCTGAGTACGAGCCAGTCCCCGAGTACACGCCGGCCCCCGAAGCCGACACCGCCCCCGAGGCAGCTCCGGAGGCCGAGAGCGCCGGATCGACGGCTTACCCCGAGCCGGCATACCCGGCTGCCGCGTCGGAGGCGGCACCCGAGGCGGCGACGGCCGAGGTCGAGGCCGTCCCCGAGGCAGAGGCTGCTCCCGACGCCGAGGCGGCCCCCGCACCTCGTCCGTGGGTTTGGCCGTCGACCGACTCCGCAACTGAGCTCGCCGCGGCGGACGCATCGCCCGGGACGCCGGGGACAGAGCAGGAGGAGCCATCCGTCGCGGAGCCGTCGGTCACCGGCGCCGCAGAGCAGGCACCGGTCGCGAGCCCCTGGGGAGCCACGGGGGAGACGACCTTCGAGCCGCTTGCCTCGCCCTACCACCCGCTCGACTCCCCGGGGCAGAGCTACCCGGAGTCGACCGCGCCCATCGAGTTCGAGGCGACCCCTGGCCCGCTCGCGCAAGCGACGCCGACCGCAGCTGGCGGCTCCGGACAGGGTTATGGCACGCCGTTCACGCCGGAGGCCGTGGCGGTCCCGGCGCCGGCTCCTGCTCCTGCTCAGCCGGCCTGGACCCCCGGCCACAAGGTCCCGCCCCAGGGGATGCAGGCATGGGCCGCCCCCGACCCCGCCGGAGCAGTGGTTGCCACCCTCGGGGGCCACCTTCCGGTCCAGGTGACCGAGGTGCGCGGGGCATGGGCCCACGTCCTCTGCTCCAACGGCTGGACGGGCTGGGTGGACAACCGCCTGCTCGTCGTCGGGGCGTGATCGGAGCCAGGTGATGAGGGGCTCGGTCGGGAAGGGCATCCGCGCCCTCCCCGACCGGCCCGCCCCCCGACCGCGGGGACGGTGACGGCCTGGTGGAGGTCAAGGCGGAGGTGCTGGGAAGCCTCTGGCGGATCGTCGCCGAGGTGGGTCAGCGGGTCGAGGAGGACGAGACGATCATGGTCCTCGAGTCCATGAAAATGGAGATCCCGGTGACCAGCCCCATCTCCGGCACCGTGACCGCCCTCCTGGCCGCCAAGGGCGAGGTCGTCCAGGAGGGACAGACGGTCGCCATCGTCGAGTAGGGCGGACTACCCCGACCGCCGCCACCGCCCGGCCAGAATGGGCTGATGGAACCAACCACCCCCCGGGAGGGCGGACCCGCAATCGCCGCGCGCGGCTGGCGCGCGCTCGTGCCCCGGCTCCGGGGCAGCACCGCGGGCCGGGTCCTCAGTGCCTACGGGTCGACCAACACCGGGAGCCACGCCTCCGGGCTGGCCTTCAACGCGGTGATGGCGATGTTCCCGATGATCCTCGGGGCGCTGGCCATCATCGGGTGGGTGGTGAACGGCCCGGGCATCCAGAGCCAGGTGCAGACCGCCATCCTCCGGGCCCTGCCGGGTACGAGCGGCCTCGAGCTCAGCAAGGTGGTCACCGGCGACCTGCACCACTACGCAGGGCTGCTGGGAATCGTCGGCATCCTGGGCCTGCTCTGGGGCGTCACCAACTTCTTCGGATCCCTCGAGTTCTGCCTGAGCCGCATCTTCGAGTTCCGCCAGCGCAGCTTCCTGCGCCAGCGCGCGATGGGCGCCGTGATGATGTTTGTCCTGGTGGCGGGCATGCTGATCGCGGTCGCGGCCAACACCCTGATGAACCTGATCCCGGTGATGGCCGGGATCGGACCGGCCGCCGGGTTCCTCGCCATGGGGGCCCTCACCCTGACCATCTACCGGCTGGTGCCCAACCGGACCTTCCGCATCCGGCAGCTGTGGCCCGGGGCGGTGGTCTCGGGCGTGCTGATCGAGCTGATCACCCTCCTCTTCCCGCTCTACGCCAAGCTGGCCCACGGTTTCGACACGTACGGTCAGAGCCTGGCCCTCTTCTTCCTGCTCGCCACGTGGCTCGCCTTCCTCTCCCAATTCCTCCTCATCGGAGCCCTCTGGAACCGAGTGCGACTCGGCGAGGAGTTCACGGCGTCCGGCCTCCTGGCGACCAGGGGCGGCGATGCGAGATCACGCGCCACGCAGAGCGCAGGTGCGAGCCCAGCCGCCGCGAGCGGCGACGATGCGGTCGCGGGGCACGCCACGCCGGCGGTAGATGACAGCATCACCGGTGACGTGGACACCACCACCAATTCCCCACCCGAGCGGTCGCGCCGAGCCAAGACGACTCGCGCGTGAACACGGGCTACGACACCCAGCGGGTCACGACGGCCGACAACGTCGGCATCTCCTTCCGGGTCGCCGGCGTGGCCACGCGTCTCACCGCTGCGCTGCTCGACCTCCTCGTCCTCGGTTGCCTGCTCCTCATCGTCTCGGTGCTGGTCATCGCGATCGCGACAGCGGCCGCCGGCAACAGCAGCGAGGCCAGCACGCTGGTCGTCTTGAGCCTCCTCTCCTACCTGCTGTTTGCCTCCTGGGTGATCATCGCCGTCCTCTACTTCACGATCTCGGAGGCCGTGAGCGGAGGCAAGACGCTGGGCAAGTCCGCCATGGGCATCCGGGTGATCCGAGTCGACGGCGGCACCGCGAGCATCGGCGAGTACTTCCTCCGCAGCGCGGCCTACATCGTCGACATCTTCGGAGTGGGGGCCATCCTGCTCTTCTTCCACCCCCAGTCCCGGCGTCTCGGCGACCTCGTCGCCGGAACCGTGGTGGTGCGGGAGCGGAGCCCGCTCACACTTATCACCGCAACGGCTCCCGCGCCCGTGTACCTGCGCACCCGTGATGCCGGTCCCGGCATCGACGGCCTCAGCCATCTGGGCGAGCACGAGCTGTCGGCGGTGCGCACCTTCCTGAGCCGACCCGGACTCCGACCCGAGCAGCGCGCCGACCTGGCGGGACGGCTGACGGCGCGGCTGCTCGACCGGATGGAGCTCCCACTTGGCGCCCCCGAGCGGAGATGGCCGCCCGAGCTCTTCCTGGAGCGGCTCTTCATGCAGCTCGCGCCGCGCTTCGAGAGCGGGGGATCGCCCCCCTCGGCGGCGCCCGGCCCCTACGCGGGCCCCGGCGCTCCCCCTCCCCGGACGCCATGAACCTGGAGTCGTTCTCCGCCGGCCGCCGCGCCCGCTGGGCCGAGCTGGAAACGCGAACCGCGGCGCTCGCCGGCAACCACCTCCGCGGCCTCGGGGCCGCTGAGGTCGAACGCTTCGCGATTCTCTACCGGCGCACCGCCAGCGACCTCGCCATCGCCCGGCGGGACTTCCCCGACCAGCCCGTCACCGAGTACCTCAACTCGCTCTGCGGGCGCGCTCACGTGCTGCTCAACCGAGGCTCCGCGCCCCGGCTCCGCCACGCGATCGGCTTCTTCGCGACCGGGGCGCCCCAAGCCTTCCGGGCCAATTCCGGATATTTCCTCGCCTCGCTCGCCTGCCTCCTCTCCGGGGTCGTCGCGGGCTGGCTCGCCTACGACCTCCGGCCTGACCTGCGTGGGCTCCTGGTGCCCAACTCCCTCTTCGCCGAGATGGCGCAGGGAGGGTCCGGGATCACCCTCCCCCAGCCCTTCCTGGCCGACCCGAGCATCTTCCTGCACAACATGGAGGTGGCCCTGCTCGTGCTCATCCTCGGCCTCTGCGTGGGCGTTCCCACCGCCCTGCTGATCTTCTTCCAGGGCTGGGGCCTGGGCACGCTGGGAGCAGCTATCCACGCCGGTGGCTACGACTACGCGTTCTGGTCGCTGATCGCCGCTCACGGGGTGCTGGAGATGAGCATCTTCGTCACCGCCGGCGCGGTGGGCCTGCGTCTTGGCGACGCGGTGCTGCGGCCCGGGATGCTGAAGCGGGCCGACGCGCTCGCCCGCGCCGGCCGGGAGACGCTGGGACTGGCCCTCGCCGCCATCCTGCTGCTGGTGGTGTCCGGCACCCTGGAGGCCTTCGTCTCCCCAAGCGGAATGCCCGGCGGCCTCAAGATCGCGATCGGCCTGACCATCGGGGCGTGCTTCTACTCCTGGATGCTGCTCGCCGGCCGGGAGCGACGGCCTCGCCCCCACCTCGCCCTGGACGCGCCCGCGGCGGATCACCTCCCCGAGGGGCGGGTGGCGCTCAGCGGCTGAAGGTGCCGGTGGGGGGGCGAGCGGGGCCCCGCGTAGACTGATCCGGATGGAGGTCGTGCGCATCCGCCCCCGTGGCTACTGCCACGGCGTGGTCGAGGCGATCCGGCTGGCCAAGAGGGTCGGCGCCGAGAGCGATGGCAAGCCGGTGACGATGCTCGGCTACCTGGTCCACAACGAGCACGCCACCCGCGAGCTGGAGGATGCCGGCGTCCGCCTGGTGGTGGAATCCGACCGGATGAAGGGCCTCGCGCAGATCACCGAGGGCACGGTCATCTTCACCGCCCACGGGATCTCCCCCCAGGTGGTGGAGGCCGCCCGCGAGCGCGGCCTGACCATCGTGGACGCGACCTGCAGCGACGTCACGCGCACCCACGACCTGGTTCGCGAGCTGACCGCGCGCGGGGTGCACGTCATCTACATCGGCAAGCGCGGCCATCCCGAGCCGGCGGGAGTGATGGGCGTCGCACCGGACAACACCACGCTGATTGAATCAATTGAAGAGGCAGATGCCTTGGAGTTCGCCCCCGGGACCCGTCTGGCGGTCACCTGCCAGACCACTCTGTCGATGTGGGACACCCAGGCCATCATCGACCACCTCGCCGAGCGCTTTCCGGAGATCGAGGTCCACAACGAGATCTGCCGGGCCACCCAGGAGCGCCAGGAGGCGGCGGTGCTGGCCGCCGACGACGTGGACTGCGTGGTGGTGGTGGGAAGCCGTCGGAGCAGCAACAGCCGGCGCCTGGCCCAGGTCGTCGAGGAGCTCGGACACAAGCCGGCGTTCCTCGTGGACACCGCCGCCGAGCTGCGGCCGGAGTGGTTCCGAGGCATCCGCAGGGTGGGGGTCACCTCAGGAGCGTCGACGCCGACGCAGCTCACCCGTGAGGTGGTCGCCGCCCTGGCGGCGATGCCCGACGCGGAAGGGGTCACCGCCCCGAGCTGACCACCGTCTCCACCGGGAGGCTGGGACCGCGGCAGCCCGGCCCTTCGTGAGGCCGGCGGCCGGCTACGAAGTGTTCACAAACAACCCAGTGTCCCGGGTGGCGGCCTAATCTGCGCCCATGCGTTTCGGTGGCAACCAGCTCCCCATGCGCCTCCGGGTGGCACGGACGATCCTCTACTGCCAGGCGACCATCATGGTGCTGATCGCCGCTCTCGCCCTCGAGGTCCTCATCATCGGCGGCTCGAGCACGGGAGTCGCGCTCACCGGGGTGGTGGACAAGCAGGCGCTCAACGGGAGTGGGGTGACCGCGCTCGCCCTCGTCCTGGTCGCCATCGGTGTCGTCCTCGTGGTCGTGGAGCAGCAGGTGGTGGCGCGGGGCCCCGGTACCCGGCCGCTGCTCGCCGTCGTTGAAGTCGCGCTCGCCGTCTACCTGATCGGCTTCATGACGAACTCGGTGGAAACGTGGGTGTTCGGGCCGGCGGCCGGCGCGGCCGTCCTCCTCCTCCACTACTGGCCGGAGCTGCATGGGTACTTCTTTGCCTCCTACTCCACCGCGCCGGCGACGGCCATCCCCGTCGCGCCGGCCCCCGCCGCGCCGCCGGACGCCCCCACCCCGCCGGTGTCCGCCGACGCACCCGTCGACGGCACCTGGCCGGCCGGCGCCGTGGGGCCGAATTCGGACGTGACGGCCCGACCCAATCTATAGTCGCCGGATGCGGCAGGCCGATCCGGTCGCCATCCCGACCATCCGACAGGAGTAGGTTCAGATGCAACGACCTCGGGTTCCCGGATCGCTCACCCTCGGGCGAGTCCTGCTGCTCGTCGAGAGCGTGCTGTGGCTCCTCGGCGCGGTCGCCATCGCGTGGGTCGGTGTCCTGTTCATCTCGGCATCGCCAGCGCAGCTCACCAACCGCCTCCAGCAGGCCGGTTACACGGGCGCCAACCTCTCGGCCTCGGCCGGGGTCATCGGCGGGACCATCCTCGCCTTCGCGGTTGTGCTCCTGGTGGTCTCGATCATCGGCATCTGGTCGGGCGCGGCCATGGGACGCCTCACCGCCGGGCCACGGGTGACCGGCATCGTGCTCGCCACTCTGGGGCTCCTGATCGGGATCGTGGCCGCGGTGGGCCGCACCCACACGACCGTCCACACCGGGACCTTCCGCGCCTCGCCGATCCCCGGCATCATCATCATCGTCGTCAACCTGCTGATCATCTGGGCCCTCGGTTTCAGCGGAAAGACCCGGGCGGCCTTCCGGAGCCTGCCGCCCCCCACCGGCTACCCCGCCATGGCGCCGGCAGGGTACGGCGGCCCGCCCCCGGCGTACGTTCAGCCGCCGGCGTACGGCCAGCCGGGTGCGTCCGACGCCTACCCGCCGCCGCCACCACCCCCGCCTCCCCCGCCGCCGCCACCCGACGCACCCGGGAGCGGCGCGCACGACTTCCCCCCGCCGCCACCCGCGCCGTAGCCGGAGCGTGGTGTCCGTGGTCACCCCCCAGCTCGGTCCTGCCGGCCAGGTCCGGGCGACTGCCGCGATCTGAAGGGAGATCCCCATGTATCGACCGCCGATTCCGGGTTCGGTAACCGCGGCCCGGGTGCTGCTCATCACCGAAGCGGCACTCTGGCTCCTCTTTGGCCTCCTGCTGGTGGTCGTCGGCGTCGCCGTCATATCCGTGGGAAACAGCTTCACCATCAACGGTCAGTCGACCGCGCTCAACGGTGCGACCTCGGGTGTCGGGATCGCCATCATCGCGTTCGGCGCGGTTCTCGTGGGGCTCGCCATCACCGGCATCTGGTCGGGCGCGGCGATGGGCCGGCTCACCGGAGGGCCACGGGTCACCGCCCTTGTCCTGGCATCCCTGGGCCTCATCGTCGGGATCCTCTCGACGGTGGGCGGATCGCAGACCTTTGTCGACGCGAACAACGGGACGACGTTCCAGTCGACTCCGATTCCCGGCCTCATCCTCATCGTTCTGAACGTGGCGATCATCTGGACGATTGGCCTGACCGCCAGTGCGCGGGCAGCCTTTGGCGGGGTGCGCGCCGGCGCCGGCTACCCGGTGGCCCCACCGCCCGGATATGGCCCACCACCCGGCTACCCACCGCCCGGCTATGGCCCGCCACCCGGCTACCCACCGCCCGGTTACGGCCCGGCACCCGGCTACCCACCGCCCGGATACGGCCCGGAACCCGGCTATCAGACCGCGCCCGGCGGAGCGCCACCCTGGCCACCGACCCCCCCGTACCCCACGACTCCCCCACCGCCCGGCACAGCCCCGAGCAACCCGCCCGCGCTGCCACTCGAACCACCCACGGGCCCGCCCGGCTACATGCCCTGGGCACCCCCCGCCTCACCACCCCCAGAACCGCCCACGTCCCCGCCCGCTGCTCCGGCGGCGCCATAACCCGCCGCACCGCTCTCGGTCAGAGACGTGAGCTGCGCTTGAGCTCCAGGTAGCGGTTGACGAGGCGCGGGGAAAGCGTCCGGGCGTCGGCGTCGAGGGTCTCGACGCCGCTCCGGCGGAGCATCTCGAGGGTCTGCTCGCGATCGGCCACCAACCCGCTTGCCACCGCACGGGCGTAAGTGGAGGGCGCGTCCACCGGCCGGGCGCGGGCGGTGTCCTCCAGGGCAGGGTCACGGACCGTGATCACGAGCGGCAGGTGCTGGCGGCGCAGCCGGGCGCACTGCCGGACCAGCGCCTGGCCCTGATCCGGATCGAGGACGTCGGTGAAGATCACGATCAGCGCCCGGCGCCGCTGCCAGCGGCTGAGCTGGGCGAGCGCCTCGTCGTAGTCGGACTCCACCTCCGCGGCACGGAGCGGGCGTACCGCATCGAGAAAGCGCCGCATCTGCAGCCTCCCGGAGCGAGCCGGGAGGGTGACGGTGACCTGGTCGGCGAAGGCGAATAGCCCGACCCGATCCCCGGTGGCGAGGGCCACGTGGATGAGCAGCAGGGCGGCGTTGATGGCGTGATCCAGCTTGGTGAGGGCCCCCGCCCCCACCCCCATCAGCCGGCCGTGGTCGAGGCAGACGATGACCGGCTGGGCACGCTCGGGGATCAGCTCGGTTGCCATCAGCCGCCCGGTGCGGGCGGTTGCCTTCCAGTTGATGCGGCGCTGGGGGTCGTCCGGGACGGCCTCCCGGATCCTCTCGAACTCGGTGCCCTCACCCGGCCGCCGTTGGGTCCGGACCCCCAGCTCGGCAAGCTGGCCCCGCCGGGCCAGGGCCTCGTACACGCGGATGGCGGCGAGGTCGGCGTCGATCCGCACCGTCTCCCCCTGGCCGACGGAGGACTGGCGCAGCCCGAGACGCCAGGGCCCGGGGCAGCGGATCACGGTGGCGCCGAACCTCTCCTCGCCGCGCCCGGCGGGCGTCACCGCGTAACGGAGAGTGCCCGGCAGCCCAAGGCGGCCCGACGCCCCCTCGGCGGCAAGCCGGGGCGGGTACTCGTCGCGGACCTCGGCGGGGAGGAGCCGGCGGAGGCGGGGACGCACCTCGATGTCCACCGTCACCTGGTTTGCCCGGCCGACGGAGAGGATCTCGTCGTGCTCGCGGGTCACTGTGAGGCGATCCCGCCCCGGAGCGCGCCGCGAGTCGATGAGGACGGCGAAGGCGGCGACCGCGAAGACGGCGATGCCCGGAAAGAGCAGGTCCGGGTATGCCGCCGCGGCGGCCAGGGGGGCGAGGGCGACGAGAAGGAGCGCCGCTCCCCACCGGGTCATGGGCGCCGCTCTGTCCCGCCGATCTCGGTGCCGGCGCCGATCACCGGGGGACGGGCACGCGGTTGACTGCCCGCTCCACCGCCGCCACCTCGCTGATGCCCTGGATCTCCGCCTCCGGGCGGCGGATCAGCCGGTGGCGGAGCGCCGGGACGCAGATGTCCTTGACGTCCTCGGGAGCCACGAAGTCCCGGCTCCGCAGGGCCGCCATCGCCTTGCCCCCGAGGAGGAGCGCGATCGCGCCGCGCGGGCTCGCCCCCAGGGAGAGGTCGGGACTCATCCGTGTCGCCGCCACGATCTGGCCGATGTAGCTGACGATGGCGTCGCTCACCGTGATCTTTGCGACCTCGGCGCGCGCCGCGTCGAGGGTCGCCTGATCGACCACCGCGGTGATCCCGGCCGCCGCCAGGTCGTGGGGGTCGAACCCGCGGTCGAAGCGGCGCAGCATCTCGGCCTCGGCGTTGGGGGACGGGACCTGTACCTCGAGCTTGAAGAAGAAGCGGTCGAGCTGTGCCTCGGGAAGCGGGTACGTCCCCTCGTACTCGATCGGGTTTTGCGTGGCCAGCACCAGGAAGCGGCCGCCCAGGGGCATGCGCCGGCCGTCACTCGTGACCTGGCGCTCCTCCATCGCCTCGAGGAGCGCGGCCTGGGTCTTGGCGGGGGCGCGATTGATCTCGTCGGCGAGCAGGGTGTCGGTGAAGATCGGCCCGGGACGGAACTCGAAGGTGCCGGTGTCGGGGCGATACACATTGGTCCCGATGATGTCCGAGGGAAGCAGGTCGGGCGTGAACTGAACCCGCTTGAAGCCGGCGTCCATCGACGCCGCGAGGCAGCGGGCCATCAGCGTCTTGGCGGTCCCCGGGACCCCTTCGAGCAGCACGTGGCCGCGGCAGAGGACGGCGAGCAAGAGGCCGTCGATCACCTGCTGCTGCCCGACCACGGCCCGGCCTATGGTCGCTTGGACGGTGCTGCGGAGGTCGGCGGCGGCAGGCATCGCGAGGCATTGTCGCAGCCCATCGGAGTGCCCGGGTGGACTCCGCATCACGACCGGGGCCAGGGGCACTCAGCGGATCGCGGCCACGCCCCACTCGGATTCGAGGGCGTCGACACGGCGGGCCAGCCCGAGCAGCTCGCCCTCCGAGGGGCGGCCGCCGGCCATGACCCGCGCCTCCCCGAGGAGGACGCCGGCCGCGTGCGCCCGTGCTTCCCCATAATTCGCGAGCTGTGCTACGAAATCGGTGTCCGGGAGGCGCGGCTCGACCCCGGTCACCCTCCCGATCCGGAGCTTGAGCTCCTCCGCGTAGCGCCCCGCCACCGCCCCCCGTTCGTGGGTGCGCGAGAGCAGGTGGCCGACCGCGTCGATGTGCTCGAGGACGCTCGGGACCCGTCCCGGGTCGCGCCGGGGCAGCGGCCGTCCAAGCCGTCGCCCGCTGGTCACCAGGTAGGCGAGAGCGATGGCCAGGGCGAGCAGCGCGGCGGCGAGGAGGGGACCCTGGAAGACGGCGGTGAGCCCCTGGCTCTCGCTTCCGGCCGCGCCCAGATGGTGGATCTCGTCGAAGCCGATCCGATTGCCGCGAGCGTCCTGAACCAGGCCCAGGATGAATGGGGCGGAGGCCCCCCACCGAAGCCCGTCGTTGCTCAGGGGGTAGTCGCTCCCGACGAGGTAGAGACGCCCGGCCCCGACCTGGACGGCGACCGCCACCGGGTCCGCGGCGCTGCCGAGGAGGGGGACGAGGCTGCCGCCACCGCCAGAGAACGCCCAGACGTTCCCGAGCGGGGACTCCCCGGACGGGACGAGCGGGACGCTGCCGACGCCGGTGCTCCCCGGGTAGGGCTGGCTGGGCGAGGCGGCGCTGGCGTCGGAGGCCTGCGCGTCGATCCCGAGCGGCTGGAGCACCGCCGCCGCCGCGTCGGGGTCGACGACGGACAGGATCGCCTCTCCGCCGCCGCGCAGGAAGGTCGTCAGGATCGCGTCGTCACTCGCGGTGTAGGCGTAGTCGTCGAGGGGCGCGGCGGAGATCAGCACGTCGGTGCTCCCGAGAGTGAACTCGGAGTCGATGCGGTCGACGTTGCCGCCGACCGCCTGCAGCCAGTCATAGAGGGCGAGGGTTCCGACCTTGTCATTGCCCGTGCTGGTGTAGTCGCCGTCGCCACCGGGCCCCGGGGCGGCGATGACAAGGACCACCACCAGGATGGCGAGCACCGCGACGAGGATCGCGAGCGGTGCGGCCGTGGAGCGCTTCATGCCGGTGGGCGGCCCCGGCCGGAGAGCGCGCGGATCGCCTGGCACTGGCCCCTCAGCTCCTCCCAGCGCTCGGCGTCGACGGGTGCCTCCGAATACCAGGCGCGGTCAAAGCCCGCCGCGGCGGGCCCGAGCCGGGCGGAGAGCTCGGGGTCGCCCCGGGCGTGGGCGAGCAGCTCCGGGGTGGTCCAGGCCGGCTGCACCGGAAGCCTCCCGCGCTGGACCAGGCTCACGAGGGCACTGCGGAAGGCACGGCGCACCGCCTCGCGGAAATCGCCCCGCTCCGACGCCGCGAGCGCGCCGGCCCACTCCACCTCCGGATCGGCTTCGGCCGGCATCTCTCCCGGGGCTACGGCCGGTTCTCGCCCCGAGGCGATGACCTGGCGGATCCGCCAGCCGGCGATCGCGACCACCACGGCGAGGACGAGGGCCGCCAGGAGGATGGCCCACAACGGCCCCAGGACTCCGACCACATGGCTCACGAAGTTGCCGATGTCGGTGAGCAGCTGCTGGACCCAGTTTGAGGAGGGCGGCTGATCGAGGTTGGCGAAGGTCGGAGAGGCGTACACGCCCGAGAGTGCCTGGCGCTCACGGCTCGTCTCCGTGCCGCACCCCGAAGCGCCCGGGGTCTGGAGGGTTGCCACCTCGGTGCCAAGCCAGCGCTCGGCGCCGGCGACGTCGCCGCTCCGCAGGTCGGAGAGGATCGGATCGAGCGCGGCGGCCGCCCCGTCCGCAGCTGCGAGTGCCTTGAGCTGCTGCTCCGCCGCGGGGAGGGAGGAGCCCGCCTCGAGGTCAGTCCGGACCTGGCGAAGCTGGGCGACGTAGTCGACGCTGCAGCTCGACGCCGCGGCCGGGACGGCACCCCCCAGAAGAGCGGTGGCGCCGAGGAGGAGAGGCAGGAGGAGGAGGGTGCGGCGGCCGGGCATCACGGTCAGATCGACTGGGCGAGCATCTCGATGTCGAATGCCTCGCGCCGGATCCGGATGTCGTAGTAGACGAGGGTGAGCAGGATGAGGATGAAGGGCGAGGTGAAGATCTGGACGACGCCGGTGGCGAGCACCTCGATCACGGCCCGGGTGCCGAGGGGGAGGGCGCTGACGAACAGACCGGGCAGGAGGCCGAGGATGTCGCTCAGGATGCCGCTCACCAGGCCGATCACGATGTAGAAGAGGACGATCCGCCAGAACGAGCCGCGGGTCAGCCGCATGCTCCGCCGGAGTGCGGCGACCGGCGAGAGCCGCTCCAGGACCACGGCCTGGATCCCGAGGCAGAACCTGATGTAGGTGAAAAGGAAAAAGACGAACCAGCCCGCGAAGAGGAGGACCAGCACCCCCACCGCGGCGGCACCCGCTCCAGTGAGGGCGACGAGAAAGACGAGGAGGGCGACTCCCAGGAACGAGCCGACCCAAATCCCCAGCTCGAGCAGGACGTAGCCGATCAGTGCCCGGATGCGGTGCCAGGCGGTGCCGAGCGCGAGGCCCACGCCGGACGGCCGGTCCAGGTACTCGTCGCTCACCACGCGGATGACCGCGCCCTGAGCCACGGGCAGCAGCAGCAGGTAGTAGGCCAGGGAGATCACGAGGACGATGGCCTCGGCGCTGACCACCGGCCCCAGCTGACCGAGAGGGACGGTCTGGCCCGTGTCGGCCCGCGAGGAGAACGAGATGATGGTCCCGAGCGCGGACTGCTCGAAGAAGAACTGGACGGCGAGGTAAGGCAGCTGGAAGAGGGCGGTGATCGCCAGGATGATGAGGAACTTCCGGCGGTAGACCGTGAACGTCGAGTCGAGCAACTCACCGAACGACTGGGCCCGGAACCGGCCCGAGCCGGTGACCGGGGGCGCCCAGGCCCAGGCGGGAAATCCACCCGCAGGCTGGCCGGGGGGAGGACCGTAGCCCGGGGGAGGACCGTAGCCGGGAGGTGGACCGTACCCGGAGGGAGGGCCATACCCGGGAGGAGGTCCGTACCCGGGGGGTGGGCCGTACCCGGGGGGTGGGCCATAGCCGGGAGGAGGTCCGTACCCGGGGGGTGGGCCGTAGCCGGGAGGAGGACCGTACCCGGGAGGGGGACCGTAACCGGGCGGGGGAGACCCCGGCGGCGGGCTCCCACTCGGCGCCGGGCCGGGCGGCGGGTATCCCGGGGGAGGTGCGGGGGCGCCCGTCTCGGACATCGGCCCATTGTCGACTACGCCGGTGGCGCCTGGGTCCGGCCGTCACCTCCTGTTGCAGCCCGATGCGCGAGCTGATAGCCCCGCCTCAGGGCGCCGGCGACCCCTCACGTGGCCCCGAGCCGTCCCGTCGCCTCCGGAAGGCGAGGACCTGGAGCACGCGCTTCACCCCGGCATTGTCCACGACCATGCGGGGATGCTGCTTGCGGTCTCGCCGCCGGTTGCGCGCACGCTCCCGATCGTCCAGACCGTCGGGCTCGTCCTCGGTGGCCATGCGGCGACTGTATCGCGGAGCAGCCGGTCTGTCCGTCCCGAGACGAGGGGAGGCGGCTAGATGGCGGCCGGCCGGAGTCCGTGGCCACGGTGCCCGAGGATCACCCCCACACTGATGGCCGCCGCCACCGCGGTGACCGCGGCCGCGCCTCCGATGACCGCGGCACCGCGGCCGTCGATGCGCTGCCAGAGGTGGCGGTGGGCTTCCAGTGCGGCCTGCAGGCGGAGCAGGGACTCGGCGTAGATCCGCTCCCGGTCGGCGGGGGTCAGGCTGCCCACCTGGTAGGCGTCGCCGATCTCCACGGCAAGCTGCACGAGGCCCCGGAGCGAGGGCGGCAGGTCCTCGACGCTGGCCCCGATCCGCTGGCGGTTGAGCGCGGCGTCCAGCCGCTCCACGTCGTCGATCATCCCCGGTCCTCCGCTCGTCCCGGCGGGACGATCGGCAAACGCCGCCGGTGGTGCTCCCCGCGCGACCCGGCGGCGCGGCGCGTCTCCTCGGGCAGCGGTGCGCCGAAGCGCTTGCGCAGGGTGGTCAGGGCGCGGAAGGTTAGCAGCTTCACTGCCCCCTCGCTGCGGCCCATGATTTCGGCGATCTCGCGGTTGTGCATCTCCCCGGCGAAACGGAGGGCCACCGCCTGGCGCTGATCGTCGGGGAGGGAGCCGACGGCGGCGCGGACCTCGGCGGCGCGGTCGTTCCTCTCGACCTCGTCGAGTGGCGACGGCTCGTCGCTCGCCAGTCCCGGAGCCAGCTCGATCCAGGCCGGCCGGCGCCGCTGCCGGGCGACCAGGTTGGAGGCGACCCGGTAGAGCCAGGACGAGTAGGGCACACCGCGCCACTCGAAGCGCGGCAACTCCTCCAAACCCTTGGCGAAGGTGGCGGCGGTCACGTCCTCGGCAAGCTCCCGATCCCTGGTGAGGGTGTAGATGTAGGCGAAGATCTGGTCGACGTAGCGTTCATAGAGCGGCGCGAACGCCGCCCGGTCGCCCTGCGCGGCCAGGATCAGCTGACGCTCCTCCTCGAGCTCGGCATCGGTGCGACGTGCGATGTCAGCGCCTCCCTCGAGGTGTCACCCAGCAGAAGCCGACCGGCTGGGGGCCGTTACGGAAGGGAGGTGCAGCCTCCCCGGCGACGGGGATGCAGCCTGCCGGAGACGGCGCCATGCCCTCTCGCGGGCTCACGCCCGGAGCAGTCCGAAGCGGCGGCCCGCATCAGCGAAGGCATCCAGGGCGCGGTCCAGCTCCTCCCCGGTGTGGGTCGCGGTGACGATGGTCCGGACCCGGGCCTTGCCGAGGGGGACGGTCGGGAAACCGATTGCCTGAGCAAAGACACCCCGCTCCAGGAGCAGGTCGGAGAGCTGGGTGGCGATGGGTGCCTCACCACACATCACGGGGGTGATCGGGGTCCGGCTGGCTCCGGTGTCGAAGCCCAGCTCGGAGAGACCCTGCTTGAAGCGACGGGTGTTCTCCCACAGCCGCTCCATCAGCTCCGGCTCGGATTCCAGGACGTCGATGGCGGCGATGCAGGAGAGGGTCACCGCGGGCGGATGGCTGGAGGAGAAGAGGAAGGGGCGAGCTCTCTGGATGAGGTAGTCGCGCACGGTCTGGCTGGCGGCGACGTAGCCGCCCACCACCCCGACCGCCTTGGAGAGGGTGCCGATGTTGAGCGCCACCCGCCCGTGGAGGCCGAAGTGGTCGGTGCTCCCCCGCCCGTGGTCGCCGAGCACGCCGGTGGCGTGGGCGTCGTCGACCATCACCGCCGCACCATGGTGCTCGGCGCGCTCCACCAGGCCGGGGAGGGGAGCGATGTCCCCGTCCATGGAGAAGACGCCGTCGGTCACGAGGAGGATGCGCCGGTATCCCTTGGCCTGTGCCTGCGTCAGGGCCCGCTCCGCGTCGTCAAGGTCGCAGTGCTCGTAGAGGATGCGGTCCGCCTTGGTGAGCCGGATGCCGTCGATGATCGAGGCATGGTTGAGCTTGTCGCTGACGACGACATCGCCCTCCTCGAGCAGCGCGCTGAGCACGCCGACGTTGACGGTGTAGCCGCTCTGGAAAACGAGCGCGGCCTCGGTTCGCTTGAATGCGGCGAGGCGCGCCTCGAGCTCCTGGTGCACCGACTGGGTGCCGGCGATGGTGCGCACGGCGCCGGTGCCGGCGCCCCACTTCCGCGCCCCCTCGACGGCCGCCTCGACCAGGCGGGGATGGGTGTTGAGGCCGAGATAATTGTTGCTGCTGAGGTTGATCAACCTCTGGCCGGCGATCGTGACCTCATGCCCCTGCGGGGACTCCAGGACGCGGAGCGCGTGGTAGAGGCCCTGCTCGCGGAGCCGGTCGAGGTCGGCTCCGAGCGACCGGTCGAGCGCCTGGACGGCCGCGGAAGGGCGCGGGATCTCCGTCATGGCTGCAGCGACACCTTGCCACAGCGTCCGGACTTGATGAGCCGGATCGCCTCTTCGATGTCGGCCATGGCGAAGCGGTGGGTGATCAGCGCCTCGGCATCGATGGCGCCGCTGCGCAGGTACCGGGAGGTCTCCTCCCAGGTCGCGAAGAGCCGGCGGCCGGTGACGCCGTAGAGGGTGACTCCGCGCATGACCACGTCCTGGGAGAGGTCCAGGCTGGTCGGCTCGTCGCCGATACCGAGCAGGGAGACCCACCCACCGGAGCGGACCGAACGGGTGGCCGCGACGACCGCCGCCGAGGCTCCGCTCATCTCCAGCGCGCAGTCGACCTCGCCGCCCGCGGCGCGGCGGACCTCCGCCTCGGTGCTCCCCTCACCCGCTTCGATGAGGGCGTCCGCCCCCATCTTCCCGGCCAGCTCGAGGCGGTACCGGTTGGGCTCCACGGCGATGACCCGGGCCGCCCCCCGCGCCTTGGCTACCGCGACCGCGGCGCAGCCGATCGGGCCACAGCCGAAGACGGCGACGGTGGCGCCCTCCAGCTCTCCGTACGAGCAGGCATGGACGGCGTTGCCGAAGGGCTCCATAGCGGCGGCGACGGCCGGTGCCATCTCGGGACCGACGGGCCAGACGTTCTCGGCAGGGAGCGCCACCAGCCCGGCGAATCCGCCGTCGGCGTCGACACCCAGGATCCTTGTGGCGGCACAGACGTGGAAGTCGCCGCGCAGGCAGGCGGGGCAGCGGTGGCAGACGAGGTGGGATTCGAGCGCCACCCGGTCGCCGACTCGCGCCCGGCCATCCGCCCCCTCCCCGAGCGCGAGCACCTCGCCGCAGATCTCGTGGCCCATGATCCGGGGCAGGTGGACCCGGGCCCGTGCCCAGGGGTTCCAGTCGTAGAGGTGGATGTCGGTGCCGCAGATCGAGGCGGCGACCACCCGGAGTAGGACCTCGCCGGGACCGGCGGAGGGCTCGGGTGAGTCGGTGATGGAGACCCCCGGGCGGGGGGAGGCCTTGATGACAGCACGCACGGCGGCCCGATTATGAGCGCGGGACCGGCTCCGACCCCTCGGCCGATTAGGGAACCGGGGCTGTCCTCGGGTCTGGCGCGCGGGGTGCGGAGACCACCCGCTCGATCAGGGCGCGGAAATGGAGGAGGGTGGAGGGAACGAGCAGCGGGAGGCCGACCACCAGGTTGGCGAGGGTGACCGGCCCGCCCCACACCTTGACCAGCATGCAGACGAAGAGGACCAGACCGGTGAGCATGGTGCTGTAGCGGCCCCAATTGGTCCGCACCAGCTCGGGCCGCCGCCGGAGAAGGAACACGAGCGGCGTGAGCAGCAGCGGGCCGATGTAGCGGACCACGATGAGGATCGCCAGCCACCAGGTGAAGATGCCCAGCCAGACACTCCCCACCGCGCCGACGCTGAAGAAGAGGGCGTCGCCTGCGGGGTCGATCGCCTTGCCGAGCCGGGTCACCGGGCCGAAGCGGCGGGCGACCCAGCCGTCGACGGCGTCCAGCATCCCGACCGATCCGCCGATGAAGATCCAGAGGATGAGCCCGAGGCGGTCCGGGAGGGACCAGGCGGAGCAGAGCAGGAGCGGCGGGCAGAGCCAGGCGCGGATTGCCGAGAGCCCGTTGGGAACCCCGTAGACGTCGACGAGGCTGCCATCGGGGCGGACCAGCATGGTGGCGCCCAGGGCCATGACGAGCGCCACCACCACCCAGCAACCGAAGGTCAGCAGGGCGGCAACGGCCCATCCACCGCCGTGCAGCTGGGCGATCACCAGGGTGAAGGCCTCGCTGATGACGAGCCCGAGCGCGAGCCAGCCGTACAGCGAGTGGCGCAGCCCCTGGCTGGCACGGAGCCGGTCTGACGACTGCGAGATGAGCCCGGCGAGGCCGGATGCTCCCGAGGTGACGGCTGCGGGAGCCCCTATTGGATCACCAGGCAGGTGATGGTCTTGAAAACGCCGTCGGCAGCCTGGACCTTCTCGACGATCAGCTTGCCGATGCCGGCGATGTCGCGCGCCTCGACTTCGGCGATGACGTCGTATTCGCCGCTGATCGCGTCGGCTTTGAGAATCCCCTCCTGTCCATGGAGCTTGGTGGCGACGTCCAAAGCCTTGCCGGCGGTGGCGCTGATGAGCACGTAGGCGCGAACCATCTTCTCCCTCCAAGTGAGCTGTCGGCCGAATGTACCACGCTCCCGCGGGCGCCCCGGTTAGCATGGAGTCGTGTCGCTGCGCTGGGTATGGCTAGCCGCGATCCTGCTCGCACCCCTGTTCCGGAAGCTCGCCCGCTCCCGGCAGGCGGGACGGCCGGTGGTGGACATGGAGGGCGTCCGCTCCCGGGTGGCGTCGGCCCGGGAACCGGCGGAGCTCGCCGGCCTCGTGGTGGTCGTGGCGGTGCTCGTCTGCTGCTGCGGCGCACTCCTCGCGGCCGGGGTCACGGCGCTGCTGCTCAGCCCTCAATGGCTGGGGGGAGTGCTCGTCGCCGTGGCGGCGGTGTGCGCGCTGGCGGCTGTGCCTGAGGTGCGCGGCATCCGGCGAGGTCTGCACGCCCGGCGGCTCCGGCTCCATGGCGACGACGTGACCCGCGAGCTGGACGGCACGCCGCCCCGGTAGAGGGAGCGGCCCCGCTCCCCAACCGGTCCTCCCGCACCGCACAATCGCACCCATGGCGACGAGCAGCGCGCGCGGCCACCTCACCGCCCTAGCCGGGGTGGCGGCGGCGATCGGCGGGCCCATCGCCATCACCGCGCTGCTCAGCATGGTCGGATCCGCCTCGGCGCGCGACTACATCTTTCTCTACCTGGCCCTGGTGGCCGTGCTCGGGACCGTGACGGGTCTGCCCTCCGCGCTCACCGCCGCGGCGCTCAGCTTCGTGCTCGTCGACTACTTCTTCATCCCTCCCCTGCACACCCTCACCATCGCCGACCCAGGCGACCTCATCGACCTGGTGGTCTTCGCCGCGGTCGCGATCGCGGCCGGGGGTGTCGGCTCGGGACGCCGCCATGCCCAGATCGAAGCGGAGCGGCTCACCGCCCAGGTGCGCAAGACCAACGCCCAGCTGGAGCAGCTGGAGCGCGAGCAGGCGGAGGCGGCGGCGGTCGCGGTGCGACTCGCCCAGGCCCAGCAGCAGGTGCGGGTGCTGGAGGCGTCGGACCGGCTGCGCACCGATCTGCTCGCCAACGTCTCCCATGAGCTGCGCACCCCGCTGGCGAGCATCCTAACCGGCGCCACCGACCTGCTGTCGCGCCCGCGCCTTCCCGCCACGGTGCACGGCGATGTGGAGGCGATCATCAGTCAGGCCCGCCGTCTCGAGCGGCTCGTCTCCGACCTGCTCGACATGGCCCGCATCGAGGCGCACGCGCTGACCCTCGATCCGGTGGAGATCGACCTGGGCGACGCCGTCGAGGCGGCGGCCGCCCGGCTGCGCCTGGCATCCCCGGGCCGGGCGGTGGCGATCGACCTGCCCCCCGACGGGCTGGAGGTGCTCGCCGACTGGGATCGACTGGGTCAGATCCTCGACAACCTGCTCCAGAACGCCAACCGCCATGCGCCGTCGGGGACGCCGATCACCGTGGAGGCGGCTCCGGGCAAGCGCTCGATGGTCGTCATCCGGGTCATCGACCAGGGGCCCGGGGTGCCGGTGGTGCAGCGGGAGCGGATCTTCGAGCGCTTCGTGCGCGGTGTGGACGTCGGGGAGACGGAGGAGCACCCCCCCGGTGCGGTGCCGAGCGGGACCGGGCTGGGGCTGGCCATCGTGCGAGGCCTGGTCGAGGCTCACGCCGGCCGGGTGTGGATCGAGGATTCGGAGGAGGGCGAGGGGGCGCACTTCGCGTTCACGCTCCCGGCGGCATCCCCCACCGAGCCGAGGGGCTGAGCCGGGTCGGACGCTGCCTGATATAACGCGAGCAGGGGTCAGAATCGCACCGATCTTGACCTTGCGGGGAGACCGGCACCCTGCTATCCGGCAATGCGA
>Ga0187851_10001712_pt1 | contig 20661 bp, 19 predicted proteins | sample June2016WEW_6_10_FD_132997 | JGI IMG/M metagenome (GOLD analysis project Ga0187851, IMG submission 132997) | Peatland microbial communities from SPRUCE experiment site at the Marcell Experimental Forest, Minnesota, USA - June2016WEW_6_10 | ecosystem: Environmental > Terrestrial > Soil >...
AGGCAGATGACGTGAGCATGTTCGCCTTTCATGCGCGTCTCGTAATAATGCTGGTCGCCGGCGTGATGCATTAGGTCAAGCTCGTCCACAAGGCCGCCGTTCTTGAGCATCTTCAGAGTGCGGTACACGGTGACGCGATTCATCTTTGGGTCGCGCTCGCGGGCCAGATGGAAGAGCTGCTCGGCGTCCAAATGCGCACCTGATGTGTCGATCAGATCAAGAAGAATCTGCCGTTGGCGAGTGAGACGGACCCCGCGTTGACGAAGCGAATCCTTGATTCCCTCGGCGGGTGCTTCAGCGGTCTGGACATTGCGCTTCAATGGGGCTTCCGCTTTCATGAGATTATCACGAAGTGTGATGTGGACTGTTTCAGGGTTGGCCGCAAAGCGAGAGCACCGGTATCGGTGCCCGCTGCTCATTGGTGTTCTGATTCTGCCAATGTGGATTCCGTCCACGCTCAAGGCACAGGGCGGCCCTCCCTACTACACCAACGATCCCGGCACGCCCGGCAGCCGAAACTGGGAAATCAATCTGGGATACATGCCGTTTCTCTACACGACGCAATCCACAACTCACAGGCCGGACGTGGACATCAACTATGGCGTGGGCGACAGGATCCAACTGACTTTGGAGACGGCGTGGCTGCGCGTCAGAAATGGTACGCAACCGCCAAAATACGGCCTCGAACAGGATCAACTCGGTTTGAAATGGCGTTTTTACGACCATAAGTCGTTTGCGATATCCTTGTTCCCACAGTTATCGGTCAATAATCCCGATCATTCCGTTCAACGGGGGATCACGCCGCCGGGCGCCAGCATCATTCTTCCGGTAGAGTTCACCAAGAAGCTCGGGCCGATTGACGTGAACTGGGAAGCCGGTTACAACGCAGTTCATCTGGGGCCGGATGGATGGATCGCCGGTCTGGTCGCCGGGAAAGACATTTCGAAAAAGCTCGAATTAGATGCTGAATTCTACCAGCTCGCCACCTTCGATCATTCTCAGAACCAACTGACAGTTGATGCGGGAGCCCGCTACAGGCTCCATCCGCCGTTTATCCTGCTTCTCATGGCCGGACGAAGCGTGGAGGCGGCGAGCAAGGGGCAGCCATACTTCATCGGCTATTTCGGAATGCAGTTTCTGCTTCCGCCGAAGCCGTTCGAATAGCGGCATCCGCTTCCGGCTCGGCTGCTGGAATCGTGCTGCCGGCTGCTAGAATCATGCTAATTGTTTCGCAAGGTCCTCATCGCCAATCGCGGCGAGATTGCCGTCCGTCTGATACGCGCGCTTCGCGAGCTCGGCATCGGCAGCGTCGCTGTGTACTCGGACGCCGATCGGAAAGCACTCCACGTTCGGCTGGCTGACGAAGCCGCTCACGTCGGAGCTTCGCCGGCGAGCGAGAGCTATCTCCGCCTCGACCGTATTCTCGACGCCGCCCGGGGGCACGGAGCCGATGCGATCCACCCCGGTTACGGTTTTCTGAGCGAAAACGCCGAGTTTGCCGCTGCGTGCGCGGACCAGGGTTTCGTGTTCGTCGGCCCTTCCGCGCAGGCCATTCGGTCGCTCGGTTCGAAGACAGAGGCTCGCCGGCTGGCGAAACAGGTTGGGGTTCCCGTGGTCCCCGGCACCGAGGAGCCCGCCACACACATCGACGATGCGCGGCGAGTGGCCCGGCAGCTCGGTTATCCGGTGATGCTGAAGGCAGCGGCCGGTGGCGGCGGAAAAGGGATGCGCAGGGTGGATTCCGAACAGGAGCTGGAGTCTGCCGTCCGCGATGCGGCCAGCGAGGCGCAGCGGGCCTTCGGCAGCGATGAGATTTATCTGGAGAAACTCATCGTCAATCCGCGCCACATCGAAATTCAGCTCATCGGCGACACGCACGGCAACATCATTCACCTCGGTGAGCGCGAGTGCTCCATGCAGCGGCGCCACCAGAAAGTGCTGGAAGAGTGCCCGTCACCACTGCTGAGCGAGAAACCCGAGTTGCGCGAGCAAATGGGAGAGGCTGCCGTGAAGCTGGCGCGCGCCGCCGGATACGTGAACGCAGGCACTGCCGAATTCCTCGCCGATGCAAACGGCCGATTCTATTTCCTCGAAATGAACACGCGCCTGCAGGTGGAGCACCCGGTGACTGAAGTAGTGACAGGCCGTGACCTCGTCCACCTGCAATTACGCGCAGCCGCCGGCGAGCCGCTCGGAATTCGCCAATCCGATGTGCGCTGGCGGGGCGCGGCCATCGAGTGCCGCATTTACGCGGAGGATCCGGATCACGGGTTTTTCCCTTCCCCCGGCCGCATTGTCCAGCTCACTGAACCAGCCGGCCCGGGGGTGCGCCTCGATTCCGGCGTGTACCAGGGGTGGGATGTCCCGCTCGATTACGACCCGCTGCTGGCGAAGCTGACCGTGCATGCTCCCGAGCGCACGGCGGCCATCGCGCGGACGTTGCGCGCGATTGAGGAATACGCGATCACGGGCGTCACCACCAATCTCACGTTCTTCCGCGATCTGCTTCGCGACGAGGCATTCGTCGCCGGACACCTTCATACCGGGTTTCTCGATGAGTTTATGGCGCGCCGTCCGCGGCATCCGCCGGATAGCCGCCTCGATCATTTAGCGGCGGCGGTTGCGGCGGTTCACACTCTCGATACCGCACCCAGCCGCGTCGAACCCGCCTCAGTGCGCAGTTCCTGCTGGCTGCATGAAGGCCGGAGGTTCATGTTGCGATGAAATGGCATGTTACCGTCGATACGCGCGTAGTGGAGGTGGACCTCACCGCGCTGCCCGATCTTCAGGAGGTCGAGCCCGGGGTTTATTCGGCGCTCCTGGAGGGCCGCAGCTATCAGATCCGCATCGCGCACGTGCGCGGCGGTCACGCGGTTGACATCGCCGGCCAGCGTCTGCTCGTGGACGCTACCGATCCCCACCGCGCTCCGCCCCGTCGCCGCCATGGACAGGAAGGCCGCACCAACATCACCGCGTCTATGCCAGGAAAGGTGATTCGTGTGTTGGCGAATGCGGGCGATGCAGTGAAGGCGGGTCAGGGTGTCGTCGTGGTGGAAGCGATGAAGATGCAGAACGAGGTGAAGGCGCCGCATGCCGGACGCGTGGCCGCGGTTCGCGCGATTGCGGGCGGAACAGTTGCGGCGGGCGATGTCCTGATGACCATCGACCACGAATGATCCAGTGACCGAACGTATCTACTATCGCGACAGCTATCTCACCCGGTTTCAGGCCCGCGTGGTGGATACGAATCCCGAACGTACCCGCGTCTACCTGGACCGAACGGCTTTCTACCCAACCTCCGGCGGACAACCGTTCGACACCGGTACCCTCGGTGGCGTGGCCGTTACGGACGTGATCGATGAAGGTGAGAGAATCGCTCACGTCACGGCAGCGCCGATCGCGCTGACCGAGGTGGAAGGCACGATCGACGAGGCGCGCCGCTTCGATCACATGCGGCAACATACCGGCCAGCACCTGCTCTCGGCCGTGTTCATTGAAGTGCTCGACGCGCACACGGTGAGCTTCCACCTCGGCGTCAGCGCGTGCACCATTGATATTCAGCGCGACACGCTCAGTGCCGAAGAGGTTCGCGCTGTTGAAAACCGCGTCAACGACCTCGTAATGGAAGACCGCCCCGTGACGGTAGAGTTCCGCGCCGCGGAAGAGGACCTGGGTCTGCGCAAGGCTACCGAGCGCACGGGCGAGGTTCGCATTGTGAGCATCGCCGGGCTTGATCGCAGCGCGTGCGGAGGTACTCACGTTCGCGCAACAGGAGAAATCGGCCCAATCCTAATCCGCAAACTCGACCGCATTCGCGGAATCGTCCGCGTGGAATTCCTGTGCGGCGCGCGCGCTATTACTCGCGCCCGTGCCGACTTCGATGCGCTGGCCGGGGTCTGCCGGGTCCTCTCGTGTCCTCTCGAGGAGGCACCCGGTCACGTAGCCGCGCAACAGGAACGCTTGCAGACGGCAGAAAAATCCAGCGCACGGCTGGCCGGAGAACTCGCTCGAATCGAGGGACGCGAGCTGTGGCGCAACACTGAACCGCGGCCTTCCGGCCGACGTATCGCCATTCGCAACGTGCCTGCGCTGAGCGAACAAGTCCGCGTCTTAGCGCAGAGCTTCGTAGCGGGTGAAGCCGCATGCTTCATCGCCATGGCATCCGACCCTCCGGGCATTCTGCTTGCAGCCTCCGCCGACAGCGGCATCCACGCCGGAAACATGTTGAAAGCGGCTCTCGCAAAGCACGGCGGCCGCGGCGGCGGCAATGCCGCACTAGCGCAGGGAAGCGTCCCGTCGAAGGAAGTGTTGGAAGAAGTGCGGGCCTGCATCGAGACGGAACTAAGCTAACAGAACCACGCCGCACGTGAAAAACAGCAGCATTCCCGCAATCAGCCATTTCGTTCCGCGGCCGGCGCCTCCGAATTCTTTCCAGACCAAGAGTCCCCACAGCGCGCTCACCACGGGAGCAGCCTGGAATAATCCGTGGCCGAGCCGGCCGGCCTGGACCGGTGCGGGTACACTCTCAACAACCAGGAACGCCAGCGTCCCCGTGCACCAGATTGCGCCACCCGCGAGGCCCAGCAGATGCTGACGGCTGGCGCCACGGAAGTAATCAGATATTGCTAGTGCGGGTCCCTGCACAGGCAGGTTCAGGAAATACATGTTATAGACAATCGTTGACACGAACACTCCGGCAGCCAGCAGCAAGATGAGGCTGTACGGTCCCAGACCGTTGTCCTCCGTCTGCGCCCATGAAGCCAGAGGAAAGAAGGCGGCCAGCAGGAGACCACCGGCCAGGCTGAGCACGATCCCTTTTGTGCCAGCCATACGAGCGGGCCGATCTGCCCATGCCCATGCAATCGCGTCCATAACTACGGCGACGGCCACCAGGAGAAGACCGGCTATCCACGCGATTCCCGTTCCATGGCGTCCTCCTGCTACCAGCGCCACACCAAAGCTGATCGGGAATGCGACCGACATTCCGGCAACGGAGACTGCTGCCAGGATCAGGAAGACCGCGAGATTGAGGATGAGTCCACAGCCCACGCCCGCCGCCATTTTCAACTTGCCCGCAATGAGGAAATTGTCGGAGAACGACAGCTCACTTCCCAGGGTTCCCAGCGTGAATGCGGCAGCCAGCGCGGCCAGCGCAACGCCGAAAGCGAAGTCGTAACCGTATAGTTCGAATCGCCAGCCGCCGGCCAGCTTGTACGTGTTGGCCCACGATCCCCAGCAGGCCGTCGCGAGAATCGCTACAAGCAAAGAAATGGCGTGGGTAGTGGGGACGATCATCCTTCAGGCCACCGGATGCGCGATTCTATCACGCAGGGCGCAACACATGCCCGGCACCCGAACGCGGCGCCGACACTACTCCCAGCACGGCCCCATATACGATGTGTCCGGCCAGGCTGGAAAATACGCTGCTCACCGGATGCAGAAAGTGAGCCTCGTTGAAACCTACTCCCATCATCACCATCACGCCGGTACCGGCGAACACCCAAACAATGACTCCCCACTCGGCGCCCCGCTGCCACGCCGTTCCCATCAGGGCTGGACGCGCGTAGACGAAAACAATGGGCGACGCGACGGACCCCATCACCAGAAAAATCGCGAGGCCCATCCACCAGGCCAGGCCGAACACTACGGCCGGATGGCTCATCAGGCGCGAGCCGATGGCGGCGGCCATATCGATATTGGGCAAACCGGCGAAAGGCGCCAGAAACATGAGGACAGTAAGAAGCAGGCTGGCAATGAGCCCGCCCAGAATGGCTCGCTGGAAAACAGCTTTGTCGGGATACATGAACAGAACCTCCCTTTGCACCCCAAGCATACTGCTGCCAACAGGCGATGGGAAGGCCCCCGGAACGTGCGATACATGCGGCGCGTTACGCTAGGATAGCGTGGCCAGCGTGCGACAGGTGGGGCGCTATCAGATCGGCGAGGAACTAGGCCGCGGCGCCATGGGTGTTGTATATAAGGCCCAGGATCCCGCCATTGGCCGTGTAGTCGCCATCAAGTCCATCCGCCTGTCGGACCTTACAGATGAAGCCGAGCGCCGCCGCATGCACGACCGGTTGTTCCGCGAGGCGCAATCGGCCGGGGTTCTGTCGCATCCGAACATCGTCACAATTTATGACATCGCCGAAGAAGACGGCATGGCGTACATCTTCATGGAGTACGTCAACGGGCCCACGCTGGAGAAACTGCTCGGCGCACGCTATCCACCGGAGCGCGAAACTCTGCTGAGCTTGCTGCGGCAGACCGCGGGGGCGCTCGACTACGCGCATCGGAAGGGCATCGTCCATCGGGACATCAAGCCAGCAAATATCATCGTGCACGATAATGCCATCGCCAAAATCACCGATTTCGGCGTGGCCCGCATCGCTTCACAGCAGATGACGCACAGCGGCACTATGATGGGCACCCCAAACTACATGTCGCCGGAACAGGTGGAAGGACATCCGGTGGACGGCCGGGCGGACCAGTTCTCCCTGGCGGTTGTCGCCTACGAAATCTTCACTGGCGAGAAACCGTTCGCGGCGGATCACTTGCCCACGCTCCTCTACCGCATCGTGAGTGAAGATCCCGCGCCGCTGAACCGGCTGAACCCAACGCTTGCGCCACAGGTGGATGCCATCCTGCGCAAGGCGCTCTCGAAGAAACCGGCGGAACGCTTTGCAGAATGCACCCAGTTTGTGGATGCGCTGATCAAAGCCTGCAGCACCACGCCGGACTGGATGCCCATGGCGCGCGGCGCGATGGACAGCATGCCCACCGTGGCCGGCACATCGATACGTCCTATGGCCCCGGTGGCTCCATCAACCGCTGTTACCCGGCCGTCCCCATCCACACCCGTTCAGGATTCGCCGCCGCCGCGCCGTTCCTTGTTTCGCAGTCTGGTGTGGGCGCTGGTGGGCATCGGAATTGTGGGCATCGCGCTCATCGGTGCACAACGGTTCCTTATGAATGCAGGTTCGGACACGCCGTCCGAACAGGCCAGCCCTGCTCCCGCGCAGGAGGCGCCCCCGGCTGCCGCGCCGGCGAAACCTAGTCCGATCGAGACGCCGAGCGCCTCTGCTCCCATCGTTTCTTATCCGCCGGCGGATCAGCCCCAATCGAAGCCCGCTGAGACAAACACAGCCGCACCGGACACTAAACCGACGGCCGAGAGCGCGCCCGCTGACACGGAATCGCCAACGCCTCCGCCACACACTGAACCGGCTCAGCCACCTCGTCAAGCGCGTCCCGTGGGGCCAGTGGAAACGACCGTGCAGATCGTCACCGAGCCGGCGGGCGCACATGTGATCGTGGACGATAGCTCGTCATCATCATGCACCACGCCCTGTATGCTGCAGCTTTCCTCCGGACGCCACACGATGCGCGCTGACGCTGCGGGTTATCAAACCGGCCGGCGCATCTTCACCACGCCCGATCAATCCGATTTATTTCTTAGCCTCGACAAAGCCATCGGCACGCTGACTGTCAGCTCGAATCCTGCCGGAGCGTCCATTTTTCTCAACGGCAAGGAACTGCGCGAGAAGACGCCGGCGGTCCTGAGTCTGCCGGCGGGCGCCTATCACGTGGAAATCGAGCGCGACGGCAGACGGATAGCCAAAGACGTGACCGTGGCTGCGGGCGAAATGCACAGCCTCGATCTGAGGCTGGGCGAATAGCATTTATCGGGAGACTAGTTCGAGGAAGGCGTCTCCACGTAGGTACCGAAAATCGGCCCCGATAAACTGGCCGTTCCGCCGGAGAGATTCGTGCCGGTGACGGTCAGCAAACCGCTCACATTTCCCACGCTGATGCCGGTCTTCGGATCGATGGAAGCCTGGGTCACGGTCAGGTTCATAGAACCACTGATGATCACCGGATAAACGACATTGAGAAGCGTATACCAGGAGTTCGGAGATGACTGGATAGCGTTAAATGTCAGAACCGTGGAACTACCCTGAACGCTGGCTGAGCCTCCGATGAGGACAGTTCCCTCGGGAAACGTTGAGGTGAACGTTTCGCCCGTAGGGGTGATGGTGAAGTTCACCATTTCCGAGGGAAAGTACAAGGGCAGGAACTGCGCATTGATGACAAGTGTGTTCGCGGGCACCGTGGCGGTAACGGGCCCATCCGGCAGCACATTCGTCATCACGGGAATGGATGAAAACGCCAGCGCGTCAAATCGCAGACCAAGAACGGACACATTGCCGGAGCTGGCCACGAACGTCGCCGTACCCCAACGTCCGGTCATGCCGCCCAGTCCTTTGAGACTCTCCAGCGCCTCAACCATCTGGGTATGGGAATTCAACCGGGTTGAGGATGTGCCCAGCGTGTTTCCCTTTTCGTCGAGGACAGTTATCACCACGGCGGCCTCGGCCGACCCTCCATCCACCATGGCGATGCGCGTTTGTGCACCAGGATTCGTATCGTCCCACACGAGGCTGGCGGTGGTCGCCGCGGCACTCGTAAACGGGACTACCGCTTCCTGCCACGTGTGCCGGGCCACGGTATTCCGAAGCACCGCATAGCCGGTCACACCTGTTGGAAGAAAGAAGCTCGCCCAGCCCTCCACCATCGGCCCGTCGCTGGAGGCTTCAATGGAGGCGCTGCCGTTGGCTGGCAGATTGATTGTGGCGGAGTTTCCCTTCAGCGATGGCACGTTCAACGCGGCGCCAGTGGCGGTGTAGAAGACGATAGAAAACGAAGCAGGGGTGGAGTTCGGATTCGTGAAGTATAACTGCGAGTACCACCCTCCGCCAAACTCAACCTGTGGCAGAACATAAGACGTTGCCTGGCCGCTCGCCATTGCACACAGCAGGGCAAACAGCCCGCCAACGCGCAGTATGCTGCCCCAGTTTTCCAACTTGTACATGCCTACATTCTCCTAAAGTAATTTGAAGCTGACAATGACCGGTTTTTTCCGGGTCCATTAACGCTCGGCGCGGACGATCAGCAGAGGGACGCGAAGATTGTGACGCACCGCATTAATTGTCGTTCCGAAAATAATGTCTTTGAGGCCCTTATGCCCGTGTGCGCCCATCACTATCAGGTCCGGTCCCAGTTCCCTGGCATAGCGGACGATCTCGTTTTTCGGATTCCGGGAGTGGCGCACCACGCGCTCTACAATCACATCCTGGTTGGCCAGCAATCCCGCGATGTCGTCCAGATAGCGGCTGCCTTCTTCGACCTCAGCCGTCGACGCCTCCTGACCGAACATCTGGCTGGTGACATCTTCCTCCACGTGCAGCAAGTAAATGCGGGCATGGCGCGCGCGGGCCATGGCCACGGCGTGTGCAATGGCGGCGCGGTCAATCGGGGAATGATCCAGGGGAACCAGTATCCTGGTGTAATCGGGCGTCGGCAGGTGCTCGGCCACGCCGTGCGGCACCACGAATGCGGCGCGTCCTTTGCGGCGCAGACCCGCCGGCAGCCACGGTTCCAGAATTACCCACAGCATCAGGCCGGACACGGCGCCAAGCACCGGCACCAGCAACCATTCAATCAATCCGCGGCGTGTTCCCGCGTTGGCCAGCCAGTCCTCCAGGGTTTGGACCACCAACCACGCATTCAGCGCGATTACCAGGGCAGCAGTGAACCAGGCGAGAATCCTCACCCACACCGGATTCGCGAATGGACCCATCCGCTTGCGGTCATTGGTGAAGTGAACCAGCGGAACGATGGCGAAGGGCAACTGCAGGCTGAGAATCACCTGGCTCAGGATGATGAGCTGATAAGTTCCCTGATCGCCCGCCGTGTAAATGACAATGGCCGCGGGGATCACCGCCAACATGCGCGTAATCAGCCGTCGCAGCCACGGGCGCATGCGAAAGTTTAAGAACCCTTCCATAACCACTTGCCCGGCCATAGTTCCAGTAAGGGTTGAAGATTGGCCCGAGCACAAAAGCGCAACTGCGAAAAGCAGGCTGGCCATAGCCGTACCCATCATCGGTGTCAGCAGTTGGTAAGCCTGCTGGATTTCCGTGACGATGCGGTGCTGGGTGAAGAAGACCGCCGCCGCCATGGCCAGAATGGCGATGTTGACCAGCATGGCGCCGTTCAGCGCCACCACCGAATCGATCAGGTTGAAGCGGCAGGCGGTGCGCTTTTCCGATTCCGTGCGGCCGATGCGGCGCGTCTGCACCAGCGCGGAGTGGAGGTAAAGGTTGTGGGGCATCACCGTCGCGCCCAGAATACCTATGGCGATATACAAAGAACTCCCGTTAAGCCGCGGGATGATGCCGTTTGCCAGATCACCCAGCACCGGCCTGGCCCACAGAATCTCCACCAGAAAACAACCGGCGATCATCAGGATCAAGGCGAGCACAATGGCCTCCGCCACGCGCACGCCACGGTTGGTGAACCAGAGCACCAGCAGAGTGTCGAGGACGGTCAGCCCCACGCCAACCAGCAGGGGAATGTGGAACAGAAGGTTCAGGCCGATGGCCGCGCCCAGCACTTCGGCCAGATCGCAGGCGGCGATGGCGATTTCACAGAAGCCCCACAGCGTGAGGGAAATGGGCCGGGGATAAGTCTCGCGGCAGGCTTGCGCGAGATCACGTTGCCAAACGATACCGAGCCTCGCGCTCATGGTCTGCAGCAGGATGGCCATGAGATTCGAGAGAACCAACACCCACAGGAGCCGGTACCCGAACCGTGCGCCACCTTCCAGATCAGTGGCCCAGTTGCCCGGGTCCATGTAGCCGACGCTGATCAGATAGGCCGGACCTGCAAAGGCGAAGGCACGCCGCCAGAAGGAGACGTGGCCCGTGCCGATGGTGGAGTGCATGTCGGCCAGCGAGGCCGAGGCGGCCGGCGTGGCGTCCACAGTGTTCATAGGACTCGCGCGAAGTCTTAGTTTAGCATCGGCAGCCTGGTTGTCCCCCACCGCTCGCAGGCGGCCACCTGGCCGAAAAGAACCAGGGCGCGCGTTCGCTTAATGATTGCAAGTAACTGATTCAACGAGTTGTTCCCGATGGCACAAGAGGTGCACTTGAGCCGGTCGGTGAAGCGATCTTCATGAAACGAATCCTGTTCGGCATCTTCGTTTTATCGGCCTTGGGCGGGGCGGCGCGGGCCGACGACTATGACGATCCCAGCCGGGGCGTGGCGCGGATCAGCCTCATGCAGGGAGACGTATCTGTTCGGCGTGGGGATTCAGGCGAAGTCACCGCCGCCGCCATGAATGCGCCGCTGATGTCGCAGGATGCATTGCGAACGGGGCCTGCCAGCCGTGCGGAGATCCAGTTGGACTTCGCCAATTTTCTGCGGGTTGCCCAGAACTCGGAAGTGCATTTTGCCGATGTCGAACGAGGCCGTTCGCAGATTCAGCTCGCCGCCGGGACGATCACTTTCACGGTGATGGGCAATTCCGGCGCGCAGGTTGAGGTGGATACTCCCAGCATCGGCGTTCACCCCAGCGGCGCGGGAGCGCTCCGCGTGACGGTGCGCGATGACGGCACCTCAGAGATCACAGTCCGCAGCGGTCAGGCGGAAGTGTTCACACCGAAAGGGTCGGAAACCATTCGCGAAGGCGAGACCATGCTAGTACGCGGACCCGCCGCCGATCCCGAATTTCAAACGCAGGCCGCAATCGGGTTCGATGAATGGGACGAATGGAATCAGCAGTGCGATCAGCGCATCGAGCATGCACAGTCCGCACAGCGCCAGTACGTGAGCCCGGAAGTGTACGGCACGGAATCAATGGATGGATACGGACAGTGGGTTTATGACCCGTCCTACGGCTATGTGTGGCAGCCCGCTGTTGCGCCGGGATGGGCGCCCTATCGTTACGGCCGCTGGGTCTGGGAGGACTGGTATGGATGGACGTGGGTCAGCTACGATCCGTGGGGCTGGGCGCCGTACCACTGGGGCCGCTGGTATAACGCAAGAGGCGCGTGGTTCTGGTGTCCAGGTGGACCCGCCATGTGGCGGCCGGCGCTGGTGGGGTTCTTCGGCTTCGGCCCGCGAGTCGGGTTTGGTCTGAGCTTCGGATTCGGTTTTGCCAATATCGGCTGGGTTCCTCTGGGACCGGGTGAAGCCTTCTTTGCATGGTGGGGCCCGGGATTCTACGGCGGGCGCGGCGGCGTGGGCTTCGTGAACAACGTCGGCGTTTTCGGCGCTTACCGGAATGCTCGAGTGATGAACGGCATTACAGCGATGGGGTCGGGCCAGTTCGGACGGGCCGGGCTCAATGGAAACAATCTGCGAGTGACTGCGGGCGAACTGCGTACCGCGGGCATCGTGCATGGGCAGGTTCCGCTTACTCCGGGTCGAGAGAGCCTGCGGATGTCGGATCGTCCCACCCGCGCGACCGGCTTCAGCGGGCGCGGCCAGTTTTACAGCCACATGCAGACTGCGCACGTCGACCATGTTCCGTTCTCACAGCAGGTACGTGGATTGCAGCAGACTACGCGCAGCGCTGGCACGGGCACTGGAGGTTGGCGCGCGACCGGAGATGCCGCGGGACAGCGAGGCGGCCCGGAAGGGTACCGGCCCGATGGCTCATCCACTGGAGCGGGGTCTGGCGCTGGCGGCTGGCAGCGATTTGGCGGAACGCCGGAGAATCGCGGTTCGAACGGGTACGGCGGCGGACAGCCGGTGCACATAGCGCCGCAGATTGTGCATGAGCGGCCTTCCACCGGCGGCTATGGCGGTTACCCCAGCCGTGGCGGATATGGTTCTGCTGCGCCCCGCGGTGGTTCAGCGCGCGCCCCGGCGTATCACGCGCCCGCGTCATCCGGACGCAGTTCGGGCAGCGGCCACAGTTCGGGCGGTGGTGGTGGACACCGTGGTGGCGGCGGCCATCGCTGATCGCAACGATTTTCGACAAGGCTGAGTCTTCTTCCCTCAGGCCCGGCGGGTGAGCAGTTACCCTCCGGGCCTTTTTTCACGCCGGGCCACGCAGCAGCACTTTCATGACGCCTTTTTCGGCGGCGCGGGCGAATGCGACGGGCGCATCGCCGAGCGGGTACTCGGCGGAGATCATGTCGTCGACACTCACTTTACCCGCGCGCAACAGCTTCAATGCCGGTTCGAATCGCCCACAGCGCGAACCAACCAGAGTGATCTCGTTCACGATCAGGGGAGCCGTGTCGATCGACACCAAACCATGCACCGTCGACTTCATGATCACTGTCCCACGCGGGCGCGTCATCGACGAAGCCTGCTTCAGACCTTCCGGTGTTCCGGTGGCGTCCACGGTCCATTCATAGGCGGCGGCGGGAAAATGCTTCTGCGCGATCTCCGTGGTAACGCCGACCCTTTGCGAGATATTCAGCTTCTCGCGATGACGTCCGAAGTGGTGGACTCGCGCGCCATGCGCCTGGAGAACCTGCGCGATCAGCAGACCGAGTTTGCCATCGCCCAGCACGGCCACTTCCCCGCCCCGCGGAATCTTAACCTGATCGAGAATCTCGCACGCAGCGGCCAGAGGCTCCGTGAAAACAGCACGCTCAACAGGAAGCCCCGCGGGTAGGACGTGCAGGTTAGCTTCGGGCAGAGTCAGGAAGTCGCGAAACGCGCCGGGGTGCTTCACGATGCCCAGCACAGTACGTCGAGGACAGTGCCGGCCAAGACCGCGTGCGCACCACTCGCAGTGGCCGCACGCGACGTTGATCTCGCCAACGACGCGTTTCCCTATTAGCGAGGGCGTATCCGCCTCCACCACCTCGCCGACAAACTCGTGCCCCGGCACACCGCGAAACCCGTAATAGCCGCGTTGGAGCTCAAGATCGGTATTGCAGATGCCGCCGACGAGCAAGCGGATCAGCGCGAATCCTTCAGGACGTTTCGGTGAAGGCCCGGAGTGAATGGAGACGGCGCCATCGGCGAGAAACACAGATTGCATGTGCTTTAGCCGCAGCCTACACCAGCACGGTGAAGGCGGTCTCGGTGCGCTGCACGGGGCGGTAGAGCGTATCCCGTTCCACCGGTTCGCGGCCGGCTTCGCGGATCAGGCGAAGCAACTCAGTCCGGCGAAGCGCTTGTGAAGTGGTGGCGCCCGCGTCGTGGTAAATCTTTTCTTCCACCACGGTGCCATCGAGATCGTCCGCGCCGAAGCGCTGCGCGATCTGTGCGATGGCCGGCGTCATCATCACCCAATATGCCTTGATGTGCTCGATGTTGTCGAGCAGCAGCCTCGCCACGGCTATATTGCGAATATCGTCGAAGCCCGAAGTTCTGGGGAGGTGCTGCAGCGCGGTGTTCTCGGGGTGAAACGCCAGAGGAATATACGTCTGAAATCCACCAGTGTCGTCCTGCAGAGCGCGCAGCTTGAGCAGGTGATCCACGCGATCCTCGTCGGTCTCAACATGACCATAAAGCATCGTGCAGTTCGATTTCAGCCCCAGCCGATGCGCCGTCCGCGCCACCTCTATCCACTCGTTACCGTCGATCTTGTGATCGCAAATGATGCGCCGCACGCGCTCGGAGAAAATCTCCGCGCCGCCGCCGGGCAGCGAATCCATACCCGCGTCTTTCAGTTTCTCGAGCGTTTCGCGGATGGAGACGCGGTTGCGCTTCGCGAGATAAGCGATCTCCACCATGGTGAACGCCTTCAGGTGCACACCGGGGAAGCGCTGCTTGAGACCGCGCAGCATGTCGCAATACCAATCCAGCGTCAGCTCCGGATGCAGCCCGCCGACGATGTGAAACTCGGTGATGGCTTCGGACCACCCCTCGCCCGCGCGATGCCAGATCTCGTCAAGCGACCAGGTGTAAGCGCGAGGATCCTTCGCCTTCTTGCCAAACGCGCAGAGCCGGCAGCTCGCCACGCAAACATCGGTGGGATTGATGTGCCGGTTGACGTTGAACCAGGTGAAATTGCCGTGCTTCCGCTCGCGCACAAGGTTGGCCATGTAGCCCACGGCGAGAATATCCGGGCTGCGGAACAGTGCGAGCCCGTCGTCGAAATCGAGACGTGCGCCTTCTTCCACTTTCGCAAGAATGGGCTTCAGACGCGAGTCTTCGATGGTGACGGGCATGTCTACAAGCGGCATCCCAAATACATGTCTGCCGCCCAAAACAGCAAGAATAACACGCTGACGTAACCATTCACCGTGAAGAACGCTGCGTTAACGCGCGAGAGATCGGTGGCTTTCACGAGGCTGTGCTCGTAGATCAGCAACGCGGAAACTGCGCCCACACCGGCAAGGCTCAGCCAGCCGAGCTGGAAATCACGCACCAGCCAGAGCAGGCAGGCGACCATCGCGACATGCAGCAGGCGCGCGATCCACAGCGCTCCCGCGATTCCGAGACGATGCGGCAGGCTGAACAATCCGGCATTCACATCGAACTCGTAATCCTGGCACGAATAGATGACGTCGAAGCCTGCGGTCCAGAAGGTCACCGCCAGCGTGAGCAGAAGAATGCGTGGATCGAGCGATCCGGTTACGGCGATCCATGCCGCCGCCGGCGCAATTCCCAGCGACAGCCCAAGCACCAAATGCGAAAACGACGTGAGGCGTTTGGTATACGAATAGAAGAAAACCACCGCCAGCGCCACCGGCGCCAGCTTCATGCACAACGAATTCAGCTCGCGCGCGGCGAACAAAAACACCACCGTCGAGACAGCGGTGAAGGCCCATGCGAAACCCGTACTCAATAATCCCGCGGGGATGTGCCGTTGACGGGTTCGTGGGTTGCGAGCGTCGATCTCGGCGTCGAGGATGCGGTTGAAGGTCATCGCCGCCGACCGCGCACCGACCATCGCCAGAACGATCCACCAGAGTTTCCAGAGGAATGCGCGAGTATCGAGCGGCGATTCCCGGAAGGCCAGCAACGCCCCGGTCAGCGCGAACGGAAGAGCGAAAACGGAATGCTCAAACCGGATCATTTCCAGCGTGAGGATCAGCCTGCGGAAAAGGCGCGCACTTCCGGCGTTCGGCATTGGATAACATTTTAGTTCATGCGTCCCGAGTCAATTTCGCACCGCGCTTCGGCCTTGGCCTTCATCGCGCCGGCGTTGCTGTTTGCGTTGGCAGCCTGCGGCGACCCCGATACGGTGAAGCTGGAGGACTACGGCACGCGCGATGTCACGCTGCCTGGCGGCGAGCTGATTCACGCGGAAGTCGCTTCCACACAGGCGCAGGTGCAGAAGGGTCTCATGTTCCGCACGTCGCTGGCGCCGGATCGCGGCATGCTGTTCCTGTTTTCGAAAGAAGACTCGCTGAAGTTCTGGATGTTTCAGACGCTCATCGCACTCGACATCATTTGGATGGATCCGGACAAGAAGATTGTCGAAATGTCCGCGGACACGCCGCCCTGCAAGACAGAGGCGGCACAATGTCCGGAGTACGGCGGCAGCCAGCCGTCGCTGTTCGTGCTGGAGCTTCCCGCTGGCTCGGTGGCGAAGTACCATCTGCGAACCGGGCAGACCATTCGGTTCTGAGAACAGTCAGGTAACTATGCGCCGAGCGGCATTTTTCGTCATCGTCTGCATCGGCGCGGCATTCGTGGGTCTTGCGGCGGGCGAGGTCTGGCTTCGCTGGCGCACGCCTGCCCACGTGCCCATTCCCTTTTATAATCGCCTGTACCCCTACGTGATGTTTCATCCTCAGGAGAAAGTGTCGTTCGTGACCGCTACCACGTACGACATGTCTCACCATCGGCGCGGAGTGGCGCATTACACGAATGAAGACGGCTTTCGCGTGCCCGCTCCCGGCTACCGCATCGCCCGTCCGAAGCCCGCGGGACAATTGCGCATCGCCGTGCTGGGTGGATCGGCCGTGCAGATGGGCAGCACCTGGGAAGACACGCTGCCGGGCGCGCTTCGCAGCGTGCTGCGGGGGGCATACCCGGGGCGCGACATTGAAGTGATCAATGGCGGCATCGTCTCCTGTGTCTCGCGGCAGTCGGTGGCGGAGCTGATGTTCACGGTGGCCCCATATCAGCCCGACATCGTAATCCTCTACGACGGCTATAACGATCTGTTTCTGCCAATCACGTATGAGTCACGCCCAAACTTTCCATACAACTTTCAGACCATGGAAGATGCGTGGAACTCATGGCGCGACGATCGCGACGCCCCGTTGTGGCGCGTCGTCCTCTCCCGGAGTTATGTGTTTAATCTGTTCGCCCGGGCGGCTCCCGTTAACACCGTGGCGCGTGCGGCTGATGGTTTCTATATGGGCGCCAATGCACTTCGGCCACAAGAAGTAATCGGCAATCCCGAGCTGGTGCGCAATCACGTCACCGCCTATTTGTCCAATTGGCGAACCATGATCGCGCTGGCCGCCACGTACCACTATCGTCCCGTCTGCATCCTGCAACCGACCGCGAGCCTCGACCGCGCCTTTGCCTCCGCATACATCGCGCGCGGATTCGCCATGCGCAAAACCGATGCCGACCGGTGGGTGGAGGCATTCGATCTTTTCTATGCAGAAGCTGACCGTCAGGTTCGCGCGCTTCAGGCCGAATACCGGAACGTGCAGATCCTGTCGCTGGCGGGCCAGTACCTCCCAGCGCGCGGCCATTTCTGGGACCTCGTACACGTTTACGACGAGGTGAATACGGAGATCGCCAAACGGATTGCCGGAGAGATTCATCATACTGAGTAAGGCATGACGTTCCTTGTCGAGTTCCGGGGATTCCTGCGCACTCGCAAGAAGTACTGGCTGGTGCCGGTCTGCATCATGCTCGGCGCCTTCGGGCTGGTGCTGGTGCTTTCGGAAGTCACCGCCATGGCACCGCTGATCTATACGTTGTTTTGAAACGGTTGCTCATTCGTGCCCGTTCGTGGTCTGTTATCGTGACCAGAGATGGATGAACAGGTTCTGCGCGGCTTGCTCGATGACGTTCGCTCCGGTACGGCTTCGGTGGATGACGCTCTGGACCGCATGCGCCACCTCCCCTTTGAGGACCTCGGCTATGCCAAGCTCGATCACCACCGCGCGTTGCGGCACGGCCTTACTGAGGTCATTTTCGGCAAGGGCAAGACGGCGGACCAGATCCTTGGCATTGCCACGCGCCTGCTGGACAAGTCGCAGAATCTGCTCATCACCAGAACCGATGCAGCGGTTGCCGAGCGGCTGAAGCAGCTTTATCCGGCCGCCGAATACTTTCCCCTTTCGGGCGCCGTGCGCGTCTGGCGCGAGCGAACGATTCATGGTAAGGGTCCCATTGCCGTCGTTTCGGCCGGCACCAGCGACATTCCCGTCGCCGAGGAAGCCCGCCTCACGGCTGAAGTGATGGGCAACGCCGTCGACGTGATCTACGACGTCGGCGTAGCCGGTATTCATCGGCTACTCAGCCATAGCGAGCGGCTTATGGCTGCTCGAGTGGTGGTGGTTTGCGCGGGCATGGAAGGAGCCCTGCCGAGCGCAGTGGGCGGCCTCGTGTCCGCGCCGGTGATCGCCGTGCCCACCAGCGTCGGCTATGGCGCCAGTTTCAACGGTCTTGCCGCACTACTGGGGATGCTGAACAGTTGTTCCAGCAATGTGACGGTGGTGAATATCGACAATGGCTTCGGCGCGGGCTACGTCGCCAGCCTCATTAACCGGATTTGAAAATGCCAACGGCTCTCACTTTCGATACCGCTCACACCGCTCTTCTCGCGATGGATTGCCAGGCAGGTATCGTTTCCGTGTACGCGAAGGACAACTTCATTGAGCGGGCCGCCGAAGTTTTACGGGTGGCGCGCAGCGCCGGGATGGCGGTGATTCACATTCAGGTCGGGTTCCGGCCAGGCTTGCCGGAGGTGAGTCCCCGGAACAAGCTGTTCTCGGCAATCAAGTCTTCGCCGGATCGCCCGAAGTTTTTCGAAGGCCCCAGCGGCGCGATTCACCCGGCACTGGGGCCGGAACCCAGTGACGTTGTCGTAACCAAACGCCGGGTTAGCGCATTCACCGGGACCGATCTGGAGATGATCCTGCGCGCGAAGGGAATCGAAACGCTTGTCCTTTTCGGCATCGCCACGAGCGGCGTGGTGTTATCGACATTGCTGGAGGCCTGTGACGCCGATTTCCGCATTGTCGTGATTTCCGATTGCTGTGCCGACCGCAACGACGAGCTTCACAACGCGCTGTTGGGGCATCTGTTCCCCTCGCGCGCGGAAATCACAACAGCCGACGATTTTGTCAAGAGACTTCAGTAACCAGGAGGGCGGAGCCCTGACGGCCCCGCCCACGGAGAAGAAAATTAAGCTACTGCCGCTGCGATGCGCGCGCCCGACTCTTCCAGATACGCGTAGAAGCCGAACAGGGGCGTGCTGTCGTTCTTACTCAAGCGATGAGCTTTCCACTGCACCCGGAGAAACCGCACTGCCGGATGGGCGGAAAGGTTGAGGAGTGTTGAATAAAGGCCGCAATACAGTTTCTGCGGATACCTTGCGACGGGATAGTGCCCCCAGTCTTCGCCGTCCGCCGAGCCCCAGACCGTAACCTCCAGGCTCTGGTGCTCCACTATCCGCGTGATACCGAGGGTTAGAACATGAAGCTTTCCTGCGTCCGGACCGAGTTCAATAACCGGACCCGATCCGTCAGACCGAACCACTCGCTCCTTAAGAAGAAACGTGGGCATTCTTTTCTCCAGTGATGAAACTTACCGGACCGACGCCCTGCTACCTGGCTACGTCCACGTGGGCCAAACCACGGTGTCGTCCTAACTAACTTAAGATTCGCACGGGCGGCCGAAAAATGAAAGAGTGTTTATGAAATTTTTCAAATAAAAGACGTGGCACAATGAAACGTAACGTTCACGGTCCGTGTCCACGCCGAGGAAGCGTCCTGCTCTCTCAACGCGGCTTGTTCAGCCAGAGAGAGAGGAGCCGATCCACCTGATCTGCCCCGAGATCGGCGCTGACATCAACTCGGGAATTCCCCTGGGTGACCTGAATTGCGTCGTAAACCTTGAGCAGCTCGGGCTGATTATCGGGAGTACTAAGGCGGGCCATGCCGATGGCGCCGCGCAGCGCGTCGTGGACATGCTTCGCGTCGTTTTCGGTCTGGCAGTCGAGGCGCGCGGTCAGGTTGAGTCCTTTGCTGTAATCCGCCCCCACCACTACTGACTGTATGCCACGCAACATCCCCATGGCATCACCAAGGCGGCTTGACGACCCATTTGAATCCATCTTCGGACCGGGAAGACCGCCGGCGCTGACTGCCCACATCTGATCGCGCTCAGGCACAGCATCCACCAGGGGTCGCAATGCGTCCGGCACGCCATGCGAGCTATTCCCTATCATCGATTCGATGATGGACGTGCTTCCCGCGGCCACAATCGACGGGGCCAGGAAAGCGAGGACCGTGTTCCCGGTCCCGTATAGCGTGTGACCTTTCCAGGACATAGTTGGCGCGCCCCGGGAGGCCATCTTCGGCTCCAGATCGTGAGAGTTGAAGGTACCGCGAACCATGGTTACGATGCCGTTTCCGTTGGAGCAAGCCAGCACTTCCTGCAGGTCCTTTCGGGGATCGACCCCGGTATCCTGAACAAAGCGGTCCAGTTCGGGCACAGCGATCCGGGCGAGCTGCTGGTAGATTGCCGTCCGCCGCAGTTGCTCCAGATTCGCTCCGAAGAGATACACGGTATCGGCCGGTATGAGAGCTTCCAGTGCCGGATCGATACGCACGGATCTGTGCAGCACCGTCTGGCAGGAGGACAAGGTAAGGCACGCCGCCAGCAGGAGAATGCCGGCGCGCACTAAAAGCTCCTTCGCGAGAAGACCCACAG
>Ga0187851_10001715_pt1 | contig 20655 bp, 14 predicted proteins | sample June2016WEW_6_10_FD_132997 | JGI IMG/M metagenome (GOLD analysis project Ga0187851, IMG submission 132997) | Peatland microbial communities from SPRUCE experiment site at the Marcell Experimental Forest, Minnesota, USA - June2016WEW_6_10 | ecosystem: Environmental > Terrestrial > Soil >...
CCAGCATCTGGGAGAGGTAGCTCATCGTCGCCTCGCCCGTGTACGCTTGCCAGTTGGTGTTGGTGGTGAAGCTCACCGCGGTGTTGAAGGCGAGCGCTGAGGGCACCCCCGGGAAGCCCTCGGGGTTGAGCGGGAGGCTGCCCTGGATGCGAAGGATCACGTAGGTGAAGACCAGCCCGACGACCGACACGAGGAGCATGGCGACTAGGTAGCCCTTCCAGCTCTGCTCGTGCTCCTCGTCGATCCCGCTGATCTTGTAGATGCCGCGCTCCATCGGGCGCAGAGCAAAGTGCAGGAAGGTGCGCTCGCCCTTGAACACCTTGACCATGTAGCCGCCGACGAACCAGGCGCCGGCAAAGACCGCACCGTAGGTGACGATGAAGGCAAGGATGTCGAGCGCCACGGGTCAGAACCTCTCGGGGAAGAGCATGGCGGCGACCAGGTAACCGGTCACCAGGACCGCGATCACGAAGGCGACGATGTAGCCCAGGGTCTGGCTCATCAGAGCTTCTCGAGGCCGTAGACGTAGAGGAAGCTCATCGCCACCAGGACGGCGAGGATGGCGAGCATGAGCAGATCGAGCATCAGCGGGCCGACCGATCGGATGCGACGCAGAGGTTCATGCGCAGAAGTCTCGTCATCTGAGGGTCAACGTTCGGTCAACGACTCGGCCGCGGCCGGGACGGCGACCCGGTAGACCCGCCAGCCGGGCCGCCGCCAGAGCCGTCCGAGCTCGTCGATCTCGACGTCGTCGAGGGCCACCCGGAAGACCCGCCCTCTCGGGGTGTCCTTGTCGATCAGGATGTCGACGGCGCCGTCCAGTCGCGGCAGCACGGCGCCGACGCTGCCCAACCTGGCGCCGTCCGTGTCGAGGATGGCCGTGCCTTTGAGGTCGCGCACGTCCAGGAAGCGCAGGCCCGCGAACTGCCACTCGGTGTTCATGGCACCGATCCTGAACGCCGCAGCGTCAACGTTCGGTCAACGACCGCCGGGGGCCCGGCCGATCAGGGCGCTGTATGATCGCCCGACTCCGCCGGCCCGCCCAATTCCGCCGGCGGCCCGAAGCGGTACCCCCTCCTCCCGGCGGTGACGATGATCTCGGGTTCGGCAGGGTCGAACTCGAGCTTGCGCCGAAGCCGCTGAACGAAGGTGCGCAGGTAGTTGCGGTCTCCAGCGTACATGGGTCCCCAGACTCTGGTGAGCAGGGTCCGATGATCCATCACCACTCCTGGACGCTTCGCAAGCTCGGCGAGAAGGACGTACTCGGTCGGCGAGAGTCGCACCTCGGCGCCGGAGCGGGTGACCGCGCGCGCCCCGAGGTCGACCACCACCCCGCCGCAGCGGACCACCAGCGCGGCTTCGGCGGTGCCGCGCACCCGGCGCAGGACGGCGCGCACCCGGGCCAGCAGCTCGTCGGCGCCGAAGGGCTTGGTGAGGTAGTCGTCCGCCCCCAGGTCGAGAGCCCGCACCTTGTCCCGCTCGTCGCCCCGGGCGCTGATCACGATCACTGCGGGCTGCCGCCTCCCCTCCAGGGTGTCGAGCAGCCGCCAGCCGTCGATGAAGGGAAGACCGATGTCGAGGAGGACGACGTCGTAACCGCCCTTGGCGAGCTTCTCGGCCCCGACCAGGCCATCTTCGGCGTCGTCGACCCGGTGCCCGGCGCGCTCCAGGGCTGAGCGGAGGATGCGCCGCAGGGAGGCGTCATCCTCGATGACGAGCAGCCGCCCGGACGGGCCCGCGGCGGTGGTTGGCTCACTCATGCCTGCGGATTCTCCGCCAAGGACACCGTCCACGGTGGGGGCGGGCTCCGATCGCCGCACGCGACACCGGCCACCCCGCGACCACCCCCGAGACGATCAAGGGGTCATCAACTCCTGACGAAGCGCCTCGCTCGCGACGATGAAGCCGGCGTCCACGCTGTCGATCAGACCAGCGGAATCGGCAAGATCACCGGATTTCGCGACGATCTGGAGCTCGTCGCAGCGTTGTACCAGCACGCCGGCCCCGAAGGTGGCGGCGCTTCCCTTGAGGCTGTGTGCGAGCTTCGCCATGGCGACTCCGTCAGCCTCCGCGCCCGCCGAGTGCAGCGCGGCGACGCGAAGCGCGCCGTCGCTCAGGAACAAGTGGACCAGCTTCCCGAATTCGCTCCGACCCAGCTCGCGCAATCCCGCGATCGACGATGTGTTGAGGACGGCGCTGCTCGGGAGGCTGATGAGCACGGGGTGAGACCGGGCGCGAAGCTCTGTCCACGTCTCCACCATCCTGCCCAGTCGCTCGGCCGTGATCGGCTTGCTGAGATAGGCGTCCATGCCCGCGTCGAGACACTTCTCATCATCACCCATCATGGCAGCGCCGGTCACCGCGATAATGAGCGTGTGCCGGGCCGTGCCCTCCTGCCCGCGCCGGATCTCGCGGGTCGCCTCGAAGCCGTCCATGACGGGCATCTGGCAGTCCATCAGCACCGCGTCATAAAGAGCCCGCGAAACGCAGGCCACGGCGACGGCACCGTTGTCGGCGACGTCGACCTCATACCCCATCTTCTCAAGTATCAGGCACACCACCCGCTGGTTCACCGGGTTGTCGTCCACGACCAGGACGCGGCCACGGCCTCCTTTGAGTGCCTCCGGACGCGTGGATTGCGTGATCATCCCCGCCGGCTCCTCATGATCAGCCGGCGATAGCAGCGTCGCCAGGCACTCTCGGAGTCGCGCCATGCGCACCGGCTTGGCGAGTAAGGCGTCGATCCCGGCCTCACGGGCGGTGTCGGCGTCGCCGGGGCGGATCACGGAGGGCAGAAGGATCAGCCGGGTCTGACGAAGCTCCGGGGACAGTCGAATCCTGGTGGCCACCTCAATGCCGTCCATGTGCGGCATCTGGTGGTCCAGGAGCGCTACCCGGAACGGGTCTCCGCGCCCTGCCGCGTCGACCATGGCCGCGAGGGCCTCGGCACCGCCCTCGAACCACTCCGGTCGCGCCCCCCAGACGCGGAGACTGTGATCCAGCACCACTCGATTGGCCCTGTGATCGTCGACCACCAGGACGTGGACGTCGTCGAGCGCTTTCAGCGGTGCCACGGCGCGCGCCGTGGACTTCGGGAAGGTCAGAACGAAGAAGAAGGTGCTGCCCTTGCCGACCACGCTGTTCACGCCGATTTCGCCGCCCATCAGCTCCACGAGCTGCTTGCAAATGGCGAGGCCGAGGCCGGTGCCCCCGAATCTCCGCGTCGTCGACGCGTCGGCCTGGCTGAAGCTCTCGAAGAGGCGCCCCAGGTGCTTCGGAGCGATGCCGATCCCGGTGTCGGCCACGTCGAATCGCACGACGAGCGAGTCAGCCTGCGTGCGCACAACATGAACCCTGAGGGTCACCTTGCCGGTATCGGTGAACTTGACAGCGTTCCCGAGGATGTTCACGAGCACCTGGCGGATCCGCACGGGGTCCCCCCGCACCATGCTCGACGGCTGAAGATCCACCGCCACGGTCAGCTCGAGACCCTTCTCGGCGGCGCGGTGGGCCACCAGCTTGACGGCATCCTCGACAACGTGCCGGAGATCGCAGTCGATGGACTCGATATCGATCTTCCCGGCTTCGATCTTTGAGAAGTCCAGAATGTCGTTGATGACGGTCAGCAGTGTTTCCGCCGACTGGCTGATGGTTTCCGCGTACTCACGCTGCTCCGCGTCGAGCGGCGTGGTGAGCAGCAGCCCGGTCATGCCGATGATGCCATTCATCGGTGTGCGGATCTCGTGGCTCATGTTGGCCAGGAACTCCGACTTCAACCGCGACCCCTCCACCGCCTGGAGATGCGCGATGGCCAGATCCGCTTCGATGCGCTTGCGGTCGGTGATGTCGCTGAACGTGATCACCGCGCCGATCACGAGGTCATCCTCGACGATGGGGAACACCCTGTACTCCGCCACGAACACGGACCCGTCGAGGCGCGAGATCATCTCCGTCTCCCCCCGGCGACTGCCACCGCCACGGAGGACGCTGTAGATCGGTCCCTCCTCCGCGGGGTACGTCGTTCCATCGGCCTGCACGCGATGGAAGACCGGGTGGGTGACCTGTCCGATCACCGCAATCGGGTCGACACCCAGGGCCTTGGCAGCGGCTGCATTCATGAAAGTGCAGCGCTTCTCGCTGTCGACGCCATAGATGCCCTCACCGGCCGCTTCCAGCAGCATCCGCAGGCTGTTCGAGAGGCGTGCCGCCTCGTCGGCGGCGGCCTTGTTCGCGCTGCGCAGCTGATCGGAAAGGCTGCTGATCCGGACCGCGCCGGCCAGAGGTGGGACGAGGATGAGGGCGCGTCCCGCCTCGGTCATGGTGAATGGAGATTGGCCCTTACGGCGCGTGACCGTGACGGCACCGATGGTCTCGCCACCACTGACCATGGGAATGGCCATCACGGGCCCGGTGTCGGCGGCATGCGGCCACGCGACCACGGACTCGCCCCAGTCCTCCTCCTGCAGGTCACCCATGAAGATTTCGCCGGTGTCAACGGCACGCCGGCTCGGGGAGTCCCCGACGAGGAGTTCCACTGCCATCGCCGGATGGCCGTCCACAACGCGAAGCCCCTGGGGCTCGACGAGGGTGATGATGATCCGCTCTGCGCCGATCAGCCTGGCGACATGGGCGAGGATTCCCACATCGAGAGCCTCTGAGACCTCGACCCGCCCGCTCAGGCGCTCGATGGTGACCCGTTGCCACGAGGCGAGGAACTGAGCCAGCTCGTCGACCTCGTTACGACCATCGTCGGCCCCGATCATCGGCTTCTGTCTGCAAGCATTGCGGTGCGCCTCCGCATCGACGCCGTGACGCGGCTGACGATGTCTCGTGGGCTGAAGGGCTTGACCATGTAGTCGTCGGCGTCGGCGGTGAAGGCCTCGATCTTCTCGGCGCGTTCGGCGTCGACGGTCAGCATGACGATGGTGGCGTTCTCATTGGCGGGGTCCTTCCGGATGATGCGGCAGACTTCGAGACCGCTGATGCCGGGGAGGTTGATGTCCAGCACCACGCAATCCGGCCTCAACCGCCGCGCCTCGGTGATCGCCTCCTCGCCGCTCCCAGCCTCCCACACTGCGAAGCCGACCGCGGCAAGGCTCGACCGCAGCAGCTGGCGCACGTCCGGAGCGTCATCGACCACGAGGACCTTCCGGACGGCGGCCGTCGCAGCGGTTGCCGGGGCGCCGCCATGCCATGCGCACGTGCCGGCGACGCATCCGGCCAGCAGGGCGTCGATGGCATCGGGTGTGCTGGGACGGGCGAAGTAGTACCCCTGGGCCTCATCACAGCCCAGCGTTCGCAGCCGGCTGAGCTGGTCGGCCGTCTCGACGCCCTCGGCGACGACGTGCAGGTCGAGCGCGTGCGCCATGCCCATCACCGCCGCCACGATCGCGGTCGAATCGGGATCGATGCCGATGCCATCGACGAAGGACTTGTCGATCTTGAGCTCGTCGAGGGGGAATCGCTTGAGGTAGGCGAGCGATGAGAACCCTGTGCCGAAATCATCGATGGAGATCCTCATACCCAGAGACTTGAGCTTTCGAAGCGTTTCGATGGCCAGCTCCGCGTCGCGCATGACCACGCTTTCCGTGACCTCGACGCAGAGACTTGCTGGATCGATGCCCGCCTCCGCTATGATCGCGCCGAACGTCTCGGCGAGTCCGGGCTCGAACTGCCGCGGTGACACGTTCACCGCGATGGACAACGGCAGGCCTCCCGCCAACACGGTCGACCACCGCTTCGCGTCACGGCACACCTGTTCGAGGACCCAGCACCCGATCGGGACGATCAGACCGGACGCCTCGGCGAGCGGGATGAAGTCGAGCGGGGGGATGACCCCTCGAAGCGGATGGTGCCAGCGCAGCAGCGCCTCGACCCCGGTGATGCGGTCTGTCAGCAGCGAGACCTTGGGCTGGTAGACGACGCGGAACTCCCCCTTGTCGATGGCTTCGCGAAGGGCGTCTGCGTTGTCCATCCGAGACTGCAGCTGGGCACTCATCTCGGGGACGAAGAGCTGGTGACGGCCGGCCCCCCCTCGCTTGGCAGCGTGCATGGCTGTCTCGGCCTCGAAGATCAGCGCCTCGGGATCGTGATGGGGGTTGGCCGTGAGGGTGATGCCGACACCAGCGGTGATGGTGAGGACGGCACCACCTTTGGTCATCGGCACACGCAGGGCCTCGGCAACGCGGAGGGCCACGCTCTCGGCCGCTTCCGAGTCGGCGATGTCCTCGCAGAGCAGGAGGAACTGGTCGCCACCCAACCTGGTGGCGGTGTCGACCCCAGAGGCCACGCTGTCGTGGGTCCGGAGAGCAGCGGTCAGTCTCCGCGCGACCTCTGCCAGCACCTGCTTCCCACCATCCTTGCCAAGACGGTTGGACATCAAGGAGAAGTCGTCGAGGTTGAGCGCCAGCACGGCCGTCGATCGGTGGTGGCGCGAGGCCCGCCGCAGGGCGATCTTGACCCGTCGGACGAAGCGTGCGCGATTGGGGAGATGGGTCAGCGGATCATGACCGGCCTGAAATGACACGCGCGCCTCGGAGTCTCGCTGGTCAGTGATGTCGCGCAACACTTCAATCGCCCCGAGGAGAACGCCACCGCTGGTCACGAGACGCTCGCCTGAGGCGACCATGGTTCGCCTGAATCCGGTCGCCGACTCGAGACTGACCTCGAGGTCTGGCAGCAGTGCCTCGCCCGCCAGACATCTCGTCAGCAGCGCGTGCTCGCCGGCGGCGGACTTGCCGTTCGCCATGCAGGCGGTCTGGAGCTGAGCGCAAACCGGAGGCAGAGGTTCATCCGAGGTCAAGCCGGTGAACCGTCTCATTGCCGGGTTCATCGAGGTGATGGCTCCGCTCGCGTCGCAGCCGACAACCAGGTCGTGGGTGGTGTTGAAGGTTGCCCGAAGCAGGTCCTGTTCGTGGGGACGGCGTCGATGGCCGCCCACGATCGACTTGTGGGCGCTGCCACGGAGCGTGATCTCCGATTTGGCGGGGAGATGCGGCCCCGGGGCCAAATGCGGACGAATGGTCACCTCGTAACTAGGCTTGAGAGGGGAGCCATAGATCGAGGCTACCCTCGACCTCCGTCGCCCCCGTCACGTGAGGGTGACGGTAGTCGGTGGCGAGTGCACCAGTCGCGGAATTTGACGCGCCTAGCGCACTTACTATGAGATCTCGCCCCCCTGAATGAGCCGACGGCCCGTGGCCGCGAGCATCGGACGCGACCTGCTGCGCGCCCCTCCGGCAGCGAGCCTCAGCTCTTGGAGAGAGCCTCTCCGACCGCCGCGATGTCCAGCAGCTGCGAGAAGACGACCAGCTCGTCACCGGCCTCTACGACCGTCTCGGGCGCCGGCACCACCGGCTTGCCAGCACGGACGATGCAGACGATGATCCCGCCCTTGGCGATGGTGATGTCGGCGATGCGCTTGCCGACGTAGCCGGAGAGCGCGGGCAGCGCGAGATCCACGAGGCAGGTGCCGGACGCCTTGACGGCGACGCCGCGGACCAGCTCCGATCCCAGCTCGGCCTCGATCAGCCCCATCAGCAGCTCGGTGGCGGAGACGGGCGCGTCGATGCCCAGCGCCTTGAATACGGCCACATTGTGCGGGTTGCTGACCCGGGCGATGGTGCGCGGAACGTTGAATTTGATCTTGGCCAGCTGGCAGACGATGAGGTTGTCCTCGTCATCACCGGTGGTGCCGATGACGACGCTTGCCCGCTCGATACCCGTGGTGGCGAGGAAGGCCATCTCATCGCCGTCGCCGACCATGATGCTGACGGTGCCGAGCTGATGCTCGATCCACTCGGCGCGGGCGGCATCCTTCTCGACCAGGGTCACCTCGTAATCGCGCTCGATGAGGTGCTTGGCCAGGTGGAATCCCACCTTGCCGCCGCCGACGATGATGACGTAGGGCGGATCGGTCGGGCTGCTCATGATGTCCGCACCGCCGCACCGTCGACACCGGATGCGTCACGCCCATGGTTGATCCCGTCGAGGAAGTACTCGCGGATGAGGTCGGCCCCGAGAGTGGTCGGGCAGAACGTCTCCAGGCCCATCTCCCGGTAAACGGACTCGCGGATCGGGTCGTAGAGCCGGGTGATCACGCGCTTGACCTTGAAGATCCGCTGGGCGATCTGGGCCGCCATCAGGTTGCGGTTGTCCCCGCTCGTGACCGAGACGAAGCAGTCGGCATCCTCCACCCCGGCGCGGCGGAGCACCGCCTCGTCGATGCAGTTGCCGACGATCATGTTGCCGCGGAATTCGCGGCCCAGACGGTCAAAGGCGGCCACCTGCTGATCGACCACGGCCACGGTGTGACCTTCGGCATCGAGCTGCCGGGCGAGCCGGGCACCGACCCGGCCGCAACCCACGATGATCACCTTCATTTGGTCCGATTGTACCGTTGACCCGGCGCCGCCGGCCGCCCCGGCCAGGCTAGGATTCCACCGATGCCGGGATTCACTCCGCACCGCATCCTCGTGCCGGTGAACGGCGCGGCCACCGACGAGGAGGCCGTCCGCTTCGCCTGCCGCATGGCGCTCCGCCCCCGCGCCACGGTGCTGGCGATCACGGTGGTCGAGATCCCCCGCGGGCTCGCCCTGAGCACGGTGGAGGATGCCGACGTCGCCGCCGCCGAGCTGCTCCTCACCAGCGCCGAGGAGATCGGCAGGGACTACGAGGTCGAGGTCAAGGGAGAGGTCCTCCAGGCCCGTGAGGCGGGCCCCGCCCTCGTGGACGAGATCACCGCCCGCGAGATCGACCTGGCCGTGGTCGGTCTGCCCTACCGGGAGCGCTTCGGCGAGTTCTACATGGGCAGGACGGTGCCCCACATCCTTCAGCACGCACCCTGCCGGGTCTTCCTCCTGCGCCTGGCCGCGCCGCACTGAGCCCCGCCCCCGCTCCGTGCGCTCACAGATAGACAGATCTCGCGACAGGCTGCCGGCGGCGCCGGCCGCTGGGATCGAGAGCTCGCCGATCGGGGGCGCACCGCCGCCATGCCCCTGGTCCGCCCACGCTCGGCACGACCTACACTGCCGAGGCGATGGCTGACGCACCGGCCCACGAGCCACCGAAACCACCGCCGACGCTCTCCGAGGCCGAGGTCACCGCACTGGGCGAGGCCGGACGAGCCTGGTCGCGGGCGCCCGGCCGCCCCCGTCCGGGCGCCGATGTCGCGCCCGACCTGGATGTCACCGAGACGCGGGGAAGGCGGGGCGAGCATTACGTGCGGGTCGTACGCCCCCAGACCCAGGGCTTCGAGAGCGTGGCCCCGGGCTGGCTGGAGGCCACCCCGCGGGCGACCCAGCCGACCACCGACATGGGGCGGTTCCGCCGGCGGCTGCGCACCCTGATCCTGGGGCAACCCCTCTCCAGCAGCCGGGTGCTGCAGGAGCGGCTCAACAAGCTGCGCGCCCTCCCGGTCCTCTCCTCGGACGCCCTCTCCTCCGTCGCCTACGCCACCGAGCAGATCGTGCTGGTGCTGGCGGTGGCCGGAGCGACGGCGGTGAGCAGCGACCTGCTGCCGATCATGGGGGTGATCGCCGCCCTGATCATCATCGTCTGCCTCAGCTACCGGCAGACCATCAAGGCGTACCCCCAGGGTGGCGGCTCCTACATCGTCGCCAAGGACAACCTCGGGCCGGTCGCCGGCCTGGTGGCCGGCTCGGCGCTGATGACCGACTACATCCTCACTGTGGCGGTCTCGGTGGCAAGCGGGTACGACCAGATCCAGAGCGTTTTCCCAGCCGCCGCCAACTACCGCGTCCTCGCCTGCATCGGGGTGGTCGTGCTCATCGCGGTGGCCAACCTGCGCGGGCTGCGCCAGGCGGGCAACATTTTCGCGGCGCCCACCTACCTCTTCATCTTCGCCATCATCCTCACCGTCGTGGTCAACGTTTTCCGGTTGATCACCGGCAGCATCCACCCCACCGGCACCTCGATCCACATCCCGATCACGGATGACTTCACCGACATGGGAGGGATGCTGCTCGTCCTCCTCTTCCTCAAGGGCTTCTCCTCGGGATGCTCGGCGCTCACCGGCATCGAGGCGATCTCCGACGGCATCCTCGCCTTCAAGGTCCCCGAGTGGCGCAACGCGCGGACGACGCTCACGATCATGGGGATCCTCTGCGTCGTCATGTTCTGCGGCATCACCATCGGCACCGAGGTGCTCGGGGTCAGCATCCGCAACTCGGCGGATCCCTGCTACCAGTCGGTGATCCTCCAGCAGGCGGCTCACGCCTTCACGTCGCCGCTGCAGTGTGTCAACGGGCGTGCGGTGTTCGCCCATGCCACAGGCCTTGGCGAAGGGCTCTTCATCTTCGTAGGCGTGGCGACCACGGCCGTGCTGCTGCTGGCCGCCAACACGTCGTTCTCCGACTTCCCGCGCCTCTTCTTCTTTCTGGCCCGCGACGAGTACGCACCCCACCAGTTCCGCCGCCTCGGCGATCGGCTCGCGTACAGCAACGGGATCATCATGCTGGCCCTCTTCTCGTGCCTCCTCCTCTTCATCTTCCAGGGCGACGTCTCCCGGCTCATCCCGCTGTACGCGATCGGGGTCTTCCTGGCGTTCACCCTCTCGCAGGCGGGGATGGTGGTGCGCTGGCTGAAACGCCGGGAGAAGGGCTGGCACCACGGCCTGCCGCTCAACGCCGTCGGCATGACCATGACCTTCATCGTCTTCCTGGTCACCGCCATATCCAAGCTTCCCGAGAGCCTGATCATCGTGGTCATCGTCCCCAGCGCGGTGAGCCTCTTCCTCGCCATCCACCGCCACTATGTCGACGCCAAGGGCCAGCAGACGACGGAGGTCCCGACCGAACCGGGGAAGATCCACCCGGTCTGCATCGTGCCGGTGGACCAGCTCAACAACGTGGCCTTCCAGAGCATGGCGATGGCGCGCTCGCTCTCCGAGCAGGTCATCGCCGTCCACATCTGCTTCGATCCCGACCACATGGCCCTGCTCCGGGCGCGGTGGGATGCGTGGGGCAACCACGTGCCCCTGGTCATCGTCGAGTCACCGTACCGCTCGGTGCTCCGGCCCCTGCTCCACTACATCGACGCCATCGACAAGCAGATCACCGATGGGACCCTGGTGGTGGTGCTCCCCGAGCTGGTGGCGACCCGCTGGTGGCACCAGCTGCTCCACAACCAGTTCCCGCTCCGGGTCAAGGCGGCGCTGCTATTCCGCCCCGGAACGGTCGTCGTCAGCGTCCCGTACCACCTGCAGCACCACCGGCACAAGGACGTCGACGAGGCGCTCTGACCCGCCGCGACCCCGGTGCCGGCCTCAGCCCGCCGCGACCCGGTACCGCTCGGCCAGCTCGGGTCGATTGCCCTGGCGGAGCATCTCCCGCTGGGCCTGGTGGTAGCGGTCGATGACGGTCGGGTCCTCCAGACCGGGGACGCAGACGACCTCGCCGGCGTCGAGGGCGCGGAGCGAGGCGGTGACCACGGCCTCGGGGCTCATCGCGGCCGGCGGGTTCGGCACCCCGGCGACGTCGTGAAACTCCGTTTCCACCGCTCCCGGGCAGCAGACCTGGACCCTGATGCCGTGGTCGTGGACCTCCTGCGCCACCAGCTGGGTGAAGGTGACGATGAATGCCTTGCAGCCGGCGTACGTGGCCCGGTTGAAGCGGCCTAGCACCGCCGACTCGCTGAACGCGAGCAGCGACGCCACGTTGATGATCGCGCCACGGCGGCTGGGCATCATCGCCCGGACGGCGGCGCCGGTGAGACGGGTCACCGCCCGGACGTGAATGTCGATCAGCGAGTCGGCGACCTCACTGGAGAGCTCGGCGAACGGCATGTAGCCGGCGAAGCCGGCGCAGTTGACCACCAGGTCCACGCCCCGGTCGATCCGCTCCGCCACCAGGGCCAGTCCCGCCTCATCGGTGAGGTCGGCGACGAGCGGCGTGACGGTGACCCCACCCGGAATTTGGAGCCGCGACGCGAGTGCCTCGAGACGCGCGGCGCGGCGCGCCACCGGGACGAGGTCCCATCCACCCTCCGCGAGCTGCCGCGCGTACGCGTGGCCCACCCCGGAGGAGGCCCCCGTGACCAGGGCAACGGGACGCGGCGTCGCTTCGGTCATGGTCATGCCTCCTCGGGGCGAGCCCCGGATTCCAGCCGCGCGAGCTCGATGAGCTCATCCAGAGCGCATCTGAACAAGAATAGCGCCGATGGATGGCCCGGGTGCGGGGGCGTCCCCTTCCCTGTTAACCGGTTGTGGACCTTCCTGTCCTAAACCACCTGCGGAGCAGCAGGCTGGTGGAGCGCCGGGCCTCTCCCACCCGGCCAGCCGGTTCGGGATCGAACGCGGGTCAGCTGAGGTAGGGAGCCAGCCCCTCGGCCTGCTCGGCGGCCTCCATCACCAGCTCGCTCACCGTCGGGTGGGCGTGGATGATGTCGCCCAGCTCGTCGATGGTGAGCCCGCCGCTGATGGCGACCCCCACCTCGTGGATGACCTCGACCGCGTGCACGCCCATCACGGTCGCCCCCAGGATCTCGCCGGTGGCCGCGTCGGAGACGAGCTGGACGAGCCCGTCCGGCTCGTTCTCGCCGACCGCCTTGCCGTTGCCGAGGAAGCGCGCCTGGCCCACCTTCACCTCGTGACCCGCGGCCTTCGCCGCCTCCTGGCCGAGACCGACGATGGCGATCTCGGGGTGGGTGTAGATGCAGGAGGGGACCACGGTCCGGTCCATCGCCCGCACCCCCACGCCCAGCGCGTTCTCGACCGCGCGCGCGCCCTCGGCGCTGCCCAGGTGGGCAAGCTGGAGACCGCCGATGCAGTCCCCCGCCGCCCAGATCCTGGGGTTGGCAGTGCGCAGCATCTCGTCCACCACGATGTGCCCGCGCGCGGTCAGCTCCACCCCTGCCCCCTCCAGGCCGATGCCGGCCGTCTGCGCGGCGCGCCCCACCGAGACCAGCACCAGGTCGGCCTCGATGGCCGTCCCGTCGTCGAGGGTCGCGGTCACCGAATCGTCCCGGTACTCGACCTTCTCGACGCTGCGGCCGCTCTGGAAGGTAATCCCCTCCCTCTCCATCAGGCGGCGAAACTCGCGGACCACCCGCGGCTCCACCCCGGCAAGGATCTGCGGGAGCACCTCGACCACGGTGACGGCGACCCCCAGCGGGGCAAAGAGCGAGGCGAACTCGCATCCGATGACCCCACCCCCAATCACCAGCAGGCGGCGGGGCAGGGTCTGGAGGCGGAGCACGCCGTTGGAGGTCACCACCCGGGGGTGGCCCATGTCGATGCCGGGGAGCCCGCTCGGCTCGGTGCCGACGCAGACGATGAGGTGGTCGTACTCGAGGCGCTCCTCCCCGACCCGGACGGCGCCGTCCTCGAGGACGCCGAGGCCGCGGACCACCCGCACCTTGCGGCGCTTGCAGGCGGCCTCGACGCCGCCACGCATGGCGACCACGACCTCCTCCTTCCGCTCCATCATCCGGGAGAAGTCCACCTCGACCTCACCCACCCGGAGGCCTAGTTCGCCGGCGCGGCGGATGCGCCGGAGCAGATCGGCGGTGGCGAGGAGGGACTTTGTCGGGATGCATCCCCAGTTGAGGCAGGTGCCGCCCAGCTCGGCCCGCTCGACCAGCACCGCGTCGGCGCCCCGCTGAGCCCCGCGCAGGGCGGCCACGTCCCCCGCGGGCCCGCCGCCGAGGACGACCACCCGGGGGGTCACCGAGCGGCCTTGGAGGGGGTGCGCCGGGCGCTCGACTGCGCCGCGGTCGAGAGCTGGGGCTCCGGCTCGGAGACGGGCAGCTCACCGTCTCCTGCCAGGGCGGGAGATGGCGTGGCGGCCCCGTTCACCGCAAGCGGAGCCGCGCTCGGCTCCGGCTCGGGCAACGGTGGGGGCGCGCCGGCCACGAATTCCTGCAAGGCGGGCGAGGTCATCAGCGCCTCGCGAAGCACCCGGTCCTGCTCGATGATGTGAGAGCCGTGGAACCCCTCGGACGGGCTGGCCCGGCGGGGACGGCCGATGTACTCCCAGCCCACCTCGTACGGGCGGTGCCGGCCGATGCGGCGCTGGACGTGGGCCCAGGCCCCCATGTTCTGGGGTTCCTCCTGGACCCAGTAGGCCTTCTCCAGGTTGGGGTAGCTTCGGAACATCGCCAGGATCTCGTCGAGAGGCAGCGGGTCGAGGAGGTCCACCCGGCCGATGGCCAGGTCGGTGGCCTGCTGGCGCAGCTCGTGCCCGTCCAGCTCCCAGAAGATCTTCCCGGTGCAGAGCAGGAGCACCCGGACGCTCTCGCGCCGATCGGCCACGCGCGGGTCCTCGATGACCGGCTGGAAGCCGCCCTCGGTCAGATCCAGGGCGGCGCAGCTCGTCACCGCGGCACGTAGCAGCGACTTGGGGGTGATCACGATGAGCGGCCGCGGGAGCGAAGCCAGGGCCTGGTCGCGGAGGAGGTGGAAAAACTGGGCGGAATTGGAGCAGTTGGCCACCCGGATGTTTCCGTTCGACGCCAGCTGGAGATAGCGCTCCATCCGGGCGCTCGAATGCTCGGGGCCCTGCCCCTCGTAGCCGTGGGGGAGGAGGAGGACCAGCCGGGAGCGCTGACCCCACTTGGCCTGGGCGGCGACGATGAACTGGTCGACGACCATCTGGGCGTTGTTGGCGAAGTCGCCGAACTGCGCTTCCCAGATCACCAGGCAGCGCGGCTCGGCGGCGCTGTACCCGTACTCGAAGGCGAGCGCACCCACCTCGCTGAGCGGGCTGTTGTGCACCTCGAAGGTGGCGCGGGACCCCTCCAGATGCTGGATCGGTGCCCAGGCGGCGCCGGTCTGATCGTCGTGGAGAACCATCTGGCGGTGGCTGAAGGTGCCGCGCTCGGTGTCCTGGCCGGTGAGCCGGATCGGCACGCCGTCCTGGAGCAGGGAGCCCAGGGCGAGGGCCTCGGCGTGGCCCCAGTCGATCCCGCCCTGCACCAGTGAGACGCGGCGGCGCTCCAGCTGGCGGGCGAGCTTCGGGTTGACGGTGAAGCCGTCGGGGACTCGGGCGAGCCCCTCGTTGAGGGTGCTGAGCTCGGCCGCATCGACCCGGGTGACCGGGGCCGGGGGCTCCTCGAAGTCGGGTTCGTCACGGCCGTTGGAGGTGTCCTCGTCGATCAGGGTGGTGAGGTGCGCCTTGATCCGCCGGTGGGCATCGGCGATCCTGGCCATGACCTGATCGGACTGCTGCTTTGCCTCCTCGTCGGTGATCAGCCCCTCCTGGATCAGCCGTCCGACGAACAGCTCGCGGACCGTCGGGTGCTCGCGGATGCGCTGGTACATGAGCGGCTGCGTGTAGCTCGGCTCGTCGGTCTCGTTGTGCCCGAAGCGGCGGTACCCGACCAGGTGGATGAGGACGTCGCGATGGTGGGTGCGCCGGTAGTCGTGGGCAAAGCGGGCCGCGGTGACGCACCCCTCGGGATCGTCGGCGTTGACGTGGACGATGGGGATGTCGAAGCCCTTGGCCAGGTCGCTGGCGTACCGGGTCGAGCGGAGGTCGGAGGGGTCGGTGGTGAAGCCGAGCTGGTTGTCGACGATCACGTGGACGGTGCCGCCCGTCGTGTAGCCGGCGAGGGACTGGAGGTTGAGCACCTCCTGGACCGCGCCCTGGCCGCTGAAGGCGGCGTCTCCGTGGATGAGGATCGGGATCGCCGCCTCGGAGTCCAGCTCCAGGTCGGCCCCGTCGCGGTGCGACTGAAGGGCCCGGGCCCAGCCCTCGACCACCCCGTTGACGGCCTCCAGGTGGGAGGGGTTGGAGACCAGGCGGACCTCGACGCGACGATCCCGATCGGTGATGTAGGTGCCGGTGGCGCCGAGGTGGTACTTGACGTCACCGGTCGGGTCGTCGACCCGCAGCTCGCCCTTCTCGAAGGCCTGGAGGAGCTGCTCGTAGGGGCGGTTGACCACGTGGGCGATGACCGCCAGGCGGCCGCGGTGGGCCATCCCCATCACCACCTGGGAAATGCCGTCATCGGCGACCAGGCCGAGCAGCTTCTCGAGCATCGGCACCAGCATGTCGACGCCCTCGCCGCTGAAGGTCTTCTGGCCGATGAAGGCGCGGCGGAAGTAGCGCTCCATGGCGTCGACCTTGGTCAGCCGCCACAGCAGGCGCAGCTCCTCCTGGGTGGAGAGGGGCTGGCGGTAGGCACCCGATTCGATCTTCTCGCGGAGCCAGTTGCGCTGCTCGTGGCTGGAGATGTGCTCGATTTCGAAGGCGACGGTGCCGCAGTAGGTGCGGCGCAGGTTGGGCAGGACCTCGACCAGGGTCGCCCCGGGCACATGGACGTCGAGCACGTCGGCGGGGATGCGGGCCATCAGCTCGGGGGTGAGCGCATAGGTCTCCGGCTTCATCGCCGGGTCGCCCGGCGGCGGGGTGCCGAGCGGGTCGAGGTGAGCCCCGAGGTGCCCGTGGGTGCGGTGGGCCTGAACCAGGGAGGTCGCCCCCTGGACGGCCTGCAGCAGCACCCGCTCGTGCTCGGGCATGGCGCCGGCGGGAAGGGCGCGCTCCAGGAGCGGGACGGGTACCTCGTCGGCGACCGGCGCCGCCAGCCCGAGACTCTCGAAGACGTCGGCGTAGAAGCGGTCCGCGCCGCCCAAGAGAGCCTCGATCCGGCCCAGGAACTCGCCGGACTCGGCACCCTGGATGACCCGGTGGTCGTAGGTGGAGGTGATCGTCATCACCTTGCCCACCCCCAGCTCGCGGAGGCGGGCCTCGCTCTCGCCGCGGTACTCGGCCGGGTGCCCGATGGCACCGGTCGCGATGACGCAGCCCTGGCCGGGCATCAGCCGGGGGACGGAGGCGACCGTCCCGAGCCCACCCGGGTTGGTCAGGGTGAGGCTCACGCCCTGGAACTCGTCGGGGGCAAGAGTGCCGCTGCGCGCGCCCTCGACCAGCCTCTCGTACTCGGCGCGGAATCCGGCGAAGTCGCGGAGGCCGGCGTCGCGCAGGACCGGGACGACCAGGAAACGGCTGCCGTCCTTACGTCTCGTATCGACGGCGAGGCCGAGGTGGACCCCGGCCGAGACCCGCAGCGGCCGGTCCTGGGGATCACGGGCGAAGTGGACCAGCATGTCGGGCATGGCGGCAGCCGCACGGGCGATCGCGTAGCCGATGAGGTGGGTGAAGGAGACCTTGATCCCGGCGGCCTCGCGGCCGAGGCCCACGTTGAGCTGGCGCCGGCGAGTGTCGAGGAGGCCGACGGGGACGGTCCGGATCGAGGTGGCGGTGGGGATGTCGCGGCTCCGCTCCATGGCTTCGACCAGCGCCGCCTGGGGCCCGCGAATCGGGGTCACCGAATCGCCGGCGGCGGGGGTGGCGGGGGTGCCGTTGGGCGGAACCGGTGCCGCGGCGGGCGCAGGCGTGGTGCCGCGAACGGCGGCGGCGGCGATGCCGGCGAGGGCCGCCCGGCGGCGCGCGATCGGGGAGAGCGGCGGGGTGGGTGCCGGCGCAGGGGTCACGACGGGCGGGGTCGGGACCACGGCGGCCGCGACCGGCGTGGCGGCAGGCCGTTCGATGGCGGCGGGGGGGGGCGCGGCAGTGACGGGCGGGGTGGCGGGGGTCGGGGCGGCGACGGGCGCGGTGGCGACGGGCGGGGTGGCCACGTGCGCAGCCGGCCGATCACCGGTCGGGGCGGGGCCGGGAGCGATCAGGCCGAGCGTCCCCCCGACCGGGACGCTGTCGCCCTCGACGGCGGTCACCTCCACGAGGATCCCGGACGCCGGGGCGGGGACCTCGATGTCGACCTTGTCGGTGGTGACCTCGACGAGCGTCTCGCCCTCGCTCACCGGATCGCCGGCGTGCTTGAGCCAGTTGACGACGGTCCCCTCGGTCACCGACTCCCCCATCGCGGGCAGGGCCAGCCGGACTGTTTCGGGCACTGGTGAGATCAGCCTGTGAGGTGAAGGGAATTGGGAGGGCTCTTGGCGCGCTGGGCGCCCGCTCAGGTGCCTATCCTCTCATCCCCACGGCGAAGCGCGGCCCGCAACGTCACATCTCGTGATGGGATGGTGGCGGAGTTTCGCGCCAAAGGCGGCGAGGTACTCACGAGTCGGGCGCCCAGACTGGAGACGGCCCAGACTTCACCATATGGCAACCACCTTCCGGGATTACTACGCGACCCTCGGCGTCCCCCGCACGGCGACGGAGAAGGAGATCAAGGCTGCCTTCCGGAAGCTGGCCCGGAAGCACCACCCCGACGTCAACCAGGGGAGCAAGGAGTCCGAGGCCCGGTTCAAGGAGCTGACCGAGGCCTACGAGGTGCTCGGCGACCCTGAGAAGCGCAAGACCTATGACGAGCTGGGGTCCCAGCCTCAGGGGTACGAGGCGTTCTCGGGAGCGGGGCGTCCAGGACCCCGGAGTGCCGCGGGCGGCCCCCAGGTGGAGTACCGCACCGTCTCGCCGGACGACCTCGAGTCGCTCTTCGGCACCGCCGCCAACCCCTTCTCCGACTTCTTCCACGACGTCTTTGGCCGCGGCTCCGCTGCCGCCCGGGGCGCGACCGGAGCGGGCACCGGACGGGCGCGCCATCCCGCCACCCCGGCGCCGCGCCGCGGCGGGGACGTGGAGGGGGAGGCGGAGATCAGCCTCGAGGAGGCGTTCCGGGGCACCACCCGGACCCTGGAGCTGACCGCTCCGTCCGGCAATCGCCGGGTGGAGGTCCGCATCCCGGCCGGGATCAAGGACGGGGCCAAGGTGCGCGCCTCCGGACAGGGCAGCCCGGGCGCGGACGGCGGAGCCGCGGGCGACCTGCTGGTCCGGGTGCGGCTGCGCCCCCACCACACCTTCACCCGTGACGGGGACAACCTGCGGGTTCGCGTCCCCGTGCCGCTCGGGGTGGCCCTCCTCGGCGGCAGCGTCGAGGTGCCGACGCCGGGCCACAAGCGGGTCGCCCTCACCGTCCCCGCCGAGACCCAGAACGGCGCCCAACTCCGCCTCCGTGGCCTGGGGATGCCGAAGCTCCGGGGGGACACGAGCGGTGACCTGATCGCCGAGGTGGACATCCGCCTGCCCGTGCATCTGACCGAGGAGCAGCGCAAGGCGGCGGAGAGCTTCCCTCAGAGCTGAGCCGCCGGATCAGCCCGGCGCCGGCGGCGGAGGGGCGGCCCAGCGATGACCTGGCGACCGAGGAAGCGGTCGAGCGGTCGGTGGTGCCAATGCGGTAGACCTTCACTGTGCGCGCGGTCACCATCGCCAGCGGGAGGATCTCAGTCGAGGATCGGCCGGATCCAGTGCCCGGCCCGGGTCAACTCCTGGTGCGCGTGTCGGCCGCCGGGCTGAACGCCGCCGACATGATGCAGTTGCGCGGGCTTTACCCCGCGCCGCCCGGCGTGCCCGCCGACATCCCGGGGATCGAGGTTGCAGGTGGGGTGGTGGCCCTCGGGGAGGGGTCGAGCCGCTACCACCCGGGGGACCGCGTGATGTCCCTGGTCGGCGGCGGCGCCCAGGCCGAGCTGGTGGTCGTCGACGAGAGCGTGGCGGTGCCAGTGCCGGCGGCGCTCGACTGGCCTGCCGCCGGGGGGTTCCCGGAGGTCTTCACCGCCGCGCATGACGCCCTCGCCTCGCAGTGCCGGCTCCAGAGGGGGGAGCGCCTGCTGGTCACCGGCGCGGCCGGTGGGGTGGGCACGGCGGCGGTGCAGATCGGGATCGCGGTCGGCGCCCAGGTGGTGGCCAGCGTTCGAAAGCCGGACCTCCGCCCCGCGGTGGCGGCATTGGGCGCGGAGGTCGTGGATCCGTCAGAGGTGGGGGACCACGGCCCCTACGACGTGGTCCTCGAGCTGGTGGGCGGGCCCGGCTTCGAGGCCAACCTGCCGGCGCTGGCCCCCGAAGGCCGGATCGCGGTGATCGGGGTCGGCGGAGGCGCCCACGTCGCCCTGGACCTCCTCACGCTGATGGGCCGGCGCGGGCGTGTGATGGGCTCGACTCTCCGCAGCCGTTCTGTCGAGGAGAAGGCTCTCACCGCGCGGCGGGTCGAGGCCGAGCTGCTGCCGCTCGTCGCGGCGGGCAAGCTCCGGGTGATCGTGGGCGAAGTCTTCGCCCTGGAGAGTGCCCCGGACGCCTACGCGCGCTTCCAGGCCGGTGGCAAGCTCGGAAAGATCGTGCTCATCCCGTGCGCTCTGGCTACAGGAACGTAACTCCGGGGTAGAACGCGCCAGTCAGACTACGATGTCTGCGATGGACGATAACCACCCCGCCACCGGCGGACCCAGTCCAGAGACGCTGGCTCCCGAGGGAGTCAAGGTGGAGCCCGGCTCTACGGCGGACACGTTCGCCGATTGGACCCCGGGGGCCCACGATCTGATCCCGATCCTACCCCGTGGCACCGCTCTCTTTGATGGGATCCCGGCGCCCGCGATCGTCATCGAGGCGCTCGAGCCGGTGATCGGCGACGGCGCTCTGGTGAGCAGGCGTTCCGGGTCGGTGGGTGTCATCCTGATCAAGGAGTCGACCATCTTCGAGGTGTACGCCTTCGAGGGTGGCACGAGGCTCGAGGGACAGAAGGCACTCCAGCTCATCTCGACGTGGACCGACGCCACCATGAGCGCATACCAGCTGGATCGCCTCGTCGTCGCGGTGGCGCCGTCCCTCTACCGGGGCACCCCCTGCTACGAGAACCTCCGGCTCGAGTGGACCGACTGGAAGAGCCTGCTGGCCGACCTCTGCA
>Ga0187851_10001716_pt1 | contig 20652 bp, 18 predicted proteins | sample June2016WEW_6_10_FD_132997 | JGI IMG/M metagenome (GOLD analysis project Ga0187851, IMG submission 132997) | Peatland microbial communities from SPRUCE experiment site at the Marcell Experimental Forest, Minnesota, USA - June2016WEW_6_10 | ecosystem: Environmental > Terrestrial > Soil >...
CGGCCCGTGCGCGCCCGCCACCGGCCCCTGCGCGCCCGCCACCGGCCCCTGCGCGCCGGGCGTGGCCCCCCAGCTAGCACGGCAATATCTTCGCCGCCCACCGCAACTGCGGCCGCGGTACCGCGATGCACCTGCCCCCTGCCGTTCCCTCCAGCCGGGCTGCCGCCGCCGCTATGGCTGCCGACCGCCACGTTCAGTCAGCACGGCGACAGGTATCACGACCCAGCCCACCGAGCCGAATGGGGCAACCATGGCCAAAGTCGATTCAGCAGTGGTTGCTCGCGGCGCGATCAGAGTTCCCATGCAACAACCGTGCTGCTCATGGCAGGGATGGCCACATTTTGCCGAGTGACGATTTAGGTCGTGAACATGATCCGCAACGGCGGGAATGGCGGCCTTTTCGCACTGGGTGCCATGATACCCGGGCCGTGTTCGACTAGCGAACGGCGCGGATACCTTAGCTAGCAGGCCTTCCCGGCCCAGATCAGGGCAGCTCGGGGGGGCGCCTTGCACACGAGTGCCCCCGGTCGGAGTCGAACCGACACTGGGGACCCTTTTAGGGGGCCGGCCTCTTCCCTTGGGCTACGGGGGCTGGGTAATAATACCCCGGAGCGTCTGAGCGACTCTCGGGCAGCCGAATTGATACAGAATGTTTCGCCCGGGGGGAGTTTTCTATTTTCACTTGGACGCCGAATGCAAAGCGTAACCATTTCGATTAAGTTCGACAGCGTTTGCTTACGGAGCGTTACCTACGCCTTAGCGTGCGGGGGATGCATCCAAGCCGGCCAACCCGCGAGCTCGCTGGAAGACCGCATCCAGCATGCCAGGGGTGACCCGGCCAGTGAACGTATTCTGCTGACTCGGGTGATAACAGCCGATCAGCACCACCTCGCGGCCGGGTGGGTGCGCGGGCCGGGCGGTGTTGGGCCGGGCAGTCCCGGGCAGGGCCGTCCCGGGCAGGGCCGTCCCGGGCAGGGCGGTCCTGCCCAGGGCGACCTCCACCCCGTGCCCGAAGCGCGGCCTGGGCCGCGGCACCGTGTAACCCGCGTCGCCCAGGACCGGCCACAGCGCCTGCCAGGCAAACGCGCCGAGGCACACGATGACCCTCAGTTCCCGGGTCAGGTGGCCGATCTCCGCGGTCAGCCATGGCGCGCAGGTGTCCCGCTCGGTCACGGTTGGCTTGTTGAGCGGCGGTGCGCAGCGGACCGCGGCGACCATCCGGGTGTCCAGCAGCCGCTGCCCGTCGCCGGCATGGACGCTCTCCGGCTGCGCGGCCAGCCCGCTCCTATACAGCGAGGCGAAGAGGACGTCACCGCTGCGGTCCCCGGTGAAGACGCGCCCGGTCCGGTTCCCGCCGTGCGCCGCCGGGGCCAGCCCGACGATCACGATGCGGGGCTGGTCATCACCCCAGCCCGGGATCGGCCGCCCCCAGTACGCCTCCGCAGCGTGCGCGCGGCGTTTGACCTGGGCCACCTGCTCCCGCCATTCCACCAGCCGGGGGCAGGCCCGGCAGACGGATTGCCGGCCCACCAGCTCGGCCAGGGTGCCTGCTCCCGCCGCCAGGGTGCGGACCTCCGCCGGGTCATGCGCGACCGGAGTGTCCGGGGTCGCCGGGTCGCCGGGCCAGCCCGAGCCTGGCGCGGCCGGCCACCCGGGTGCCAGGCCCGCTGGGTCCGGCATGGTCACGAGCGCACCGCCGCCAGCGACCAGGCGATCCCGTCCAGGATGTCGTGCTCGCTGGCGAGGACGTCCCCGAAGCCGAACCGCTGCATGATCCGCTCCAGGACCATGGCGCCGCCCGCGATCACGTCGGCCCGGCCCGGGTGCATCACCCCCAGCGCCGCCCGCTCCTCCCGGGTCTGGCCCAGCAGCCTGCGCGTCTGGGCGGTGACCTGCTCCGCCGGCACACGGGCGTGGTGGATCCTCGCCGGGTCGTACTCCCCTAGCTCCAGGGCCAGGGCCGCCACCGTGGTCACCGACCCGGCCAGGCCCACCAGGGTCCGGGCGTCGGTCACCGAGATGGCTCCCGCCACCACGTCCAGGGCGGCGTCGATGTCCGCAGCCGCCGCGCTGACCTCGGCCGGCCCGGGCGGGTCGGAGTGCAGGTGACGCTCGGTCAGCCGGACACAGCCGATGTCCACCGACACGGCGCTGACTCCGGCGGGTCCCGTGGCCCTGGTGGCCAGCCGGTCGCCGACCACGAACTCCGTAGACCCCCCGCCGATGTCCACGACAAGGTAAGGACCGTCTCCCGGCGCCGCGCCGAACTCGGCGGTGGCGCCGACGAACGACAGGTACGCCTCTTCCTTCCCGCTCAGCACCTCCGGCTCGAGGCCGAGCACGTCGCCCACCCCGCGGACGAACTCGGCGGCGTTGACGGCGTCCCGGGTGGCGCTGGTCGCCACCATGCGCACCGCCTCCGCGGACAGGTCCCCGATGAGCCTGGCGTATCCGCTGAGCGCCCGCAGCGTGCGCTCCAGCGCCTCGGGAGCCAGTCGCCCGGTGGAATCAACACCCTGGCCCAGCCGGACGATCTGCATCCGCCGGTCCACGTCGGTGAGCCGGCCCGTGCCCGGGTCGACGTCCGCCACCAGCAGCCGCAGCGAGTTGGTGCCGCAGTCGATGGCCGCGACCCGGGTCGCCCCGGGGGCGCTCACCGGAGCACTCGCCTGAGTACTCACGCGACGCACGGGCCCTGCGCCCACCACTCCCCGGCCGCGTCTGCCGCCTCCCGGCCCAGCGGGTTGGCGCCCGGCACGGCCAGCTCGTGCGCGACCAGGGCGTGCAGGCATTTCACCCGGTCCGGCATACCGCCCGCGCTCTGCATGCCCGGTGGCAGCGGCTCGAGCCCTGCCTCGGCGGCGGCCGCCGACCGCCGGCCAGTGTAGTCACGGTGCGCGGCCTGCTGCGCGGCGCGCAGGTCCGGGTCTGTGGCCAGCCGCTGCTGCATCTCCCTCATCAGGCCGCCCGATTCCAGCCTGCTCACCGCGGCGGCCGCCCGCGGGCAGGTGAGGTAGAACAAGGTGGGGAAGGGCGTGCCGTCGTCCAGCCGGGGCGCCGTCTCCACCACGTCCGGCTGCCCGCACGGGCAGCGGTGTGCCACCCTCCGCAGTCCCCGGGGCGCCCGGCCGAGCTGCTCCCCGACCACCTGTTCGTCGAGCACCTGTTCGTCGGGCACCTGTTCGTCGGGCACCTGTTCGTCAGCCACCCGTTTCTCGACCACCCGTTTCTCAACCACGGGCTGTTCCTCAACCACGGGCTGTTCCTCAACCACGGCCGCGTCGTCAGGCATGCGGATCGGCCTGGTCTGCCTGGCGGACCGAGTGCCACAGCCGCTCGTACCAGGGGATGGCCGAGGCGGCGCTCACGTCGGAGCTGCCGCTGGCCGCCCGGCCGCCGATGATCACATAACAGCTGGCCCCGGGCAGGCACATGTGCAGCCGGTCCTGGGCCTGCTGCTCGATGTAGGCGGGATCGTTGAGCCGCCGGGCCTCGGCCCGCAGCCGCGCGAGCTCAGCGGTGGTCGCCGCGCTCTGCGCCTGGAGCTGGTCGATCTGGCGCCGCTGGGCGATGTACTCCCGCACCGGGTAGGCGAGACTCAGCGCGATCGCGCAGATGACCACCGCCAGGACGGCCGCCCGGCTGGTGAACCGGGCCCGTTCCGGCGGCGGCCGCCCGGGGATCGCGCCGGGCATCACTCAGCCGGGGTCCAGCGGGGGAACGCGGACGCGCCCGCGTAACTGGCCGCATCGTCGAGGAGTTCCTCGATGCGCATCAGCTGGTTGTACTTTGCGACCCGCTCGCCGCGGGCCGGTGCGCCCGACTTGATCTGGCCCGCGTTGACCGCCACCGCCAGGTCGGCGATGGTCGTGTCGTCCGTCTCCCCGGAGCGGTGCGAGATCATGCAGGCGAACCCGTTGCGCTGGGCGAGCGCCACGGCGTCGAGCGTCTCGGTGATCGACCCGATCTGGTTCACCTTGACCAGCAGCGCGTTCGCGGCGTGCTCGGCGACGCCCCGGCGTATCCGCTCCGGGTTGGTGACGAACAGGTCGTCCCCCACGACCTGCACCCGGTCCCCCACCGCCGCGGTCAGCGCCTGCCAGCCGGCCCAGTCCTCCTCGGACAGCGGGTCTTCGAGCGACACGATCGGGTAAGCGTCCAGCCACTCGGTGTAGATGCGGGTCATCTCGTCGGCGGACTTGGCCGAACCCTCGAACTGGTAGGCACCGTCGGAGTAGAACTCGGTAGCCGCGGCGTCGATAGCCAGCGCGACGTCCAGCCCCGGGGTGAAGCCGGCCTTGCTGATCGCCTCGACGATCAGGTCCAGCGCGGCGCGGTTGTGCTCCAGATCCGGGGCGAAGCCCCCCTCGTCGCCGACCCCGGTGGACAGGCCGTGCTGCTTCAGCACCGACTTCAGCGCCTGGTAGGTCTCAGCGCCCCACTGCACGGCCTCGGTGAACGTGGCCGCGCCGATCGGCGCGATCATGAACTCCTGGATGTCCACGCTGTTGTCCGCGTGGGCCCCGCCGTTGAGGATGTTCATCATGGGCACCGGCAGCAGGTACGCGTTCGGGCCGCCCAGGTAGCGGAACAGCGGCAGGCCCGCGGACTGCGCGGCGGCCTTGGCCACCGCCATGCTGACGCCGGTGATCGCGTTCGCGCCCACCCGCGACTTGTCCGGGGTCCGGTCCAGGTCGATCATGGCCTGGTCGATCATGCGCTGGTCATCGGCATCGAAGCCGAGCAGCTCGGGCTGGATCTCGTCGATGATGGCCTGGACGGCGTTAGTGACCGCCTTGCCCCCATATTCATCACCGCCGTCCCGGAGTTCTACCGCCTCGAAGGCACCAGTGGACGCCCCGCTCGGCGCCGCGGCGCGGCCCAGCGAGCCGTCGTCGAGGGCGACCTCGACTTCCAGGGTGGGGTTTCCGCGGGAATCCAGAATCTGCCTGGCGTGCACCGCCTCGATCGAGGCCACAACGACTCCTGAAGCTCGGCTGACTTATCCGTAAAGGAGCCTAGTGGAGTCCGGCGGGCGGCGGCACCGGCCACGCCGTCGCGAGGGCGGCCTCAGCCAGCCTGATCTGCGCCGGTGCCGGTGTCTGCCCCGACGCCCCGGTCCTGTTCCCAGGCGCGCACCTGGTCGCCGAAGCGGCGGGCGGCGGCGCGCAGCTCGAGTTCCGGGTCCAGGCCCGCGGCGCGGGCCCGGGCCACGAGGGCGAACAGTTCCGCGCCCAGCCGGCGGCCTTCATCGTCGGCCGCTCCCCCCAGGGAGGCCAGTTCCTCCGGCGCGCCGGCCCGTTCGGCGCGGCGCTGCAGCTGGGCGGCCAGGGCCAGCGCGGGCTGGCCGGGTGGCACACCGTCCAGGGCCGAGGCACGCCCGCCGCTGGCGGCCCGCTCGGCGGCCTTGATCGCGTCCCAGTTGCGGGTCACGTCGTCCGGGCCGTCCACGGTCACGTCGCCGAACACGTGCGGGTGCCGGCGGACCAGCTTGGCCACGATGCCGTCGGCCACGTCGTCCACGGTGAACCCGGTGCCGTCGGTGCGCTCGGCGGCGACCCGGGCGTGGAACATGACCTGGAGCAGGACGTCACCGAGTTCCTCGCGCAGCGCCGCCCGGTCGCCGCTCTCCAGCGCGTCCAGCGCCTCGTAGGACTCCTCGAGCAGGTAGGGCGCCAGCGACTCGTGGTTCTGCCTGGCGTCCCACGGGCACTTGCGGCGCAGCGTGTCCATGACCGAGACCAGGGTGAGCAGTTCTCCGCCGGGCAGCGCCGACGAGCCGTAGAGCACCTCCACCGCCGCGTCACGCGGGCCGTCGCGCCCGCCCAGTTCGCCGGCCAGCGCGAGCGGGCCCGGGGTCTCATCCCGCGCACGGCCCGGCGGGTCCGGTGGGCAGAGCCATACCACGGTGCCGGCTTCCCCCGCTGCCGCCCGGGTCAGCCGGCGGGCGGTGCTCGCCGCGCGGTCTTCCCCAACCAGCACGTCCTGATCCCCCGGCAGTACCTCCCAGCCGATCCCCGCCTCGTCCAGCGCGGGCAGCAGGGGGTGATCGGCCGCCGGGGCAAGCACCCGGGCGGCCCCGGCCAGGGTCTGCCAGGCAGGCCAGCTGAGCAGACCCGCCCGGACCGCGGGCGCGGTCACCAGCAGCACCAGCCGCCGGCTGTGGCCAGGGTTTCGCGCGGTATAGCCGTTAGCTGCCTGGTCTTTCACGAGATCGCGTCCGGCCGTCCTAGCAAGCCGGCGTCAGCTGCGGGCTCGCCGTCGCGGACGCGCTGGGGCTGGGGGATGCGGTCCCGGGGGCCGCCGCCAGCTTGTTGGGCGCGGGGATCACCGAGACCTGGCTGTAGTCCAGCTGCCCGAACTGGTGGTTGACCTGGATGTCCATGCTCTTGGCCGCCAGGCACTGGGATCTGTCGAACTGGGTACCCAGGGCCTGCAGCGCCCCGGAGGCGGTGGGCAGCTTCCCGCCGTCCAGCCGGGCCAGCAGCTCGTTCTGGATCGCCACGTACCGGCCCAACTCGGTCAGCTGGTCCGGCGGCACCCCGTTGGCCACGGCCAGCTCGGTCAGCGTGACCCCGCTCTGCCTGGCCTGTGCGGCCGCGGACGCGAGCGCCTGCTGCACCTGTGCCCCGGTGATGGTCAGGTGGTTGCGCTCGGCCATCGTCTCCCGGACCTGGAACCGGAGCAGCCAGCTGAGCACCTGCTGCGGCATCTGCGACGCCGGGAACTGGAGCTGGACCTTGGCCTTGTTCGCCTTGTAGGCGGCGTCCAGGTTGTTCACCTCGGCCGTCACGGTCGCCGTGGGGATCCGCGACGTGTTCGTGACGGCCGCCGCGCCCAGCCGGACGGTCCCGCAGGCGGACAGCACGAGCGCCGCGGCCAGGGCCGCGGCGGTCAGGGTGATGGGGGTGCGGAGCACGACGGCGTCCCTTCCTATCCCTCGGCTGTCACCGGTGCGTCAGGCTCGAAGACAGCCCCGATGAGCTGCCCGCACCAGGTCAGGAGTTCGGTGTCCCGGAGCAGCGGGGCGCCCGGCGGGGCGGGCTGTCCCGGGCGCCGGCCTGATCCTGCCCTGGGCACCGGTACGAGCATGCTACGCATGGCCGGCTTGAGCACGGTCTTCGGGTACAGCCGCTGGACCCGGACCTGGCGCGAGTCGGGCAGCTCGGCCGGGGAGAACCGGATGAACGTGCCCTGCTGGACAATGTCCGTCAGCCCGGCCCGCCGCGCCCGGGCCCGCAACCGGGCCACGTCGAGCAGGTTGGCCACCGGCTCCGGCGGCGGACCGTAGCGGTCCGCGAGCTCGTCGTTCACCCCGGCCGCGTCCTCGGGGGTATCGATGGCCGCGATCCGCGTGTAAGCCTCCAGGCGCAGCCGCTCGCCCGGCACGTAGTCGTGCGGGATATGGGCGTTGACCGGCAGCTCAACCCGGACCTCGGGCCGTTCGCCGGGCCCGTCGCCCTTCAGCTCGCTGACCGCCTCGCCGATCATCCGCACGTACAGGTCGAAGCCGACCCCGGCGATGTGCCCGGACTGCTCGCCGCCGAGCAGGTTGCCCGCCCCGCGGATCTCCAGGTCCTTCAGCGCCACGTACATGCCCGCCCCGGCCTCGGTGTGCTGGGCGATCGTGGCCAGCCGCTCGTGCGCGGTCTCGGTCAGCGGCACTTCCGGCGGGTACAGGAAGTAGGCGTACCCGCGCTCGGCGCCGCGCCCGACCCGGCCGCGTAGCTGGTGCAACTGCGGTAGCCCGTAGCTCTCGGCGCGGTCGACGATCAGCGTGTTGGCGTTGGGGATATCCAGCCCGGATTCGATGATCGTGGTGGAGACCAGCACGTCGAACTTGCGGCCCACGAAGTCGCTCATGATGTGCTCGAGCGTGTGCTCGTTCATCTGGCCGTGCGCGACCGCGACCCGTGCCTCCGGAACCAGTTCGGCGAGCCGGGCGGCCACCCGGCTGATCGAGCTCACCCGGTTGTGGACGAAGAAGACCTGGCCGTCGCGGAGCAGCTCGCGCCGGATGGCCGCGCCGATCTGCTTCTCGTCGTAGGGCCCGACCAGGGTGAGCACCGGATGGCGCTCCTCGGGCGGGGTGAGGATGGTGGACATCTCCCGGATGCCGGCGATGCCCATCTCCAGCGTGCGCGGGATCGGGGTGGCCGACATGGCCAGCACGTCGACCTCGGTGCGCATCCGCTTGAGGTACTCCTTGTGCTCCACCCCGAACCGCTGTTCCTCGTCGAGGATGACCAGCCCCAGCCGGGTGAACCGGGTGTCCGGGGACAGCAGCCGGTGCGTGCCGACCACCACGTCCACTTTGCCCTCGGCCATGTCTTCCCGGACCCGGGCGGCCTCGGCGTCGCTGGAGAACCGGGACAGCATCGCGACCGTGACCGGGAACGGCGCGAACCGCTCGCTGAACGTGGCGTAGTGCTGCTGGGCCAGCAGCGTGGTCGGGACGAGCACCGCGACCTGCTGGCCGTCCTGGACCGCCTTGAACGCGGCCCGCACCGCGATCTCGGTCTTGCCGTATCCAACGTCGCCGCAGATCAGCCGGTCCATTGGGGCCGGGCGTTCCATGTCCCGCTTGACCTCGTCGATGGCGCCCAGCTGGTCGGGGGTCTCCACGTAGGGGAACGCGTCCTCCAGCTCTCGCTGCCACGGGGTGTCCGGGCCGAACGCGTGCCCGGGCGAGGCCATCCGCGCCGAGTACAGCCGGATCAGCTCGGCCGCGATCTGGCGGACCGCCTTGCGTGCCCGGCCCTTGGTCTTGGCCCAGTCCGCCCCGCCCAGCCGGTGCAGGCTGGGCGCTTCCCCGCCGACGTAGCGGGTGACCTGGTCGAGCTGGTCGGTGGGGACGTAGAGCCGGTCCGGCGGCTGGCCGCGCTTGCTGGGCGCGTACTCGATGAGCAGGTACTCCCGGGTGGCGCCCTGGATGTTGCGGCTGGTCATCTCCAGGTAGCGGCCCACGCCGTGCTGCTCGTGCACGACGTAGTCACCCGTCTGGAGCTGCAGCGGGTCGATGCCAGGACGCCGGCGGGTCGGCATCCGCATGTCCTTGCTGGCGGTCCGCTGCCCGGCCAGATCCTCCTCGGTGAGCACCGCGAGCTTGATCGACGGCCAGGTGAACCCCTGCCCGATCAGCCCGGTGCTGACGTAGGGCACGGACGGCTCGGGCGGGGCGTCCAGATCGCCCAGCCGGGCCCCGATTTCCTCGCCGCGCAGCATCTCGGCCAGCCGCTGGGCGGGCCCGTGGCCCTCGGTGACCAGCACCACCCGCCAGCCGTCGGCCAGCCACTGGCGCACGTCCGCGAGGGCGCGCGCCGTCTCGCCCCGGTAGCCGGGCGCCGGTGCGGCGTGCATCTGCAACGAAACGCGGTCCCCGCCATCGGGATCGGCCTCACTGGTGCCGTCCGCGCTGCTGAACGGGGTCAGCGTCCACCAGCCGATGCCCAGGTGCTGGGCTGCCGCCCGGACCTCGGGCAGCGGCTGGAACGCGGCCGCGCCCAGGTCGATGGGGGCCTGGCCGCCCGCGGCGGCGGTCACCCAGGAGGCCTCGAGGAACTCCTGGCTGGTCCGCACCAGGTCATCGGCCCGGGCCCAGATCCGCTCGGGGTCGCAGGCAAGCACGAGGCCGCCCGGGGGCACGTGGTCGAGCAGCAGTTCCATCCGGTCGGACAGGACCGGCGCGAACGCCTCCATGCCCTCGACCGCGACGCCGTCGGCCAGTTTGCCCAGAATTTCGGTCAGCCCGGGGTGATCCCCCGCGAGTCGCCTGGCCCGCTGCCGCACCTCCGGGGTGAGCAGCAGCTCCCGGCACGGCGGCGCCCACAGCCCCTCCGCAGCGGCGTGCAGGCTGCGCTGGTCGGCCGCGCGGAAGTAACGGATCTCCTCGACCGTGTCCCCCCAGAATTCCACCCGGAGCGGGTGCTCCTCGGTGGGCGGGAAAACGTCGAGGATGCCGCCGCGGACCGCGATCTCGCCGCGGTGCTCGACCAGGTCGGTGCGCGCGTACCCGATCTCCACCAGGTGCGCGATGACCTCGTCGAAGTTGGCCGCCTGGCCGCCGCGCAGCGCCACCGGCTCCAGGTCGCCGAGCCCGCTGACCATCGGCTGGAGCAGGCTGCGCACCGGGGTGACCAGCACCGTGAGGGCCCCGGACCGGGCACTGCCGACGTCGGGGTGGGCGAGCCTGCGGAGCACGGCGAGCCGCCGTCCCGAGGTGTCCGAGCGGGGCGACAGCCGCTCGTGCGGAAGGGTCTCCCAGGCCGGGAAGCAGGCCACCGAGCCTTCGGGCAGCAGCGACCCCAGCGCGCTGGTGAGGTCCTCCGCCTCGCGGGCGGTGGCCGTCACCGCGAGGACGAACCGGGGCTGGCCCGCAGCGCTTGAGCTGGCCACGCTGGGGCTGGCAATCGAGGCGGCGAGGAAGGGGCGGAGTGCGGGCGGCGCGACGAGGTCCGTGTCAGTGTCGCCCTGGCTCAGGGCGCGCTGCAGCTGAGGATCCGCGGCGATGACGCTGAGCAGTCCGGCGAGGCTCATGGTGTCCTTGAGGTCAGCACGAAAGCTTGGGTAGGCAGCACGAAAGGCCCGCGATGGCGGGCAGCGGGGCATCCGGAGCCCTCACGCGGGTTGGCTCTAGTTTACGTTCCAGGCCAGACGGCTCGGACCCGATACCTGCTTGCCCCGGCTTCGGCGGCGCTATTCCAGCCCCGCCTACGGGCTCGGCTGCGCTTCCCCGGCCTCGCCTACGGGCTCGGCTGTGCTATTCCAGCCCCGCCTACGGGCTCGGCTGCTTCCCCGGCCTCGCCTACGGGCTCGGCTGCGCTTTCCCCCGCCTCGCCTACGGGCTCGGCTGCGCTTTCCCGCTACCAGATTGTGGCTATCCGCGCACGGGGGACTACGCTATGGGTTTGTGACATCGGTGAGCGGTGTTCCGGGGGGCGCTAAGACGGGCCACGATGTTGTCCGCAATCAGGGCCGTCACGCCCAGGCCAGGCAACCGCGGGTACGGCCTGCGGCACCGGAGGGCGCCCCGGAGACCGCGCTGTTCGGCCGCTGGGCGCAGGGATACGCGAGCGAGCGGTTCGGGCAGCCGATCACCGTGCTGCTGGCGGGCGCGGTCACGGCGGCCGGTGATCTCGGCGCCGAGGGCCTGCGCGCGGCCGGTGCCGACCTCAGCCTCGGCCTGGTGGACGACGACCAGCCCGTCACCCGGGCCGCGCAGGGCACCCACCCTGGCCTGGCCCGGTGCACGCTCGGGGACCTGCGGACGGTGCCGCTGCCGCAGCGCTCGTTCGACATCGTGCAGGCCACCCTGCTGCTGGAGCGGATCGAGCACGCCGAACTGGTGCTCGACCGGCTGGTCGGCGCGCTCAAGCCGGGCGGCCTGCTGTGCCTGCAGGTCCGCGACCGGGACTGCGCGGCCGGCTTCCTGGACCGGGTCCTGCCCGGCTGGGCGCGCCGGACGATCTGGGGCAAGCACCGTCCTGGCCGCCCCGGGCCGCATCCTGCCGTGTACGAGCGGGTTGCCTCGGCCCGCGGCATCCAGACCTACGGGCTGATGCGCGGCCTGGTGATCGCCGAGCAGCAGCCGCTGGGCGGACTGGCCGGCGGGCTGCCCCTGGCGCCCCGGGGGTACCTGGCCGCGCAGAAGATGGTGGCGGCACTGTCCCGGGGCCGGCTGACCGCCGCGCACGAGGAGCTGCTCTACGTGCTGCGCAAGCCGGAGAACCGGTTCGCCCGGATCCTCTGAGCGCGGTCCGCCATCCTGCGCACCGGGCTGCCCAGCGAAACCCACCTGGCCCGCGCCGCCCCACGCGTGTACCCTCTGGGTGCCTAGCGGATACGCGCGGCCTTGGATTTCAATCCGCGCCGGGGAGCGGGCGCGGCGCCGGACGGAGGTGAACGTGACCGCTGAGGCACCTATCGGCCTAACTGCGGACCTGGCGGGCCTGCCCGCCTGGACCCTAGACGAAGGCCAGCTGGGGGACCTGGAACTGCTGCTGTCGGGTGCGCTGCCGCCGCTGCGCGGGTTCATGACGCCCGCCGAGGTGGACGCGGTCACGGCGGACGGCCGGCTGATGGATGGCACCCCCTGGCCGGTCCCGGTGACCTTCGAGATACCGGCCAGCGCCATCAAGCCGGATGCGACCCGGCTGCTGCTGCAGGACCCGGAGGGCACCCCGCTCGCGGTGCTCGACATCACCGACCGCACGCCGGCCCTCCCGGAGCTGGTCCGGCTGGGCGGCCCGGTGACCGGGTACCGGCCGGCCGAGCACGGCCCCTTCCGGCACCTGCGGCGGCTGCCCGCCGAGGTGGCGGCCGAGTTCGCGGGCGGCCCGGTCCTCGCCTACGTCACCAGCGCGCCGCTGCACTGCCAGCAGATCGGCCAGCTCCGGCACGCCGCGGGGCAGCTGAAGGCCCGGCTGCTGCTGCTGCCCATGGTCGCCGGCCCGGCGGAGATCGTGGTCCGCCCCGACGCGCTGGTGCGCACCGTGCAAGCCGCCGCCCGCCACCTGCCGCCCGGCACCCAGGTCATCCCGGTCCCGCTCCGGCCCTACCACGCCCCGGAATCGGGCGAGCTGGCCCTGCGGGCCATCGTGGCGGCCGCGTACGGCGCCACGCACCTGCTGGCCGACAAGCCCGTGACGCCCGGCGGCGGCGGGCCCCGCCCCGGGCCGGTGATCCCGGTCCTCTCCCCTGGTGACTGGGCCTACGACCCGGCAGCCGAGGTATGGCGGCCGCTGTCCCTCATCGAGGCGGGTACCGAGCGCACCGACCTGGCTTCCGGCGAGCTCGAGGACATGCTGGACCGCGGGGTGGAGGTGCCCTCGTGGTTCACCCCGCCCGCGGTGGCCCAGGAGCTGGGCCTGGCCCGGCCGCCGCGCCGCGAGCGCGGCCTGGTCATCTTCCTGACCGGGCTGTCGGGTTCGGGCAAGTCCACCCTGGCCCGGGCCCTGCGCGACGCGCTGAGCGAGCGCAGCGAGCGGACGGTGTCGCTGCTGGACGGGGACCTGGTCCGGTCGCTGCTGTCCGCCGGGCTGACTTTCTCCCGGCCCGACCGGGACCTGAACATCGCCCGGATCGGGTTCGTGGCCACCGAGGTCGCGCGGCACGGCGGCATCGCGATCTGCGCGCCGATCGCCCCCTACGCGCAGGCCCGGCGGGAAGTCAGGCGGGCGGTGCAGGAAGTCGGCGATTTCCTGCTGATCCACGTGGCCACGCCTGCCGAGGTATGCGAGGCGCGGGACCGGAAAGGCTTGTACGCCAAGGCGCGCGCGGGGCTGATCGACCATTTCACCGGGGTGTCGGATCCCTATGAGGAGCCGGACGACGCGGACCTGGTCATCGATACCTCGGTCGTAACCCGCCAGCAAGCGCTGGACGCCGTCATGCGGCTGCTGACCGACGGGGGCTGGCTGCCCCCGGCGAAACCGTAGGCCTGGCCAGGGCGGCTAGTCGTCGTCCTCGGCACGCGTGCCTGCGTCGAGCCGCCCGCGGAAACCCTGGATGCGGGACGAGATCGCGCTGGACATCGCGTCCCGCTGGCGGGACAGCACGACGTAGCTGATGATCCCGCTGACCAGCAGCGCGGCCCCGAGGAGCAGCACCCCGCGGGCGCCGACCAGGTACAGCAGGCCGGTGACGGCGACGAAGAGCAGGATCCGCGCCGTGGTGTAGGCGATGGTGGAACGCATAGCGGGTCCAGACTACTCGCCGATACCCGGCCGGGCGGACGGCTCGCTCCCCATGATGTCCAGCAGCAGCCCGGGGTCGATGTTGCCTCCCGACATCACGGCGACGGTGGTCCCAGCCGTCGGCAGCTCCTTGCGGCGGAACAGGCATGCGGCCACGGCCACCGCGCCACCGGGCTCCGCGATCAGCCTTGCCTCCAGGGCGAGCCTCCGGACCGCCGCCCGGATCTCGTCCTCGGTCACGGTGACGATGTCGTCTACGTACTCCAGCATGTGCTGCAGCGGGAGGGCGCCGACCTGATCGGCGCGGAGCGCGTCGGCGATGGTCCGCTGGGTGAACTCGGATGGCCAGGCCACCTGCTGGCCCTCGTGCAGCGAGTCGCGTGCGTCCGCGGCGAGCTCGGGCTCCACGCCGATTACGGTCGCACCCGGGCAGAGCGTGCGGACGGCGGTGGCCACGCCGGAAATCAGCCCGCCGCCGCCCACCGGGACCACGACCAGGTCCACCCCGGGGCAGTCGGCCGCGATCTCCAGGCCGATCGTGCCCTGCCCCGCGATGACCCGGCGGTCGTCGAACGGCGGGATCGAGACCGCGCCGCGCCGCGCCGCGAGGTCGCGGGTGACGGCGAGCCGGGCGGCCAGGCTGGGCGCCGAGACCACGATCTCCGCGCCCAGCTCGCGGATGGCCGACACCTTCACTGCGGGAGCGTTGTCCGGGACCACGACCACCGCGGGCATACCGAGCAGCGCCGCGGCGTAGGCCACGGCCTGGCCGTGGTTGCCGCTGGAGTGGGTGACCACCCCACTCTGCCGGGCCGAGGCGGGCAGCGCGCTCATCGCCGCATAGGCGCCGCGCAGCTTGAAAGCCCCGACCGGCTGCAGTGACTCGGGCTTGACCAGCAGGGACGGATCGGCGCGCGGGAAGGGAACCAAGGGGGTGCGGACGATCACCCCGGCCAGGGCCGTCGCGGCGGCCCGGATCTCGTCGATCGACACGAGCGGCTGCACGCGAACACCCTAGATGAGGGCCACGGTTTTAAGGAAACTAGGGAGAAAACCGTCGTTAGTCGCCACACTTGGGGCAGGGCCCGATCATGAGCCCGGACGGCAGGTCGGGAGGGGACGTGCGTGGACGCGAGCAGCAATGAACGCCTCCTGACACCCGGGGAGGTCGCTGCCCTGTTCCGGGTCGACCCGAAGACCGTCACCCGGTGGGCGGCATCGGGTCGCATCAGCAGCATCCGGACACCCGGAGGACATCGCCGCTTCCGCGAGTCCGAGGTCCGTGCGCTGCTCCGCGGCGAAGCCGGGACCAGCAAGGACGAGGACCCGGGCAGCTAGCCTGCGAGGGTCAGCCGGTGTCCGGCCGCTTCGCCGGACCGGGCGCCACGCCCAGGCTGGCCCGGTATTCCGCGAACTGCCGCTGCAGCTCCGCGTCGCCCTCCTGCCACCGGCGGCGCCGTTCCTCGAGTTGATCCTCGGTCAGCGCGTGCTCGGCCAGCCGGTCGTACTGCGCGTCGGCCGGGCCGATCTCCACGTACCCATCACCGATGATCTGCCCGTCGTCAGCCAGGGCTGACTCGGGAACCAGGAGGTTCCCGTTCGGCAGCTGGATAACGTCCATCACCGATCACTCTAAAGCCCGTAGCGCAGATTGAAGTAGAGCATCACATCAAGAGCGGTCCTGATGTTGCCACCGAGCATGTCCACGAGGGCCGGGCGCTGCCGGGACGCGATCGCGGCGAAAGCGTCGGCGAAGAACTCCCGGCGGCCCAGATCGCCTGGCTGCTTGTGGAAATCGCTCACGAGTGATTGCTCGCAGCGCTGGTAGAGCTGGCGGAACGTGGCCGAATCGGACTGCCAGCGGCCCTGTTCCCGGTCGATATCATCCAGGGCGTGCCCGACTTCATGGCACATGACGTCCGGCGCCGACGAGGGCTGGGACCCCACGATGATCTTCTTCTCGCCGTAGGCGCCCGCGCACGCGTCCCACGTCGCGCGGCCAGACGGCAGCAGGACGCCGCGCAGCCGGGCCATGTCGTCCAGTTCCGGGACGCCGCCCTCCCCCACGTGGATCGCGTCCACTCCGGCCGCGAGGATCTCTTTGATCATTAGCGGCAGCTCGGCCAGGCGGTTGATGGCGCGCACTACCGGGGCGGACGGTATCTTGCTCGGCGGCCACTCACGGCGCAGGACCCGTTCCAGCGGCCCGCAGCTCTGGTAACCCTCGGCGGCCCGCCGGGCATGCGCGACCTCGTACCAGGGCAGCTTGGCCGCGTCCGCGTCCGCCGGGCGCGGCACCTGCGCCGCCGCACTGCGCGGAGCCGCATTCCGGGCCCTCACGGCCTTGGCGTGTGCCGCTGCCGGACGGATCGCGGCGCGGTCAGGGCCGTAGGGCCGCCCGGCGGCCCGCGTGGCCCCGGTCCCGGCCCCGGTCCCGGTCCCGGTGGAGCCCGCCCCGGCCGTCCCGGGTCCGGTTCCTCCGGCCTCGTCGGCGCCCGTCCCGGCGTTCCCGGTGCGGGTGGTGGCGGTCCGGGCGGTGCCACTCCAGGCGGTTGGGTGCCTTACGGGCCCGGGCCCGGCCGGGCCTGCTGGCGTCGTGCCCGTGGATGGCCGTGCGCTCTGGAGCGGGGGTCCCTGCGCTGGCGCACGCTGCGCTGGGGTGCCCTGTCCGGGGGGGCCCTGCACGGGCGGGCGATGTATCCGGCGGGGCAACTCTGGCTGAGGGGACAGCGCCCCAGCTGCCCCGCTGTCCTCAGCAGCCTCGGGCATGTGATCGCGACGATGCCGCCCAGCCGAGGGCAGGGTAGCAGCACCACCCACCACCGGGGGTCCCGGCCTGGTGCTACCGCGTGATCGCGCGCCTCCAAGACGAGGCCGGATGAACCGGCGAACGCGATCGATAAGCCGCAGCCGCATAAGTCGCACTCCCAGCGATCGCGTGCCAGGTTGCCAGGGTATGACGAAACTGCGCGAACGTCATCTGTCGTTACTGACTGTTACCAGTTATGGATACCGTGCCGTAACCAAACGACTGCGCTTATTCGCCGACGAACTGGTCTCGGCTCCGGCTAAGCTGCGCGCATGTTGTTGGCTGGTGTCCTATCTGTGCTGCTCACCGTAGGTTTCTGCGTGGGCTGGTTCCGGTGGCCCCGGCGGCCGGTCCGGCCCGAGGGCTCCGCGGCAGAGGCTGCCTTCCGCCGGCATCCCGCAGGCCGCGGGCGGTGCGCCGCCTCCGATGACCGCGTGTCACCAGGCGGGACATCCGTATCCGAGGACTGGACCGTGCCCCGGGGCCCTGACGACGACCCCGACTTCCTCAGCGAACTCGACCGGATCATCCGAGGTGGCCGGGAGCCAGATAGCGAGGCCTGACGCCGGCGCCCGGGCTCAGCTCAGGCCGGCGTAGGAGTGCAGGCCGGTGATGAACAGGCTGACGCCCAGCAGGTTGAACAGCAGGCAGCCGAACCCGACCAGCTGGATGTAGGCGGCCCGGCGGCCGCGCCAGCCGGCGGTGACGCGGGCGTGCAGGAAGCACGCGTACACCACCCACGTGATGAAGGCCCAGGTCTCGGTGGGGTCCCAGCCCCAGTACCGGCCCCAGGCCTGGTCGGCCCAGATCGCCCCGGCCATGATGCCGAAGGTCCAGATCGGGAACGCGAACACCACGGTCCGGTAGGCGATCTGGTCGAGCCGCTCTGCGCTGGGGAGCAGCCGGAACACCTCGCCGTACCGGGTGCTCAGCCCCGCCGCCACGCGCCTGGTGTGCCGCTCCGCGAACAGGTAGACGACGGCGAGCACCGCGCCCACCATGAACGTCCCGCTGGCCAGGGTCATCGCGGTCACGTGAATGGCGAGCCAGTAGGAGTTCAGCGCGGGCACCAGCGGGCCGGCCGGGGTATAGATGACGGTCTGGGCCAGCCCCATGATGATCACGATGGGGGCCATGAAGAACAGGCCGAGGTGGTAGGGCCGGTACTTGATCATGAGCCCGATGAAGAACAGCACGGCCACGCAGGAGACCGAGATCACAAACTCGTACATGTCGCCCCACGGGACCCGGTGCACGGCCAGGCCGCGGGTGATCACCCCCGCGATGTGGAGAGCCAGCCCGGCCGTGGTGAGGGTGAGGGCGATCCCGACCAGGCGGCTCACCGGCACAGCAGGCTGACGGCCCTGGCCGCCCAGGCGGGCCACGGCCGTGCTGCCCGGCCCCTTGCTGCCCGGCCCCGTGCTCCCGGGCCCCGTGCTCCCGGGCCCCGTGCTGTCCGGCCGTGTGCTGCCCGGCCGTGTGCTGGCTGGACCGACGCCGGAAGCGTCCGGGCCAGCCGCGTCGTGCGCCGTGCCGCTCTCCGCAGCGCCGTCCTCGACCCCACCAGCCGCGACTCCCGCGGGTACCAGGTCGGGCACCTCGGCCTTGGCCCGCGTCACCACGGGGCTGCGCCGCCCGAAGGCGAAGTCGGCCGCGAACGCGATCACCGCCAGCGAGTACAGCACCACGGCGACGATCAGGAAGTGATCGCTCAGATGAGACAATCCCTGGTTGTCGGGCATCAGTGTGACTTCCCCTCGGTGGTGGAGGTGAGGGACGGAATGTCAGTAGAGGAGCCGCGGGAGGCCTTTTCGAGAGCACGGGCCAGCCCGGTGAACTCCTCGTCGAAGCCACCCGCGGGATCGGAACGCGCCAGCCCGCCCACGTCCACGACGGTCCGGCCGTCCGGGCCCGGGTAGGCGCGCACGAACACCCGGCGGCGCCGGACGAAGAAGGACAAGAGCAGGCCGGCCAGCGCCGCCAGCCCGGCGATCAGCGCGGGCAGCTGCCCTGGATCGTAGGTGATGGCCAGGCTGATCCACTGCCGGTACCCGGTGAACGTGAGAGTTCCGGCCCCGCCCGGCAGCTTGATCGACTGGCCGACCGCGAGCGGGCGGGGCGCTACCGGCAACTGGGTCAGGCCGGCCGTGTTCAGCGTGTAGACCGACTGCGGCGGCCCGCTGTCCATGCCCAGGTTGCCCTTGTAGGAGACCAGGCTCACCCGGGGGTCGAGCGGGGCCGGGAAGGCCGATTCCAGCTGCCCGTTCACGTCCACCGCGGTGGGCAGGAACACCCCGGCGAACCCGAGCTGGTCGGGATGGGCGTCCGGGACCTTGACCACGCCCGTAGAGGTGAGGCCGGAGGTGTTCACCGCGATGAACGGGACCGGCTGGTCGAAGACCACCTTGCCGGTGCCGTCGGTCACCCTGAAGACCGGCGCGTACCCGTGGCCGATGATGAAGACCCGCACGCCGTCCACGTTGATCGGGTGGTTGACCCGCAGGTTGTCGTGGCGGACCGCCCCGCCCGGCTGCGCGGAGTAGCTCACGTACGCGTTGAACGACAGCGGCTGGCCGCGCGACGGGCCGGAGGTGACGTAGGAGGCGGCAAAACGGTTCAGCGTCATCGTGAACGGCTGGAGGTCCGACGACGACACCAGCCGCCCCGGGTGGAATTCGTCCAGCGCAGTCACCGTGTTCGCGAACGAGGTCCCGCTGACCAGCAGCCGGTTGGCCTTGTAGCCGAACAGCCCGCCCAGGGCCACCGAGCACAGGAGGGCCAGCAACGCCAGGTGGAACACCAGGTTGCCCAGTTCCCGGCGGTAGCCCTTCTCGGCCGACACCCAGCCGTCCCCGGTGCGCAGGCGGAACTTGCGGCGGCGCAGGACACCTGCGGCGGCGTCGAGCGCGGCCGCCGGCTCGAGGGTGCTCTCATGCCGGGCGGACTGCGGCAGCCGGGCCAGGTTCCGCGGGGCGGGCGGCGGAGGGGTCCGGGCTGAGCGGGCCAGCCGGATACTGCGCGGCACCACGCATCCCGCCAGGGACAGGAACAGCAGGAGGTAGATGGCGGCGAACCAGGGCGCCGCGAACACGTTGAACAGCGACAGCCGGGCCAGCCAGGGTGCGAGGGCCGGGTGCGACACGTAGTACTGCTGCACCGCGGCCGGGTCGATGCCCTGCTGCGGCAGCAGCGAGCCGGGCACGCTACCCACGGCCAGCAGGAACAGCAGCACCAGCGCGGTGCGCATCGAGGTCAGCTGGCGCCAGCCCCACCGTGCCCAGCCGGCGAGGCCGAACGAGCTGGGGCTCCCCGCTGGCCCCGACGGGCCGCCCGGCGCGGCAGCCTCATCCGGCCGGGCACTGCCGGCCTGGCCGGGCGGGACGCGCAGTCCGGTCATTGGGTCACCACCCGGGGGTCGAGATGGGAGGTGGTCGCGGTGGTCGCGGTCATGCGGGCTCCGCCGCCGCCCGCTGGATGAGGCTCTTCAGCCCGTTGTACGTGGCCCCGCCGATCACCCGCGCGCTGATCCGGCCACTGCGTGAGATCACCAGTGTGGTCGGGATCCCGGCGGGCGGCACCGTATTGCGGAAATCGAGGGCGAGGTTGTCGCTGGGGTCGTTCAGGCTGGGATAGGTGATCCGGAAGTCGTTCATGAAGGCCTCGGCACTTGCCGGGCTGTCCCGGATGTCGATGCCGAGGAACCGGACTCCGGACGCCTTGAAGTGCGTGGCCAGCGCCGAAAGGTCCGGGGCCTCCTCACGGCACGGCGTGCACCACGAGCCCCAGAAGTTGAGCACCACCACGTGGCCCCGGTAGGCGGTCAGCGCGAGTCTGCCGCCGCCGACCACCGGGCCGCTAACCGACGGGGCCACCGGCCCTGTCCCGCTCTTGAACACGGTGGTCCCGGGGCTCCCGGCCACGAAGCTCTGCCCGTTGCTGGCCGGGGTGCTCGCGGCGATGCCCGTGGCGCAGCCCGCAACCCCCAGCACCGCGGTAAGCGCGAGAACGGCCGCCGCAACGCCGCGACCCGCCCCGGCGGGGCGGGCGGTCCGGCGCGTGGGACGGGACACGGGAAGGAACTCTCCTACAGGCAGTAGTACCAGGACCTATTCTGCCCGACCGGCCCCAGCTCGCTCACGGCGGGCCGGC
>Ga0187851_10001717_pt1 | contig 20648 bp, 20 predicted proteins | sample June2016WEW_6_10_FD_132997 | JGI IMG/M metagenome (GOLD analysis project Ga0187851, IMG submission 132997) | Peatland microbial communities from SPRUCE experiment site at the Marcell Experimental Forest, Minnesota, USA - June2016WEW_6_10 | ecosystem: Environmental > Terrestrial > Soil >...
AAGGTGTAGATGAAGAACTTGAGGGCCGCCTTGTTCTTCTCGCGCCCGCCCCAGCCCGCGATGATGAAGTAGCACGGCACCAGGGTCAGCTCGAAGAAGATGAAGAACTCGAGCAGGTCGTGTGCGACGAAACTGCCCATCGTGAACGACGTCAGGATGAGTAACCACGACACGAAGGAGGGTTCGCGTCGCTTGTCGCGCCCGCCCAACAACGCGAGCAGCACGACGATCGCGGTGAGTTCGACCATGAACAGCGAGATGCCGTCCAGGGCGACGTCGTAGGCGAGTCCGAAGGGCGCGGACAACACGTAGCGGGTGGCGAAGTCGAAGGTCTGGGCCCCGGCGACGTGAGCGTTGTAGAGGAAGAAGATCACGACGCCGATCGCCATCTCGACGGCGGCGCTGGCGACGGCGATGGCGTAGGCGAGGCCCTGCCTGGAGCGCCCGAGGGCAGCCCCCGCCGCACCCAACAAGGGCACGACGAGCAGCGCGCAGAGCCAGAGGGAGGAATGCACGACTAACCGACCCTCGCCACGAGATAGACCACGATCACCGCGAGGCCGAGGGCCATGGCGAGCGCGTAGTGGCGCACGAAGCCCGACTGGATCTTGCGTACGCCCTGGGAACTGTGCACGATGCCCGCCGCGAGTCCCATCACGCCGCCGTCGATGACCTCGTCCTCGATCACCGCGTCACTGAAGACGGCCAGGTGCTCGAGTGGGCGTCCGACGGTCGCGTCATAGAAGTCGTCCCAGTACCAGACGTGTTCGAGGAACTTCGGGGTGAGCTTCTCGTCCTCGGAGCGACTGCGCCAGATCGAGAACGCCGCGGCGAGTCCGATCAACGCGGCCGCGACGTCCACCGCCGCGAGTCCCCACTGGCTCAGCGTGCTCTGACTCGCGATCGGCGCCACGTACCCGAAGGTCGAACTAAGGAAGTGTTCCAACGTGTCGTGGTGGACCCACGGCAGGGCGAGGGCGCCCCCGAGCACCGAGAGCGCCGCGAGGATGACCAGCGGCGTGGTCATGACCCAGGGTGACTCGTGGGGGTCGTGGCCGTGGGTGACTTCGCGGAATCGCTCGGTACCGCGAAACGTCAGCACGAACAGACGACTCATGTAGTACGCGGTGAGGATCGCGGTCACGACGCCGAGCACCCACAGGGCCTTGTTGTGCGCGAAGACGTTGGTGAGCACGTCGCCCTTCGCCCAGAAGCCCGCGAAGGGAGGGATGCCCGAGATGGCGAGCCAACCAATGAGGAACGTCGGGAACGTGAGCGGCAGGTACTTGCGCAACGCCCCCATCTTTCGCAGGTCCTGTTCACCGTGGAGCGAGTGGATGACCGATCCCGAACCGAGGAAGAGCAGCGCCTTGTAGAACGCGTGGCCCACCATCAAGAAGATCGCCGCCCCGTAGGCCCCCACGCCCACGGCGAGCACCATGTAGCCGATCTGGGAGACGGTCGAGAATGCGAGGACCTTCTTGATGTCCTTCTGGGAGGTCGCGATCGTCGCGGCGACGAAGGCGGTCACGCCACCGATCACCGCGATGGTCATGCGTCCCGACGACGACAGTGCGAGTACCGGCGACATTCGCACGAGCAAGTAGACGCCGGCGGTGACCATGGTCGCCGCGTGGATCAACGCCGACACCGGCGTCGGACCTTCCATCGCGTCGGGCAGCCAGTTGAACAACGGGATCTGCGCGCTCTTGCCGGTCGCGGCGAGCAGCAACGCCAGCACCACCAGGGTGGCGACCGTCGGCGTCAGCGTCCCGGCCTTTTCGAACACCCCGACGTACGTCAGCGTCCCGGTGCGCGAGAACAACAAGAACATCGCCACCAGCAGTCCCACGTCGCCCACGCGGTTGTAGATGAAGGCCTTCTTGCCCGCCGAAGAGGCCGAGTCGCGGTCGAAGTAGAAGCTCACGAGCCAGTACGAGCAGACCCCCACGCCTTCCCAGCCCACGAAGGTGAAGACCAGGTTGTTGGCGAGCACGAGGGCGAGCATCGAGAAGACGAAGAGGTTGAAGTACAAGAAGAACTTCTTGTAGTCCTTCTCCCCGTGCATGTAACCAATGGAGTAGAGGTGGATCAACGTGGAGACGCCCGTCACGAACAGACACATGGTGATCGAGAGCGGATCGATCAGCAACGCCGCGGGCACGTGCAACGAACCGACATCGATCCAGTTAAAGAGGTGGACCGTCACCTGGCGCTGGCTGTGGTGTAGCAGCAGCACGAAGGTGATCACCGAGGCGACGAAGCTGAGTCCCACGACGCCGGTCGCGACGTAGCCGATCTGGGACTCGTTCATACTCTTGCCGTTGAGCAACACCGCCGCGAAGCCGAGCAGCGGCAACAGCAGGATCAGCGTGGAGACGTGCGCCATCTCAGCCCCTCAAGTCCGACAGCTCGTCGACCGACGTCGAGGCCCGGCGCCGAAACACCGCCACGACGATGCCCAGACCCACCGTGACCTCGGCGGCGGCGACGACCATGACGAAAAAGACCGTCGCCTGTCCACCGATGTCGCTCAGCGTGCGCGCGAAGGTCACGAAGGTGAGATTGACCGCGTTGAGCATCAACTCGACGCACATGAACATGATCAGGGCGCTGCGACGGGTCAGGAGCCCAAAGGCCCCGATCCCAAAGAGCACGGCGGCGAGCACGAGGTACCAGGCGGCGGGTACGTTCACTCGTCCACCTCCTCGCTGGCGAGGACTCGTTCGCGTCGTGCGAGCAGCACAGCGCCGACCACGGCGATGACCAGCAGCGCCGCGGTGGCTTCGAAGGCGAATAAGTACGTCGTGAAGACCGCGGTGCCGAGTTGGTGCACGTTGGCCTGGCCCGTGGCGAGCGCGGTGCCGACGGTCGAGACCGACTTGACGCCCGTTACCCAGTGCGACTCGGCCATGAGCGCGATCAGTCCGCCGACCGTGATCACGGCCCCGAGAGCGGCCAACGGCCGCTGGGCGACGAAGGGCTCGACGTGCACGTGTTCTTTGCGGTCCACGCCGAGGAACATGATGACGAAGAGGAACAGCACGACGATCGCGCCGGCGTAGACGATGATCTGGACCGCGGCGAGGAAGTCGGCCTGCTGGGCGACGAAGGCGACCGCGACGCCGAACAACGTCATGATCAGACTCAGCGCACTGTGCACGGGGTTCTTGAAGGTGATGACGCCGAGCGCGCCGACGAGCACGAGCACCGCCGCGGCGGCGAAGACCAGGATGCTCGGCCACGAGTACGAGAGGGTGGCGATCACTGTTCGCCCCGATCGCCGTGGGAGCGGTGCGGCATCCTCTCGCGCGCGTTGCGGATCATGCCCTGGAGTCCGCGCCGGTCGAGCGGCACGTCCTCGGGTTGGAGATGACGGTAGAACACCTCGCGCAGTTGCTTGGAGCCCGTGGCCTCGTCGTCGCGCTGGCCCGTCTGACCGGCCTCGGCGGCGCGCACGCCCACGCCGAGGTCGCCGGTCCACTGGATGACACCTTCGTACTCGGCGTCGCCCGCGGGTGACGTCGCGCGCATCCAACCGCCGGTCATCGCGGCTTCGCCCTCGCGCCAGTCCTCCCAGGGCAGGCGCTGGGGAAAGCCCTGGTCGTCGACGAGCAGTTCGGCCTTGGTGTAGATGGCGTCGGCGCGATTCGTGAAGGAGAACTCGAACATCTTGGACTCGGTGATCGCCTGGGTCGGGCACGCCTCGACGCAGAGGTCGCAGTGGATGCAGCGCAGATAGTTGATCTCGTAGACGTAGCCGTAGCGCTCACCGGGGCTCACGGGGTGGTCGGGCGGGTTGTCCAGGCCGCGCACGTAGATGCAGTTCACCGGACACACGCCCGCGCACAGTTCACAGCCAATGCACTTCTCCATCCCGTCCTCGTAACGGTTGAGGACGTGACGTCCGTGCTGACGGGGTTGCTTGGCTCGCTTGTGCTGGGGGTAGCTCGTGGTGACCTTGGGTCGTCCAAGGTGCGCCAGCGTGAGCTTGAAGCCACCGAAGAAGGAGAAGGGACCGGCCACTATCGCTCCTCGTCGCTTAGGCGGCGGATGACCCGACCGGGGATCGGACGCTCGCCCACCGTGGGCAAGACACGCTCCGGCCCGGACTCGCGGGTCTTGCCGAGTTCGAAGGCCCGGGTGAGCACGATCCAGGCGAACAACACCGCAGCGAACATGAGCAGTCCCCAGCGCCACGAGATGAGAAAGCCCGCGACGATGAGCATCCAGCCGAGGCTCAGGGGAATCAGCCGCTTCCAACCGAGGTCCATCAATTGGTCGTAACGGAAACGAGGCAGCGCCGCGCGAAACCAGATGTAGCAGAAGCAGAAGATCGAGGTCTTGATGAGGAACCAGATGATCGGGAACACCCACTTGAGGTGCGCGACCGGCGGCACCCAACCGGCCGGGCCCCCGAAGAACAGCGTCACCATTATCGCCGACATCGTGATCGTGTTCATGAACTCGGCGAGGAAGAAGATGGCGAAGCGGAACGAGGAGTACTCGGTGTGAAAGCCACCCACGAGTTCGCTCTCGGCCTCGACGACGTCAAAGGGCGGACGGTTGAGTTCGGCGGTGATGGCGATGAGAAAGATCGCGAAGGGCACGAAGCCCAACCGGATCAGGTTCCAGTGCCAGATCCCGCCGCCCTGGGAGAGCACGATGTTGTGGGTCGTGAGCGCCCCGGTGACCAGGATGACGGTGACGATGGTCATGCCCAGGGCGGCCTCGTAACTGATCATCTGGGCACTCGCACGCACCGAGGAGAGCAACGGGTACTTCGAACCCGACGACCAGCCCGCGAGCATCACGCCGTAGACCGAGATGCCCGACATCGCGAGCATCAACAGGATGCCCATGGGTGGATTGGCCATCTGCAAGAGCACGACGTGACCCGCGATGTGCAGCGTGCCGCCGACCGGCACGAGCGCGAAAGTGATGAAGGCCGGAATGACCACGAGATAAGGCGCCAGCTTGAAGACGAAGACGTCCGCCTCGGCCGGGACCAGGTCCTCCTTGCCGATGAGTTTCAGTCCGTCCGCCACGGTCTGGAGAAGTCCGAAGGGTCCCCAGCGCTGGGGACCGATACGGCTCTGCATGTCCGAGATCGCCTTGCGTTCGAACCAGATCATGACGATCACTGCGGTCATGAGCGCACCGAAGCCCACGAGAATCTTGACGAGGACGATCAAGAGCACGATCCAGTCACCGGTGCCGTGATTGAACAGCGGGTCCGAAGCGGCGAAGAACTGGTTCATCGGGTCTCCACCCGTACCTGACTGATGACGCTCGTCGGGTCGAACAGCGCCGCCAGCGCGTCCTCGCCCGCAGCGCTCAGTGTGCCAAAGGCGACGTCGGCCGATCCACGCGCCACCTCTTCGTTCAGTTGCACGGCGAGACGCACGCTGCCCCGTGCACCGGTGACGCGCACGATGGCGCCAGCCTCGACCCCGAGGCGGTCGAGGTCCACGTGGTTGAGCGACAACGTCGTCGCCTTGATCAGATTGTCCAGCGCCGGCGAACCCTGCATGGCGACGCCTCGGTCGTAGAGACGGCGCGACACGACGAGTCGCAGCGAGTAGGCGTCAGCGAGGGGCACCTCGAGGTTCGGCGCGTGACCGAGGACGTCGAGCGTCGCGGGTCGCGTGTGCACGCGGTCCACGGCGCTCTCCTCGACCGTTGCGCCGGTGTAGGAGGCGAGACCGACGCTCTCAGCCGATCGAATGCCGGGAAAGGCCATGGGGTCGAGCGCGTGGCGCAGCGACGTCGCGTCGAGGCGACCGACGACCGCGCCGTCGTGCACCTCGTCGTTCGCCACCGACAGCGCGGGGTAGCCCGTCGACTCCTCGATGACCTTCGCGGTCTGTTCGACCGAGGTGAGACCGATGCTCCGACCGAGTTGTTCGGCCAGTTCGGCCGCGATGGCGACGTCGGGCCAGGCCGAACCCGGCGCCACGATCTTGGCGGCGACCGCGCTGACGCGGCTTTCGATGTTGGTCACCGTGCCGCTGCGCTCGTGCGCGACTGCGGCGGGCAAGACGACGTCGGCGAAGGCGAGCGACGGTCCGCCGTGTCCGGTGACGGCGATGACGCTGGCCTTCTCGAGAGCCGAAGTGGCACCGACGACGTCGGCGACGTTACCGAGCAGGGAGCCGCCCAGGAGCAGCAGCGCCTTCTGGTCGCCTCGACGCAGCGCCTCGAGTTGACCGAGGGTGTCACGGCCCTTCGAAGTGAGTTCAAAGCCGCGACCCGGACGAAGTCGCGGGCTGAGTCCCATGTCGAGCGCACCCGCGACGTTCGAACGTCGCAGCGCGACGAGGAACTTCGCGTCCGGGAAACGCTCGGCGAAGCGACGAATCGCGTCTTCGAGGACTCGGGGATCCTCGGCCACGTTGGGACGACCCACGACGACCACGACGCCCTCGCCACTCTCGCCAATGAGACGTCGAGCCTCGAAGAGCTCCTCGTTGGTGAAGGCGACACCGGTGGGTGCGTCGGCGCGGTCGGTGATGCAGCGCGCCGCGAGGTGGGCCTCGCCGGGACGAACGACGAGCGAAAGGCGAGCGACCGGTCGCAGCGCCGAGGGACCGAACGCGAATTCGACGATGGCGTGGTGGTCGCGCACTGCACTCTCGCGCAGGCGCAGAAAGAGGATCGGCAGCTCCTCACGGAGATCCCCGGTCAGAGTAACGACGGTCTTCGCGCTCGCGGTTTCGTCGATGGTGGCGCGTGGCAGGGCTTGGAGCAACACCGGGTCGAGCCCGTCACCGAACTGGGCGTCAAGATTGTCGCTGCCCAGCACGCCGCGAACGAACCGCTCCCAGGCGAATGCGCCCTCATTGGTCAGTGACGCGCCACCAATGGCGCCGACGCCTTCGGGTGTCGCGCTCGCGTCACGCAAGATCGTCGCCGCCGCGTCGAGGGCCTCGCCCCAACTGACGGGTTCGAGTACGCCGTTCACGCGCACCATCGGTGCGACCATGCGCGTCGCCGGGTCCAGGACGTCGGTGGCGTCGGGGTTCTGGTCGATCGAGTCGAGCGTGAAACGTCCCTTATCACAGAGCCACCCGTGGTTCACCGGGTCACTGTCGACCCCGAGCACGCGAGTCAACCGGTTACCCGAGGACTGGACCGCGATTCGACAACCCACGGCGCACGTCGTGCAGGTGCCCTCGACCTGTTCGAGGTCCCAGGGACGAGCGCTGAACCGATACGGCTTGGCGGTCAGTGCGCCGACCGGACAGATCTGGACGGTGTTGCCCGAGAAGACCGAATTAAAGGGCTTGTCCGGTGAGGGCGCTACTTCGATGAGGTCCCCGCGACCCGAGAAGGCGATCTCGGTGTCGCCCGCCACTTCGGCGGAGAACCTCGTGCAGCGCGCGCACTGGATGCAGCGCTCACGGTCGAGCAGGACCAATTCACCAATCTCGATGGGTTTGACGAAGTGACGCTTCTCCTCGACGAATCGGGTCTCACCCGAACCGTGCGCGAGCGTCTGGTCTTGCAGCGGGCATTCGCCGCCCTTGTCACAGATGGGACAGTCGAGGGGGTGATTCGCGAGCAGGAACTCGAGCACGCCGTCTTGGGCCTTTTTCACCTTCTCGGAGTTCGTGCACACGCTCATGCCGTCGTTGACGTGCAGGTAGCACGCGGGCTGCAGTGTCGCGCCGCGCGGCCCCTCGACTTCGACCAGGCACATGCGGCACATGCCTACTGGCTCCATGCGCGGGTGGTAGCAGAAGCGTGGGATGTACTCGCCCGCCCGTTCGGCGGCGTCGATCAACAACTCACCGGGCTTCACCTCGAGTTCACGACCGTTCACCGTGATACTCACCGTGGTGCGAATGACGTCAGTCATGGGGGCACCCTCCGTGCAGCACGTGCGCCTTGAAATCGTCGGGGAACATGGCGATCGCCGAGTGCACTGAGGACGGGATCGACGATCCGAGTACGCAGATCGTCGTCTGCTGGGGTGGCCACGAGAGTCCCGGGGCGATGTTGTCGCACAGGTCGAGCAGCAGGTCCATGTCCTCCATGCGACCGCCGCCGTGTTCGAGGCGGTACATCGCGCGCTCGATCCAACCCGAGCCTTCGCGGCACGGCGTGCACTGGCCGCAGGATTCGCGAGAGAAGAACTTGGTAATCCGCCACGCGGCTCGCACGACGCAGGTCGTCTCGTCGAGCACGACGACCGATCCCGAGCCCAACATCGAACCCTTCTCACCCACCTCGTCCTGGCCGAGTGGCAGGTCCAGCAGGTCGGGCCCGAACCAGGGAGCAGAGACACCCCCGGGGATGATCGCCTTTACCGCCCGGTCCTCGATCACGCCGCCGCCGAGTTGCGGGTCGTAGATGAGGTCACGAAAGGTGTTCTTCACCATCTCGATCTCGTAGACGCCGGGATTGTTCACTCGGCCCGCCAGCGCGAACAGCCTCGTGCCGGTCGAACGACCGGCGCCCAACGCCGCGAAGGCCGCGCCGCCGTGGTTCACGATCCAGGGCAGGTTCGACATGGTCTCGACGTTGTTCACGACCGTCGGCTCGCCGTAGAGTCCGGTGACCGCCGGAAAAAACGGTGGCTTGATGCGTGGAAAACCGCGCTTGCCCTCGAGGCCCTCGATCAGCGCGGTCTCCTCACCACAGATGTACGCGCCCGCGCCCGGGTGCACCACCAAGTCAATCGAGAAGTCCGAGCCGAAGATCTTCGATCCCAGAGCACCTTCGGCGTAGGCGTCGTTGACCGCCTGCTGGACGCGCTCGAGACCCAGGGCGAACTCGCCGCGCAGGTAGATGAAGGCTTGGCTCACCTGCAACGCGTAAGCCGCGATGATGACCCCCTCGACCAATTGATGGGGATCGCGTTCGACGAGGAAGTGGTCCTTGAAGGTGGCGGGCTCGGACTCGTCGCCGTTCACCACGAGATAGGACACGGGCGACTTACGCAACATCGACCACTTACGACCCGCGGGAAAACCCGCCCCGCCTCGTCCGAGCAACGACGCCGCGTCCACTTCGGCCGCGACCTGCTCGGGAAACATGGTGAGCGCCTTGCGCAGTGCGACGTACCCACCGGTCGCGAGATAGCGCGAGAGCGTGTACGAGTCGGCGTACTGGGACCTCGACGAGACGATGCGCGGTGAGTCGAGCACGGCCATTACTTCGCCTCCTCGGCGCGCTGGGCGCGGGCGGCCGTGGCAAGGGCTCGCTGGTCGACGATCTCCTGGCGAGGGACGCGCAGTCCGCCGCTGCGACGCACGCGGATCAGCGTGCCGTGGGCGGGCACGTCGTGGTCGAGTTTGCCGTCGCGAAGTTCGTCCACCAACGCGTCAAAGGTCGCGGGAGTCGTCGTGCGCACGTAGCGGTGGTTCACCTGCACGCATGGCGCCTTGTCGCAGTCCGCGAGGCACTCGGTCTCTTCGAGGGTGAACAATCCATCGCTCGTGGTCGAACCGACCGCGCAGCCGAGTTTCTGGGACGCGTGCTCTAAGAACTCCTCGCCACCGGCCAAGAGGCACGCGATGTTCGTACAGACCCCCACGACGTACTTGCCCACCGGCTCGAGGTGGAACATGTCGTAAAAGGCCGCCGTGCCTCGCACGTCCGCGCTCGTCGTCCCGGTCAGCGCGGCGACCTCGTCGATGCCCGCCTCACTGAGGTAGCCGTCTTGCTCTTGGGCGAGGTGCAACAGCGGCAGCATCGCCGAACGCGCGCGCGGATAGAGCGCCACGAGCTCCTCGGCGCGTTGGCGGATCTCGGGGTGGAAGTGGCTCATCGGTCGACCTCGCCCAAGACGGGGTCCACGGTCGACACGGTCGTGATGGCGTCCGAGACCGATCCGCCGCGCATCAGCAGCGGGATGGCCTGGAGGTTCACGAAGCTCGGACCGCGCACGTGCAGGCGGTAGGGCTTGGCGCTGCCGTCCGAGACGAGGTAGCAGCCGATCTCGCCGCGCGGTGACTCGACGGCCGAGTAGACCTCGCCGACGGGCACGTGGAAACCCTCGGTGAAGAGTTTGAAGTGGTGGATCAAGGCCTCCATCGACTCGCCGATGCGCGCGCGCGGCGGCGGGGTGACCTTGGGGTCCTGACTGCGGTAGTCGCCACCGGGCATGCGCTCGGCGCACTGACGCACGATGCGGATCGACTCGCGGATCTCGTTGAGGCGAATCGCGTAGCGGTCGAAGTTGTCGCCGTAGGTGCCGACGATGACGTCGAACTCGACCTGGTCGTAGGCGAGGTAGGGCATCGTACGGCGCAGGTCCCAGGGCACCCCCGTCGAGCGAAGGACCGGACCGGTCACGCTGAGCGACAGCGCCTCTTCGGCGGTGATCGGCGCGACGCCCACCATACGCTCGCGAAAGATCGGCTGACCGGTCAACAACTGGTCGTACTCGTAGGTGCGCTCGTCGATCGTGTCACAGATGACCGCGACGTCGTCTTTCCATCCGTCGGGCAGGTCCGCCGCGACGCCCCCCGGACGCACGTAGTTGAGGTTGAGGCGAAGTCCGGCGGTCTTCTCGAAGAAGGCCAGTATGAGCTCGCGCTCGCGAAGGCCGTAGATCATCATCGAAGTCGATCCGAGGTCCATACCGTTGGTCGCCATCCACACCAGGTGCGAGGACATGCGATTGAGTTCGCTCATCATCATGCGGATCCACACGGCGCGCTCGGGCACCTCGATGCCGAGCAACTTCTCGACGGCGAGCGAATAATTCAACTCGTTGATGACCGGGGACAAGTAGTCCATGCGCGTCACGTTCGTCGCACCCTGGATGTAGCTCAGTTCTTCGGCGGTCTTCTCCATGCCCGTGTGCAGGTAGCCAATGACGGGCTTGCAGCGAAGGACGTATTCGCCGTCGAGCTCGAGCATGAGTCGCAGCACGCCGTGCGTGGACGGGTGCGAGGGACCCATGTTGATGATCATGGTCTCGTCGTCGCGCCGTTCGACGTCGATCGACATCGGGTCGATGTGCAGATCGTTGCGGCGCAGCACCGCGCCGATCTCTCGTCCGAGTTCGCTCGTCGAAGTGTTCTCGCGCCGCTGGAGTTCCTGGTCACCCTCGGAGGTCTCGGCGACGAGTAGTTCGTCGCGCTCGATAGCGCGCACGGTGGGTTCGCTCATCGCGGGCCCGGCGCTTCCTTGAACTGCACGGGCACGTTGCCCACGCCGTAGTCCTTGCGCAGTGGGTGACCTTCCCAGTCCTCGGGCATCAAGATACGCGTCAAGTCGGGGTGATTGGTAAAGATGATGCCGAACAGGTCGAACGCCTCGCGCTCCATCGCCTCGACACCCGAATAGAGCGCGAAGAGCGACTCGACCTCGGGTTCGTCGTCGCCCGCCTGGACGCGGATACGCACCCGCTCGCGCTTGGAGAGGCTCAGCATGTTCGTCACGACCTCGAATCGCGTCGCGACGACGCCTTCGGGCAGCGGACGGTCGAAGTGGCTCAGGTAGTCGACGCCGCACACGTCCACGCACATCTCGAACCCGTCGTTCTTGAACGACTCGACGAGCGCGAAGTACTGCGCGCGCGTGGGAAAGCACACGAGGTCTGCCGCGAGACCATCACTGGTCAGTACGCCCGGGGGGGCCGAGGGAGCAAGGGACGTCACTTCGGCGTTCCCACCCTCACCGCGACAGGCACCTCGGGAGTCCAGAGGTTCTGCGCATCCTCAACGTGCGTGGGGCGGCCTTCACTGCGACGCTGCATGATCTCGCCGGTACGGATCTGCTCGTGCAACGTGAGGATCGCGTGCATCAGGGTCTCGGGACTCGGCGGACAACCGGGCGCGTAGACGTCCACGGGCACGATCTGGTCGACGCCCTGGACGATCGCGTAGTTGTTGAACAGCCCGCCCGTCGACGCGCACACGCCCATGGAGATGACCCACTTGGGCTCCATCATCTGGTCGTAGACCTGACGCAGGACCGGCGCCATCTTCTGGGAGACGCGGCCGGCGACAATCATGAGGTCGGCCTGACGCGGCGAGTTGCGAAAGACCTCCATGCCGTATCGTGCGAGGTCGAAGTCCGCGGCGCCCGCCGCCATCATTTCGATCGCGCAACAAGCGAGGCCGAACGACGCGGGCCACACCGAGGCGCGACGCGCCCAACGCACCAGGTCTTCGAGTTGGCCCGTCAAGAAGTTGTGCTGCAGATCCTCGAGGCCCATTACGCCGCCTGTTCGGGGTCGTGACCAATGCGCACGATGGTTGACGAACTCGTGCGCGCCGGCATGCCCGGCGTGAGGTGCTTGACGGGGCCCCACTGCAGCGCGCCCTCGCTCACGAGGAACACCAACGCACCAAAGACCGTCACCGAGAACGCGAGGACCTCGATGAGTCCAAAGACGTGCAGTTGGCGAAAGACCACGGCGAAGGGGTACATGAAGACGACTTCGATGTCAAAGATCACGAAGATCATCGCGACCAGGTAGAAGCGAACCGGGAATCGCTGTGGAGGTTCGTTTTCGGGGACGATCCCACATTCGTAGGGCGCGCGCTTCGCGTCCGTGGGCCGCTTGTGCGGCGCCAACCACGCCGACGCCACAAGTGAACCCGACGCGAACAGCACCCCGAGAATCAGGAGTCCCAGCAAAGGTAAGTACTGGTCCACCGAACCTTTTTATCAGACTTGCCAGGACCCAACGTTGCGCGACCCCAGGACCAAGGGCCTGACCAAGGGCCTAGGCTCGTCGCGTGGCAAAACTCAACGACCTCGCATCGAACACCATCTTCGACGTCGTGATCGTGGGCGCCGGCCCGAGCGGCTCGGCCTGCGCGTACTGGCTCGCCAAGGCCGGGTGGTCGGTGTGCCTCGTCGAGAAGAAGACCTTCCCACGCGAGAAGACCTGCGGCGACGGCCTCACGCCGCGCTCGGTCTACCAACTCCAGGAGATGGGTCTCGAGCGCGAGGTCGCGCGCCACGGGCACCGCTACAACGGATTGCGCGCCTTCGGCTTCGGGGCGACGCTCGCCATGAACTGGCCCGAACACCCGAAATTCCCCAACTACGGCTACACGATCACGCGTTTCAATCTCGACGGCCTGGTCGCCGAGCACGCGCGGGCAAAGGGCGCGACCTTATTAAACGGCGTCGAAGTCGTGGACCTGCTCGAGCCCAGTGACGCGCCCGGTTACGGACTGAAAGGCGCCAAGGGCGTCGTCGTGAAGGAAAAGGACACCGGTACCACCGCCGAGCTGCGCGCTCGTTACGTCGTGGTCGCCGACGGCCAGAACTCACGCATGGGCCGTGAGCTCGGCGTCATGCGCAACAAGGCCTGGCCCATGGGCATGGCGCTGCGCGGTTACTACACGAGCGCTCGCCACGACGAACCGTGGATCGACTCGCACTTAGACATCCGCGACCCCAAGGGCAAAGTCGTTCCCGGCTACGGCTGGGTCTTTCCCCTGGGCGACGGCCGGGTCAACGTGGGCGTCGGACTGCTCTCGACGGGCGGCGCCTGGAAGGGCGTGAACACCACCAAGCTCCAGGAGTACTTCGTGGCCCAAACGGCCGAGGCGTGGGGACTCAACGACGAGACGTGTTGTGGGCCCGCGACGGGCGGACGACTGCCAATGGGCCTCGCGCTCGGACCCCACGTGGGCGCCAACACCCTCACGATCGGCGACGCTGCCGGCGCGGTCAATCCGTTCAACGGCGAGGGCATCGCCTACGGCTACGAGACCGGGCGGCTCGCGGCCAGTGTGCTGGCCGAGGCGCTGGTGGCCAACGATCCCACGAGGCTCGCCCACTACGACGAACTGCTCGACGAGGCCTACGGCGACTACTACAAGGTCGCGCGGGCCTTCGTACGGGTGATCTCGGAACCGCGCATCCTCTCGGCCTGCGTGGGGGCGGGACTGCGCGTCGAACCACTCATGAAACAGCTGCTCGAGATCATGGCGAACCTGATGAGCAACGACCGCAACGGGCCAGCCGAGGTGGGCTATCGCGCCCTCGTGCGCCTCGCCGACGTCATCCCCGAGCAGGCGTACGCGAAACTCCTCGGCGGACTCGGCGACGACTGAGACCTAGCCCACGCGACGCAGTCGCGACGCTATCCTCGTCCCCGCGTAAAGAGCGACGAGGAGACTTCCCAGCATCGCGGTTCCAATGACGACGAGCACGATCGGCATGTCGTGACCCGTCGAACCGACGACCGTGAAGGCGCTCGGCGACGACGTCGACGCGGGGTGAAGTACCGCGGACGAAGCACGGAGGATCTCGGAAGAAAAGAACCACGGGGCGTTCGCCGCCGTGGCGGCCCAAAAGGTGACCACGCCCACGAAGATCACTACCAGCACGACGTTCATGGCGAGCGCCAACGATCCGAGCCTGCGGATCGTGCGCGTCTCGAGTTCGACCCGGCGAACTACGGTGCCCGCGCTCGCGGTACCAATGAAGATCGCCGCCACGACGACGATGAACCACGCGAGCAACACCACTCGATTCGGCCAGAGGGGCGCGGGGCCGGCGCGGTGGATTGTGTTGGCCCACGTCACGATGCCAGCGGTGAAGGCGGCGGCGCAGACCCCCACCAGCAACGTGCGACGTAGTGGTGCCGCCACGACGCGCCAACCGTAGGACCGGATTCGGCCCAAGAGTGCGGGCAGGACCAGAAGTGCCGCGACCCCGGCGATCACGGCGCCAAGGATCGCGCCGACAGCGACGACGTCGTAAGCGACCGATGGCAACGTTCGCTCGTTCACGGCCGTGAACCATTGCCAGTGTTCGACGTATTTGGCGAAGACCAATCCCACGACGACAAAGACAGTCCACGCCATCAATACCGCCAGGGCCGAACCGGTAACCGCCCGGTCGTCGCTCACCGACTTGCCGACGATACCTAGCTCACGGGCTCGTTCAAGGGTTCCCGCACGCACGATGGACAACGACGCCTTCATGGGCACTCGTTCTCCCGCGTACGTCGCCTCGAGCAACGACACGAACTCGGTGCCGTAGCGTTCGCGCCACGCGCTCGGGTACCAGCGCTCGTACCTGGCGTAGTCGACGCCGCTCACGCGAGCACCCCGGCGACGGCGAGCCGGCTCGTCGCCACGTCGGTCACCCGGCGTAGCTCGCGAAGCGCACCGGCGAGTGCGTCGGAACCTTCGCGGGTCAGTCGATAGGGGCGACGTCGGGCGTCACCCTCGAGGGCTTCGATGAGGCCACGCTCCTCGAGTCGGGTGATCGCGCCATACAGCGCCCCCGGACTGAGCACGATGCCGGCGAACGCTTCGATGTCCTTGGAGAGGGCGTAGCCGTGCTTGGACCCTCCGGCGAGACTGGTCAGGATCAGCAAGGGTGGATCGTTGGGGCGGCGAAGGCCCGCGAGGTCGGCTTTGGTCATGGCGACATGATACTACGTCTTGAGTAGTAACGCAAGGAGTAGTACCGCGTTTCTCGGGTGCTCGCCGCGATGTGGCCGGTACCCGCCCGCGGTGGCGAATGTTCGACCATTCCTTTCCCGTAGCCTGAATCGATGAAGTTACGCCCACGAGCAACGAGGTGACCAGGTGATCCCCACCTTCGTCATCTTCTTGCGCGAGGGCATCGAGGCGTCGATGATCGTGGCGATACTCCTCTCCTACCTCAGTCGGGTCAATCAGCAAAAGCACTTTCGTGACGTGTGGCTTGGCGTGGCTTGCGCGATGGTGCTCGTGCTCGCGGGCGGCTTCGGCGCGTTCTTTCTGATCAAGCAGTACGAGGGGTCCAACGTCCAGACCTACTTCGAGACCGCGACCTACCTGCTCGCCGCGGTGGTGCTGACGGGGATGACCTACTGGATGCACAAGCACGCGCGCACGATGTCCAAGGAACTCCAGGCGAGAAGCGACCTCGCGCTCTCCAAGGGAACCCGCTGGGGCCTCGGGTTGCTCTCGTTCCAGGCGGTGGGACGCGAGGGACTCGAGACCATGGTCTTCACCCTCGCCATCGTCTTCGCGAGTTCGCGCCAGGCGGCCACGCCGGTGCACGGCAACTTGTTGCTCGTCGGCGCGGTGCTCGGACTCGCGGTGGCCCTCGCCCTCGCCTACGCCATGTACAAGATGGGTGCCAAGCTGAATCTCGGACGGTTCTTTCGCGTCCTCGGGTTGATCTTGATGTTCTTCGCCGCGGGCCTGCTCGCCGACGCCGTCGAGAACCTCGAGCAACTCGGTTGGCTCACGTTGGGCAACCACGTGATGTGGAACTCGAGCGGACTGGTGAGCGAGTCGTCGAATCTCGGCGACATTCTGCACTCACTGCTCGGTTACGCCGAGCGCCCGACCATCATGCAGGGCGTCGTGTGGGTGGGCTACGTCGCCTTCAGTGTCGTCATGTTCATCACACTCGGCAAGGGCCACGTCGCGCGTGCCGTGCGCGACGAGCAACGTGCGCTAGACGGCGGCCGAGGACGTCGACGTCATGCGCGACAGCAGGGTGTTCACTAGGTTCGCGACGAAAGATTTCTGCGCGGGCCACGAACCGAGCAGGGCCCCGAGGGTCACCTCGTAGTGACCGGCGGTGATCTGGGCGACCGCGAGATAGAGCTTTCCCGTCACCCCGGGCAGGCGCAACGACTCGACACCCCCCACGGAGAATCCCTTCACGAAGGTCACCGGCTGCCAGTTCGTGCCCACGGCCACGCCGGCGATGTTGCTCGAGTAGGCCGATTCGAGTAGCGCCGCGTTGGTCTGGGCGAAGCACGCGCCGAAATTCGCGTAGCGCATCTCGGCCGTGTCCTTCTTCACCATGGTCGTGGTTCGGTAGTACTGGGTCGCCGAGGCCACTTCCCCGCCGCCGACCTGGTCAGAACCGAAGACCGGTGAGGCGACCTGGTAGTCGGGTTCTTGTCCCGAGCGGCCGTACATGCGGTCCTTGAGGGCCGAGACCCCGAGGCAGTGCTGGAACAACGTCGAGACCTTGGCCCAGGTGGAGTTCTTCGCGGGTTCGGTGGTGACCGTCGTCGAGGTGAGGACCGTGCCCGGCGAGCTGAACAGGTCGCTCAACAACGAACCCGACGCCGGCGACCAGCCGCTCGGCAGGTCGCGCACGCTCAAGTTGACGGCCTCGGTGTTCGCGATGATCGCCGCGCTCGCCGAACCCTTATCGAAGAACGCCCCGATGCCGCCCGCGACCGAGGCGAGCAAGACCACCAGGACCACCACGTAGATTCCCGCTCGGCGCCGGCGGCGCACGACGCGCCCACCGTGTTGGGTGATCACGCCGGCGATCTGGTCGTAGTCGGTCTTGTTCGTCGTGCGCCAGCAGTACCGCACCCCGTTCGCGGTCGCGAACAACGCCAGCCCGCGAGCAAAGCGCACCAGTAGGACGTTGGCGAGTTCGCCCCAGGGTGTCTGCCAGGCGACCGCCGGTGTCCCGGTCAGTTGGGTGAGACCCAACTCGTCGCCGAGCAACGTGACCGGTGAGGTTGGGCCGTGCGGCACAAAACTCGGCCGCACCATCCAGCCCTCGGAGCGAAAGACCGTCACGACTTCGCCGCGACCAGGGCCGCCTCACCCGCGCAGGCAATGGTCCGCTCGAGGTCGTCGTCACTGTGGGCGAGCGACGTGAACAAGATCTCGTAGGCACCCGGGGCGAGGGCGACGCCCTGGGCCAACATCGCGTGAAAGAACGGACCGTACAGACCGTTATCGCAGAGCGAACGAGCCTGGGTGAAGTTCGTCGGCACGGCCGTCTCCTCGCGCGACAGGTACAGGCCCATCAGTGGTCCCACGCTCGGGGTGAGCGCAAAGAGGCCCGACGCCGAGATCGCGCTGGCCATTCCCTCGGCGAAACGTTGCACGCGCGTCGCCAGGTCCGTGAGGTCCTCGCCACTGACGAGTTCGAGCACCGCCGCGCCCGCGGCGGTCGCGAGCGGATTGCCCGAGAGCGTGCCCGCCTGGTAGACGGGACCCGCAGGAGCGAGCGCCGACAAGAGTCCGCGACTCGCGCCAAAGGCCCCGACCGGCAGTCCACCGCCGATCACCTTGCCGAAGCACCAGACGTCGGGACTGACCCCGAAGAACTCCTCGGATCCCCCGATGCTGAGGCGAAAGCCGGTGATGACCTCGTCGAAGATCAACAGCGCCCCCACCCGGTCGCACTCCTCGCGCAGTGCGGCGAGGAACCCCGGCGCGGGCGCGACGAGGTTCATGTTCGCCGCGACCGGTTCGACCAACACCGCGGCCACGCGGTCATCCAACGTCGGCACGTCGTTGTACGCAGCGACCATCGTGTCGGCGACCGCGCCCGCGGTGACGCCCGCCGAACCCGGCAGGCCGAGTTGGGCGACGCCGCTGCCGCCCGCGACGAGCAGCGCGTCCGAATGGCCGTGGTAGCAGCCGTCGAACTTCAAGATCTTGTCGCGACCGGTAGCACCGCGCGCCAGGCGAACCGCACTCATGACCGCCTCGGTGCCCGAACTGACCAGTCGCACCTGTTCGAGTCCCGCCACGCGCGAGGTCATCGCCTCGGCGAGCAACACCTCGCCGGGCGTCGGCGCGCCGAACGTGGTGCCGAGGACGACCGCCTCGCGCAACGTCTCGACGACCGCGGGATGAGCGTGTCCGAGCAGTGACGCACCGTAGGACTGGACGAAGTCGAGGTACGCGTGGCCCTCGACGTCGGTGACGTAGGCGCCCTTGCCGCTTCGCACGGTGTAGGGCGTGCCGCCCACCGAACGAAACGATCGCACCGGCGAATCAACGCCTCCCGGGATGACTGCCTTCGCTCGCTCGAACCACGAGGCGTTGGTCTCGCTCAACGTCCGAGTTCCTCGGCGACCTCGCGCGCGAAGTACGTGAGCACGAAGTCCGCCCCCGCTCGACGCACGGCGGTCAGCTGTTCGATCGCCACCGCGTTCGCGTCGATCCACCCGTTCTGTCCGGCGGCCTTGACCATCGCGTACTCACCACTCACGTGATACGCGCACAGTGGCACGTCGAGTTCGCGCGACAGGTCCGCGACCACGTCGAGGTAGGTCATGGCCGGCTTGACCATGACGATGTCCGCGCCCTGGGCCACGTCGGCGCGCGCCTCGCGCAACGCCTCGCGACGGTTCGCGTAGTCCTGCTGGTAGCCGCGTCGGTCGCCCCCGCCCGCGATCTCGACACCGACGGCCTCGCGAAAAGGACCGTAGAGACCGCTCGCGTACTTGGCGGCGTACGCCATGATCACCGTGTCCTGGTGACCCGCCGCGTCAAGCGCGTTGCGGATGGCACCTACCTGGCCGTCCATCATCCCGCTCGGGGCCACGACCGCGGCACCGGCCTCGGCCTGGGCGATCGCGGTCTTGGCGTAGAGCTCGATGGTCGCGTCGTTGTCGACGGTGCCGTCGGCGCGAAGCACCCCGCAGTGACCGTGACTCGTGTACTCGTCTAGACAAAGGTCGGCCATCAGGACGACGTCGTCACCGAACTCGTCGCGCACCGCGCGAAGGGCCACTTGGGCGATACCGTTCGGATCCCAGGCGCCCGAACCGACCTCGTCTTTTCGCTCGGGTACCCCGAAGAGGATCACCGAGTTCACCCCGGCGTGTCGAAGCGCCTTCACCTCGTCGAGCAGCGAGGAAACGGTGTGTTGGAAGTGTCCGGGTAGTGAGAGGATTGGCGTCGGATCGTGACGCCCTTCGGCGACGAACAGTGGCGCCACGAAGTCACTGGGGCGCAGTGAGGTCTCGGCGACGAGCGCACGCAACGCGGGCGTGCGTCGTAGTCGACGTGGGCGTTCGGTCGGAAACACGCCACTAGCCTATTCGCGCCGTGTGGTGACCCTTTTCACACCTCGAGGGTCGCGAGGACGTCGCGAATGGCGGGTTCCCAGCCCTCGAGGACCTGGTCGTGGCTCGCGCGCACCGCGTCGCCGGTCGTGGACCCGGGCACGACCACCCACGCGCTTGGTGACACGTAGTCCTTGGCGACTTCCCAGGCCGAAGGCGCGCCGATAAAGACGACGTCCGCGTTGGCCAGCGTCTCGCGCTGCTGGCTCGTGAGTTCCATCGCCACGGTCTCGTAGCACGCGACGTGTTGGACGACGAGACCTCGCTCCTGGAGTGCGTGGCTCAACTCGTCGCGCACCGCTACCGCGCCGAGTTGCAGCACCGGGCCACGGCGCACGAACGCCGCCAGGTCGAGTGCCGACGATTCGGACTCGCCGGTCACCACGATGTCGTGACTCACGAGTAGGCGCGTCGTCGCGCGTCCCACGCTGAACACCGCCGCGCCCTTGCGCAGTGCGCGCATGGCCGACTCGACGTAGTCGCCACTGCGCGCGCTGGTGACCACTAATGACCGAAAGACCCGGAAGTACTCCGACGACTCGAGTTCGGCTTCCACGTCGGCAAGCGCGCGATACATCGTTCTCGTGAGGGGAACCTCGTGGACGATCGCCGAAGGCGGCGTGAACGTGCGCAGCGCACCGTTCAAGCCGCTCTCGCGCGTGAGCACGATCTTCACGGGTCCGCCGCCCAACCCGGCAAAGCCCCGCCACCTAACTCGTCGCGCAAGGTCGACGCCAGGCGCAAGCCGAGCGCCTCGGGGTTCGTACCATCGAGGGAGAGGCGCACGCTCTTCGTGCCGTCGACGCCGATCATCACGCCGTGCAGTGAGATGACGCCGTTGTTGACCGTGGCGTGCGCGCCGGCCGGGATCGAACAACCGAGA
>Ga0187851_10001718_pt1 | contig 20633 bp, 14 predicted proteins | sample June2016WEW_6_10_FD_132997 | JGI IMG/M metagenome (GOLD analysis project Ga0187851, IMG submission 132997) | Peatland microbial communities from SPRUCE experiment site at the Marcell Experimental Forest, Minnesota, USA - June2016WEW_6_10 | ecosystem: Environmental > Terrestrial > Soil >...
CAGCGGCGTCTCGTACACCTTCGTCGATCCCTGGATCAATTCCAGGCTGCTGAGCAGGTTGACGCCCGGCTTTGTTCCTTTGGCTGCGTCTTCGGCTGCCTTCTCATGCGCGGGATCGTAAATTTCGTACAGCAGATAGAGATGCTGGTCCTGGCGAAAGACGTGGCTGATGTTGGGCACATACTCTTCGCCATCGCGCACCGTGGGGTCCTGCTTCTTGCTTGGGGTGCGCTGCGACGCCAGCAGGATCGAGCTCATCTTGAGCGGCGCTTTTTTCATGTCGGGCAGCGTGACATCGGCAATAAACGAGCCCATGCGGCCGGTTTGGTTCTCGCGCACCACAAACTTCAGTTGATAGTGGCCCGGCGGCAGGTTGAAGCTGGTGGTGTATTGGATGTTCTTTTGCCGCGCCTCGAGCGATGGGTCGAGATTGAGCTTGACGGTGTCGCGAATACGGCCCACGGGGCGCTTGTTGTCGTCGATCACCGCGCCGATCACGTCGAGCGTCGCCTTGTCTTTGTCGCCGCCTTTGACGAAGGGAACTTGCGAGCCGGGCACAACCAGCGACACCGGCATGAAGAAACGGTTCTCATCGAGCCGGAAGTACAGCGCATCCATGTAGACAGGGATGTCGGTCGCCGGCAAATCGCTCGCCAGCTGATCCTCCAGCTCCTGCTCCCGATCCTCCTTGCCACTGTGCTTGAAGTCCGCAGGCGCGTAGTAGCCGGGCCGGTATACAAGCTTCACGCCGGGCCTGTCGATCTTCACCGTCAGCTTGCGGTACTTGCCGTCGCGCGCGAGGTTGGTGGAGTGAAAGCCGATGGCGTAGTAAGCCGAGGTGTCGGCCTGCACTTTGGCGAACGCCGGCGCAAAGTCATTGGAATCGAAAAATGCCGTGCCGCCGGTGTCGCTGGAGAGCGTGCCCATCGTTTCCTGCGTGGCGAAGTTCGCGTTCATGTTGCTGGTCAGCGCGGCTCCGTTATATCCGCCGGTGCCGCGCAGGCTGCCGGTAGAGGCGTCGCCCAGAGGCCCGATGGCCTGCAGGCCGCGCGTGTCGACGCTGTAGATAGCGAGGTCGGCGCGCACTGCGGCGTTGATTGCCGAGCGCAGTGAAGCTTCGTTCTCGATGCCGTCGCGCGAGATGCCGCCGGAGAAATAAAGCAAAGATTTTTTCTCGTTGATTTTGCCGAGCGACTGCGAGACGGCGCGCAACGCGAACAGCTCGCGGTCGGTATTCAGGTCGTTGTACTCGCTTTCGTCGGGGGTATACGCAGTCGTGTCTTCCACCTGGTTGGTGTTGGCATTCGCGCCCTGAGCGAATCCCTGGCCTTCGGTGCCGTTGTAGACGCCAACCTCGTTGATCAACGCATTCTTGTCGGCGGTAAAGTCCTGATCGACGGTCAATGTGTCGCCCAGCGAAACCAGCGCGACCAGATCGGCCGGCTGCATCTTGGTGCGCAGAAAATCCTGAGCTGCGCTCACCGCCCGATTCAGATCCTCGGGCTGCATCGACGAGAGGTCGAAGAACATCACGATGAGCCGGTGATTGCGCAGCTCTTCCGGCTTGGCGACCACGACAGCTTTGCTGCCCGCCGGGCCGGCGGCCAGCCCGCTCACTGTCGCCTCGTTCAGCGGTGTCGCCATGTCGACGCTCTCGAAATCGAAGGTGTCGATGGTTTGCAGCTTGTCGTTCTCGTAAACCTTGAAGTCGCTCTGCTTCAGGCCCTTGATCACTTCGCCGGTTTTGGCGTCGCGAGCCACCACGTTGGTCAGAACCAGATCGGCATTGGCCTTAAGCGTGAAGCCGCCCTGCGGCGTATTCGACACCTGGCTCGCGTTCTGTGCAGGCTGTGCGTCCTGCGCGCGGTTGGGAGATGCGCCCGCAGCGTTGAGCGCCAATGCCGCAAGCACTGCACCAATTCGCTGCACCACGCCCCTCATTGTTCTCCTCCGTTTACCGCACTACGCTAACCCGCTAACTCCGCTAAAATCTAAACCTCGCCATGAACTGGAACGACCGCATGGCCGCAGCCGACGTCACTTCGCCAAAGTTCGGCAGATTGACGGTGGTCCCCACACCCGAATACTGCACCGTGTTAAAAACGTTGTTGAGCGTGGCGCGAATCTCCATGGTGCGCGTCTCGCCCAGATTCATGGTTTTTGAGAGCGCCATGTTGTTCTGCACCGTGCCCGGACCTTCGATGGAGTTGCGCGGCGCATCGCCGAACGCTCCGCAGGGAAACGCCGGATTCACCGCCGGCGCCTCATACGCCGCGGGGTTAAACCACTGGCGCAGAGATCCGCCGCCCGCCGTGGGCGAGACCCCGGTAAGATTCGGCCGGAAGACGCCGCCGGTGCCACAGGCTGTGGTCGTCACAGACGACTGATAGCTGGGGCTGAGCCATCCACCCGTCGCGAAGGTAAAGCTTCCTGACACCGAGAACCCTTCGAGGATGTGTGAGGCCACGCCCGTGGTCGCCCAGGTTTTGTCTGCGCCGAAGGGCAGTTCGTAAAGGTAGGTCCCGCTCACCGCGTGCCGAATGTCGATGCTTGAGTTGCCCAGATCGCCCCGCACGTTCTGCCAGTCCTGAATACTCGGGCCGCCGCCCGAGTTCAGCGCGCCGGCGTCGTCGATGATGTGGCCGTACTGATAATTCGCCCCCAGGGCAATTCCCTTCTGCAGCCGCTTGTTGACGCGAACCGTGCCAGCATTGAACTTGGAGAACGAAGCCGCTTCGTAGTAATCGAAGACCAGGCTATCTGGATTGGTAAAAGGGCTCGCCGGGATTGCCCGCGGCGCGATCACCGTGGCTTGGTGATTACTGCGCGATCCGTTGTAGCCAACGTTGAGCACGATGCCCCAGGGTAGAGATTTCTGGATGTCGAGATTCCACGCCATGAGATACGGCAGGGGATAGTGCGGATTGAGCGCGTAGTTGCCCAGCGTGGCCGGAGCAGGAAATCCATTGGCCAGCGTGAAGCACGAGATGGGAACCGTCTGCGCGCAGGTAGATGATGCGACGCCGTCCACTGACTCCTCGTTGGTTTGCTCGTTGGTAAACGGCGGCTGGTGCGTCATGGCGGTGGCGAAGGTGGCGTACTGGCCAACGCTGTAATTCATGCCGAAGCCGCCGCGCACCACGGTCTGCTTGAACTTGGGAACGCGCCACGCAAACGCAACGCTCGGCCGGAAAGCTTTGTGTTGCGGAAAGACGAGCGAGTTGGGAAGGCCGCTGCTTCCGGCAGTCGCTTCGGAAAACGTTGTAAATTCTCCACCAGGATTGGTTGCTACATCTGCCAGGCGGCCGTACTTCTCGGTGTAGGGCGCGAAATACTCATAGCGAACGCCGTAATTCAGCGAGAGCGAGGGCAGAACGCGCCAATCGTCCAGCGCGTAGGCATCGTAGACGTTGTCGCGCAGGTAGCTCTTTTGGAGCGAAGAGTTCAGAGTGCTGGATTGCGGCAGGCCGAGCAGGAAATCGGCAAGCGCCGAGCCCGTCGTTGGGTCCTGCGCCGCGTCCTCGGTGAACAGGCCGGTGAAGATCAGCGAACCGGTGCCGTTCGAGCCTGCGAGAAAGTCGCGATGCACGCGCCGGTAGTCGCCGCCAAAGCGCATGTTGTGCTTGCCGTGGATCCAGCTCAACACCTCTGAGGCCGCGATGGTCTGTGAAATCGAAAAACTCGGCTGCTGCTGCGAGAGACCGGTGAATTCGCTCAACTGAATCGACGGGATGCCGTAGTTCAGCGGCACGTTGTTCGGCACCGTGATGCCATCGGTGCCGGCGATGTTGTCATCGGTGTTGGTAAAGAAGTTGATGGTGTGGCTGTTGCTCCGGTTCCAGCTGGCGTTGAAAATGCTCGTGAAGCGGTGATATCCGACCGTGTAGCCGGCCTGCAGCGCGTAGGAGTTCGAGGCCGATTTGCCGCCAAGCTGCGGAAAAATGCTCACCAGATCGGATGCCGAGTGGCTCTCGTTGTAATTGACGTTGACGCTCTGCCGCAGCCCCTGGTTTGCTCCCTGACCGCCTCCGCGCCCTCCTCCGCCCCGTCCGCCGGGCTGCGTGGCGTTCGCGCCCAGGCTGCGGTTATAGCGGATGCCCCCGTTGGTCGAATTCGATTGCGCGGTGGTCAGCAAATGGTAGTTGTAGAGCAGGCCGAGTGTCGGAACGAGATTCGGCTGCGGATAGAGCTGCAGAAGCGCCGCGGCCTGCGGGCAAATCTGCTCGCCCACCACGCACGGCTGCCCGGGAGCAGGTGACGGTATCTGATTTCCGCTGAACTGATCCCCTGTTACCGGGTTGTAGATCGGCGGCAATCCCGAAGCTGAAAAATCGCCGGTCCGCTCCGCATCCGTCGGGATCGTGGCGTAATCATCGAGCGGCAACGATGAGCGCGAGCCGGCCAGCGTCAGAAATACCGTGTCTTTCCCGCTCGGCTTCGTCAGGTGCGGAATGTACGGCGCGCTCATAAAGGTGATGGTGAACTTATTTGTGCCGTTCGCCGGCTGCTCTTGCGGCTGGCCCTGCAACGCAAACGGCTGCGCGTTGAAAATGGAGTTGGTGCCGTTCCACGCAACGGTTCCATGCGGCTGCCCGGGATTGAAGCCGCGGAAATTGCCGCGCCCTCCTCCACCTCCGCCGCCCCCTCCTCCTCGGCCGCCAAAGCCTCCACCGCCTCCGCCAAATCCGCCTCCACCACCAAACCCTCCGCCGCCAAATGCGCCCCCAAATCCCCCGCCGCCGCCGAACAGACCCCCTTCGGCTCCCTGCGCCCCCTGTCCGTTCAGCCCGCCTTGCGCCTGGATCGATTGCCCCAAATCGCGCATCTGGTTGGGGTCCATGCCGGCCGATGCGCTCACCTGTCCCGCAGCGCCGTTTACGGCAACTGACTCCTCGCTGAAGTCGGAATTGCCGGCGATCGAAGGCAACGCCGCACCGCTCGTCCCTGCGGCGCCCGAACTGGTATCGATGCCCGCGGAAAGAGCACTCTCCAGGCTCAGGCTTTCCGGTCCGTTTCCTCCCAGCTGGCGAGGGCCTTGCCCGCCCGCCCGCCCGCCTTGCCCAGCTCCGGCCTGACGCGCCTCTTGCGCCTGCCGCTGCTGTGCAGCTTGGCGCGAAGCCAGAATGAGCTGGACGTTCACCAGCTGGTCACGGCTGCCTGCATCCAAAGCCGTTTCCTGGGAGCCCTCGGCAAACGCCGCAAACTGCGTGCGAACGACGTAGTGCCCGTCGACCGGTATGTTCAGGCTCCATGCGCCATTCACATCTGTAGTGGTGGCGTAGCGCTTCCCGGTGAGCTTCTCCTGCGCGGTCACGGTGACGCCGGGCAGCGGAATGTTGCCGCTCTTCACCGTGCCATGCAATTTTCCGCCTGCAGCGGCCGCGCTCGAAAGCTGCGAAGTGGGCGGGTTGGGAGCCGTGGCCGACGCTTGAGGCGCTGCGCCGGCAGGCGACGAAGAATGTCCTGGGCTTTGCGGCCGCGCCGCCAGGCAACCCGCAACGGCAACTCCCGCCGCACACGCGCCGATCCATCTCCGCTGTTGCATCCGCGCTACCCTGTCTTCCCGAGCGAGTTATTGGCGTGCCTTTTGCGCCGGAATGAGTCCGAAAGTCTGCTCCGAGCGAGCCGCGAGCGAACGAGTCGAACCGGCACATGCATCCCCGGTGCTATCTAGCGCGCCGCAATTCCTGTGACCTTCCCGCCAGTGCGTATTCAGTCTGACGGACCAACCGCGTGCAAGGTTTACCCGTCCATCGCCGGCTCAGCCGTTCGCAAATCAAATCCATCTCATTCCACGTGAGCGACATTGCGCTTGCAATCCCCGGCGCTCCATGTTAACTCTTATGTTAATAGTTTTCTGATTGCTGCCGGGTTAGTTAACTGTGGCCTCGCCGGCGCGCGCTCAGAGAGGATGACTTGCATGATGAAGATCGGCACGACGATTCGCGCTTACCGGCTCCAGAAGGGTTTTTCACAGGGAGACATCGAGAAGAAAACCGGCTTGCTGCGTTGCTATCTCTCGCGAGTGGAAAACGGCCACACCGTGCCTTCGCTCGACACACTTGCCAAGATCGCCCACGCCCTCGATCTGCCCATCGCGCAGTTTTTCGCCAGCGACACCCTCGCCCGGCAGATGAACGCGCAGAATCTCTCCGACGACGAACTGCGCTTTCTCACCCAGCTTCGCCGCTATTCCTCGAACCTGAATGAAAGCGATCGCAAGCTGCTGCTGGCGATGGTCAAAAAGTTCGCCGCGACCGCCGTGCGCTAGGGTGATCACGTTGCGCATCGGAATTTCTCGAAACAGAATGACCGGTCATCCTGAGCGAGGGTAGGTGCGTTTTCGCACCTACCCGAATCGAAGGACCTGCATTCAGACCCCGCCTGATCTCACGGCCTTACCCTGGCTCTGGCATCCCCGCTGCCTCTACACGTCGTTCCCCAGCTGGAAGATCGGCTCCAGGCCCTTGCCGCCGGCCAGCAGGGTCTGCTCTTCGTGCGGCTCAAGCGGTTTGTAGTTCTGCGCCACATCCATGGCTAGGCGGAAATAGCGCTCCTCGCCCGGCGGAATGGCCGCGGTAATGGGGTGGCCCAGCGTCCAGCGCAGACCGAGCGACGCCTCATCGGGAAAACGAGCAGGCTCGTACCAGCATTTGGCGTCGGGGTGGTTCTTCTGCTGGTCCGCCGGCCAAACGGTTTTAGCCATGCTCTTCAGGCACAAAACGCCCGTCTGCTTCTGCCTCGCGCGATCGAGAATCTGCATCCCGAAGTTGCCCTGGCTCACGAGCAGCCAGTTGAGGGGGAAGAGCACTGTATCGAAGTTGTAGCGATCTAAAGCCGCCTGCGCAGTTTCTACCGAGTGCACCGAGAAGCCGATGTAGCGGATCTTGCCTTCCTTCTTCGCCGCTTCAAACGTCTCCATCGCTCCGCCGGGCCCCAGCACCTTGTCGAGATCGGTCATTTTGGTGAGCGCGTGAAACTGGTAAAGATCGAGGTGGTCGGTCCCAAGCAGCTTGAGCGAGTTCTCCAGGTCGGCGCGCGAGTCATCCTTCAGGCGCCCATCGGTTTTGCAAGCCAGGAAAGATTTGTCGCGATATGGCTTGAGCGCCGGGCCGAGCCTCTCCTGGGCGTTGCCGTAGCTGGGTGCAACATCGAAATAGTTGATGCCGCGATCGACGGCTTCTGCGACTAGGTTCGCCGACGCCGCTGGATCGGCGTTCATCACCAGAATGCCGCCGAAGCCGATGATGGACAGATGCTCGCCGGTTTTCCCCAGCGGACGGCGGGCAATAGGCTGGGAGTTCGTCTCAGACAGCATGTCGCCGTGAATGTGCGGCGACGACGCGACGGCTGTGGCAGTGATGGCGGCTTGCTTGAGGAAATCGCGGCGTTCCATGGTCTACCCCCTGGTGGATGGCGAGCAAGAGAATCGCGTACGCGGTTATTTTCGCATGGTCCGCATGGCGGCGTGCGAACTTACCCCTGGGGCGGCGTAAGGTGGGCGACGAAAAAGCCAAACAACACCAGCAGCAACATGACCATGGCGACGCTGAGGCGCAGCCTCAAATCGAACTCGCTGCGCGGCGATCCGATGCGCGGCACCATCGGTGCGGCAAGCAGCAGTCCGCACAGGCATCCGCCGACGTGGGCCGAATTGTCCACCGCAACTCCGGTCAGCCCGCTGCCGAAGTTGACCGAGAATCCGATCACGAGATTGATGGCCGCAAAATAAATGACGGAGCGCCGCAACCGGCTCACCTCTCGCGGCGGGACCGGCAAGCGCCGGGACTTGAGCAGCACAATGAGCGCGCCGGCGATGCCGAACACCGCTCCCGAGGCTCCGGCGCCGGCTGGAAACACAGTGGGATCGTGAAATCTGATCCAGTCCCCGTGGAACCGCCACCAATTGACCAGCGTAGAAAGAAGATTTCCGGCAGCCCCGGTGAGAACGTAAGCCGCCATCAGACCTGCGGAGCCCATCAGCGGCTCCGCCAGCAGCCCCAGGTTCCACAGGCACCACATGTTCGTGGCCAGATGAATCAGCCCCACGTGCACGAACATGGCGGTGACGATGCGCCACCATTCGCTGTAGATCAGAACGTTGCTGGTCCGGTCCGCACCCCAGCGCATCAGCTGATCGAGCGTCGGCACCCAAATGCTGGCGCCTTGCGCCACCATCAATACGAAGACTCCGCAGTTGATGCCCAGCAACAGATAGGTGGCCGGAGCCGCGGCCCAGCGCGAGCGACGGCGTGGCGCCGGCGGAGGCGGAGGCGGGCCTTCACTGCCCGGAGGCAGTATCTCCGGCTCGGGAGAGGTGGAATACGACCCCATATTTCCACTCTAAAGCATCTGTTTGCGAATCGGCTTGAGCTGTAGGCGCAGAGTGCGGGAATACCGCCGTTTCATGCACTGGAACGGGTGCAAAGCCGCACCAGCCTTCTGGATTTAGTCTGGAGATGATCACGGCATCTCAGATGTTTGCCGGGGCGAAGCTGAAGGCAGCGTCCCACTTAATAAGGAGAGATTTGGTGTCGTTAGAAACAGGTGGGGTTGGGTCAAGCGAGAAGAAAATCCGGCGCGCGTTGCTGAGCGTAACCGACAAAACCGGGCTCGTGGATTTTGCGCGGGTGCTCGCCGGATTCTCGGTCGAGTTGGTCTCGACCGGCGGCACCGGCGCGGCACTCCGAGCAGCGGGGCTCCCTGTCAAGGACATCAGCGAACTGACGGGCTTTCCCGAAATGCTCGATGGCCGGGTCAAGACGCTGCATCCGCGTGTCCACGGCGGGCTGCTCTATATTCGCGGAAATCCTCAGCACGAAGCCGCGGTGTGGGCCCACGGCATCGAGCCCATCGACATGGTGGTGGTGAATCTCTACGCATTCGAAAAAACCGCCGCACAGCCCGGCGTCGCCTTCGGCCACCTGATCGAAAACATCGATATCGGCGGACCCTCCATGGTGCGATCGGCGGCGAAGAACTTTGAAGATGTGGCGATTGTGACCAAGGTAGCTGACTACCCTGAGCTGATCGACGAACTGAAGGCTCGAAGCGGAGCATTGAGCCGGGCCACGCGCTGGGGCCTCGCCAAAAAGGCATTCGCGCTCACCGCAGCATACGACTCAGCTATCGCCGGCACGCTGGAGCGCATCGCAGAGGCTCCGGCTCCCTCGGCGCCGGCGGCTATTGACGATACTGCGCTGCCCGCAACCCTCCGCTCGAACCTGCCCCGGACACAGTCGCTGCGCTACGGCGAGAATCCGCACCAGCGTGCGGCGCTCTACAGCGATGCTTCGGGCCTCGGCATAGCCGGTTCCGTACAGTTGCAGGGCAAGGAACTCAGCTACAACAACATTGTCGATCTCGATGCCTGCTGGGAGCTGGCACAGGAGTTCGAAGAACCTGCTGTCGTCATCGTCAAGCACACCAATCCATGCGGCGCGGCAACCGGGGCGACTATTCTTGAAGCCTATAAGAAGGCGCTCGAATGCGATCCCGTGTCGGCGTTCGGCGGCGTCATTGGAATCAATCGCGAGGTCGACGGCCCCGCGGCCGAAGAAATCGCCAAGCTGTTCGTGGAGGCAATTGCCGCGCCGGGTTTCTCGCCCGAAGCCCGAGAGCGCTTTGCTGCGAAGAAGAACCTGCGCCTGGTCGAGGTGAAGGCCGCGCCCCCGAAGCCAATCGTGAAGAACGTCTCAGGCGGACTGTTACTGCAGGACGCCGACACTGGCCGCGTGACCGAGTCGGAGTTGAAAGTTGTCACCTGGCGTCCGCCGACAGCCGGGGAGCTCCGCAGCCTGCTCTTCGCCTGGCGCGTGTGCAAGCACGTCAAGTCGAACGCGATCGTCTATGCCCGGGACGGGCAGACACTGGGCGTCGGCGCAGGCCAGATGAGCCGCGTGGATGCGGCCCGGTTCGGCGCCATGAAGGCGGTGCTGCCGCTCCAGGGATGCGTGGCCGCGTCCGATGCTTTCTTTCCCTTCCCTGACGGTCTTGAGGCCGTTGCCCAGGCAGGAGCCACGGCCGTCATTCAGCCCGGCGGCTCGGTGCGCGACGACGAGGTCATCGCCGCCGCCGATAAACTGGGTGTCGCCATGGTGTTTACAGGAATCCGGCACTTCCGGCATTGAGCCTGGCCCGTAAGACTCCGAAGACCCGCGAGGTTTCCTGTAACTCTCGTAATCATTCTCCGATCACGCGTTTCGGGGTAAGATGTCTCGGTGAGCCCGTTCATTGATGCCGCCCGATGCCTCTTCCTGGGCTTTTTGCTGATGGCAATCGGTCTGTCTCCCGCCAGCCTGCAGCGAATCTCGGATCTCCTCTTCGATTTTGTGGGCCGCATCTCGCCAGAAGTTTTGGATCTCCCACGTCCTCGCATTCAATCGCAGACCTCGTGGTGGCTGGTTGCGCTTGGTGGCGCCTGGGTCGCTGCCACCTTTGTGGCATACCTCTTTGAATGGCGACCGTTCTGAGTCGCGTCCGCCGGCCCATGCATCCGCGTTGCGCTCCCCCGAAAGTTCCGGAAAACATCGCAATTCGCCGCGCATTTGCAACCAATGCCGGGTAAAATCGTCTTAAGAACAGGCAGAGTTGCTCGGGACGGCTGCTTGTGCTGCGTTTCGGTTCTTGAAGTGTTTCCCATCGGCCGAAAGCGCGCGGAATTCCCTGCATGATGATCAAAAACCTCACAGTTTCCGGCGCCATTTCCAGCCTTGCTGCCGCCATGCTTATCCTGCCGGTTGCGCCGATGTGCGCGCAAAGCGCGGCAATCGGAACGCCGTCTCCAACCCCGGCCACAGTCCCAACCCCGGCCAAGACAACTCCCGCTCCGACTGAGACGAACCGGGCGGTTGCCTATTACCACCTGGCCCTGGCCAGCGTGTATGAGGACGATGCAATCTCCGAGGGCCGTTCCGACGAAGTCAACCGCGCTATCGAGGAGTACAAGCTGGCCCTGAATGCGGACCCGAATTCCGCGGAGCTGAACAACGGGCTTGCCGATCTTTATTTCCGTACCGGCCGGGTACACGATGCCGAGGTGACCGCCCGCACGCTCCTCAAGACCTCACCCAACGACATCGACGCGCACAAACTGCTTGGCCGCATCTATCTGCGCCAGCTGGGCGAGGGCGAAAACGGTGTCTCTTCCTCTTCGCCGCCCGACAACGTTCTGGACCAGGCGATCGCTGAATTCGAGAAAATTGTGGCGCTGCAGCCCAAGAGCGTTGAAGACCACATGGTCCTGGGCCAGCTCTACACCGTGAAACATCAGCCCGAAAAGGCTGAAGCTGAGTTCAAGACAGCACAATCCATCGAGCCGGAGTCGGAAGAGGTGGTGCTCAATCTGTCGCGGCTCTACGCTGAAAGCGGAGATCTGCAGCACGCGGTGAAGGCGATCGAGCAGGTGCCCGAAGACGGCCGCACTCCCAAGATGGAATTTACTCTGGGCGCGCTCTACGAACAGTTGAAGCAACCCAAGGACGCCATCGCCGCCTACAAGCGCGCTGAGGATCTTGAGCCCGGTGATCTGCAGACCATGGATGCCCTTGCGCAGGCGCTGCAGACCAACGACCAGCTCGACGAGGCGTTGAAGACATATCAGGAACTCGGCGAGGCCGATCCCGAGAACGCCGACGCGCAGATTCACATTGCCGAGATTCAACGCCGCATGGGCAAGTACGAAGACGCACTTGCCACGGTGAAGAAGGCGCGGAAGCTCGATCCGCACTCGCTCGAGGCCGGATTCAACGAAGGACTGCTCTTCGACATACTCGGGCGTTTCGACGAATCGGTGCAGACCTACCAGGCCATGGTCGACGAGACGTCGCACGCCAATGGGGCCTACACCGACGAGGAAAAGAACAATCGCAGCATTTTCCTGGAGCGCCTGGGTGCGGTTTTGCTCGAGGAAAACAAAGTTGACGAGGCCGTCGCAGCCTACCAGAAGATGGTCGACATGGGCGGCAGCATAGCCGAGCGCGGCTACCAGGGACAGGTGGATGCGTATCGCGAAGCCAAGCAATTCGACAAGGCGATTGAGGTTTCGCGCAAGGCTGTGGCCGGCGACCCCAAGGATCGCGACCTGAAACTGATGCTGGCTGGCGAATTGGCCGATCAAGGCAAGCCCGATGAGGGCCTGGCCATGGCCAAGGGCCTTCTTGAGGGCGCCTCACCTGAAGAGCAGCGGGGCGTGTGGCTCGCCATGGGACAGATCGACGTGCGGCTGCGCCGCTGGAAGGATGCCGAAGACGCTTTCGCCAAGGCAGAGCCGCTGACCACCAAGAAAGAAGACCGCACTTACCTGTTCTTCTTGCGCGGCGAGCTGGCCGAGCGCCAGAAGCACCTCGAAGAAGCTGAGCAGTATTTCCGCCAGGCGCTCGATTTGGATCCCGCCAACGCCATGACGCTCAACTATATGGGCTATATGTGGGCCGACAAGGGCATCAAGCTGCCTGAGGCTCTCAAGATGATCAAGAAAGCCGTGGACATCGAACCGATGAACGGCGCCTATCTCGATTCGCTGGGCTGGGTCTATTTCAAGATGGGCGAATACGAACTCTCCGAGGACAACCTCCGCCAGGCCGTGAATCGCACCCAGACCGATCCCACGGTGCACATGCACCTGGGCGACCTCTACGAGAAGACGGGGCGCATCCGGCTGGCTGCCGCGCAGTGGGAGCTTTCGCTGGGCGAATTCAACAAATCGGCCGCTGCCGATGTCGAGCCGGGTGATGTAGCCCGGGTGCAGAAAAAACTGGAAACTGCCCGCGTGAGGCTGGCCAAGGAAGAAGGCACGGACACGCCGGTAAAACCCGAATAGCTGCGCGGTGTTTGAACAGGCTGCGGAAAAACTCGCTCCAGCCGAGTTTTGTAACAACGGCACGGCTTGTCGGGGTGCCCGCGGACAGGTCCTCGTCCGTGGGGTGACTTGAGCCGGGCCACAAGCGACGCAAAATCAGCGCGGGCTTTAGCCCCTGGGGAAGTTCCTCTCTCACTGGAGAGTTTTTCCGCAGCCTCTTGAAACCACCCGGTCATCCTAAGCGGCAAGAAGAAGGCTGTCATCCTGAGCGAAGCGCGGCGGCGCAGCCGCGGCGCGGAGTCGAAGGACCTGCATTTGCTTTCGCATTTTCTAGCTTAGCCGGCAGCCCCAGAGCCCGCCGATGCGGCTTGATCTCGAGACCCCCAGGTAAGCACCTATGCCTGCTTCCCAGGTCTCCTCAGAGACCTGGGGAAGCAGGCATAGTTCGCCAGCCTACTCCGCGTGCGCGGCTGCCGCGGACAGATACCCGTCCACATCGCTCTTGTCGACCAGCGATGTGCCGGTATCAACGAATGCCGGGTAGGGCGCGAAAGCATCGGCACTGTAGTCTTTGCCGAGTTGCGCAGGCGGATTATGGAAGATCTCATCGAGCGCCTTGAGGCCCACGTAACCCATCGTGAAGGGCTTCTGCACCACGGTCGAATCGATCACGCCGTCCTTGATGCCATTGAGTGTGTCCGGATCGACATCCCAGGCCAGGATCACGCGGCTCTTATCGCTGGTGCGCTTGACGGCATCGGCTACCGACTTGCCCGAGGCGGATTCGAGGCATACAAAAGCGTCGATCTTCTTGGCGCCGGTTTGCGCCAATAGCTGCTGGGTCTTGTCGAAGGCGGCGGTAGGGTTGCCCTTGATATCCACCACTTCGGCAATGCTGATGCCGGGAGAACTGGCAAAGACGTCCTTGAAGCCCTTGAGACGCTCTTCGGTATTGGGCTGGCCGGCAATAGTAAAGAAGACCACATTGCCTTTGCCATTAAGCTTTTGCGCGAGGCGCCGGCCACCGAGCCGTCCTGCTTCCAGGTTGTTGGTGCCGATAAAGTAGAGCCTGCGGCTGGCCGCTGCGTCAGAATCAAACGTGATCACCGGAATCCCGGCATTGATCGCCGCATCGATTCCCGGCTGCAAAACCGACGCGTCGGCTACGGAGATGAGAATCCCGGCCGGTTTCGCGGCGGCGGCGTTTTGCAATTCAGTCAGCTCCGCCTTCGGATCGTATGTATCGGGCCCGGCTGATTTTGCCGTCACTCCGTACTGCGCAGCCGCCTTCTTGAATCCGGCAACGGCGGTCTGCCAGTAGTTGATCGAAATATTCGAAGCAATCAGGTAATAGACTTCCTTCTCCGTGTGCCTTGCCCCGCACCCGGGCATCAAAACAGCGGCCAGCGCAAGCAGCGCGAGGGCGCTCGACTTCATGGTTTTCATGCTCGCCTCCCATTCATGTCCTGAACAATAGTCAAGGCTCATTCAAGCCGGTCCGCGCCTGCTTCAAGCCCTGCAAAAATTCCCGCAGGATCGTACTCCTGAGAATGCTCGGTTGTCCAACCCCTGTCCGAGGTGTTTCTAGCAGGTTTCAGGCATTGCCCTTCGTGACTCCGCGCACATTGGGCCGCCGGCGTCCCTTTTTGCGGTATAACCAGACGTGAACCGGGTTTCCGGTTGAAGGTTTCACTCATGGTTGCTGTGAAGATCGAGTCCGACCTTCGGCTGCCTGCGGCCATAGCCGTCAACGGCGATGCCGGCAGCCCACTCGTCAGCCGTGCCCATGACGAGCCCGCGCACCCGTACCGCACTCCATTCGCTCGCGACTCAGCGCGCGTTCTTCACGCCCGCGCCTTTCGCAGGCTGGCGGGCAAGACTCAGGTCTTTACCCGGCTTCCGGCCGAGGGCATGTCAGATCACTTTCGCAGCCGGTTGACCCATACGCTTGAAGCGGCCCAGATTTCGCGAACCGCCGCGGCTGCACTCGGGCTCAATGCGGAGCTGGCTGAAGCGCTGGCTTTGGCGCACGACATCGGCCATCCGCCGTTCGGTCACGCCGGCGAAAAGGCGCTGGACCGCGCGCTGCGTGCCCACGGCCTGAGTTTCGATCACAATCTGCACGCGCTGCGCATTGTCACCTGGTTCGAGGAGCGCTATCCGGCCTTCCGCGGCCTGAACCTGACGCTTGCCGTTCGCGAAGGCATCGTCAAGCACTCCCGCGATTATGCCGCGCAAGAGCATCCCGAGCTTGGGGAATATTTTCTCGGTCAATTCCCTCCCTTGGAAGCGCAGTTAATTGACGTGGCCGACGAGATTGCCTATATGACTGCCGACCTCGACGACGGGCTCGACTCGGGCATTCTCGCCCTCGACCAGGTTCGCGAAGCAGTCCCTCTCTTCCGTCACTTTCACGAGGCAGCGCTGGCAGCGTATCCCGGCGCGGCGCCGCGACTGGTTGTCTACGAGGCCCTGCGCCAGATCCTGAACGCGTTCGTCACCGATCTGCTTGAGGAGGTGCGGAACCGGGTCGTGGCAGTCGGCGCGCAGTCGCTGGCCGACATTCGCCGCGCGCCCCATCGCCTTGCCGGGCTAAGCCAGGCCGTAGAGGTCGGGCGAGCATCCATTAAGGCCTTTCTCTACGCGAGCCTTTACAACTCGCTGGGCATGGAAGAGGTGCATGCTCACGCCGAACAAGTTGTCGCAGAGTTGTTCGACCGCGTCATGCATGAGCCGTCGCTGATGCCGGCCGATCACCAAGCCCAGATTCCGGCCGAAGGCCTGGCGCGCACCGTCGCCGACTATATTGCCGGGATGACAGACAGCTACATCGTGCAGATGTGGGAACGGCACAAAGGAGGAATCTAGATGCTCGCCGCGATCGGCTATTTCGCGGGAAGAAACTCGATGCGTGCGAGATTGTCGACGGACTTGAAGCCAAAGTCTGCAGTCAGGAGCACATGATCGGGGGATTCCATGGCGAGGTCGAGAGCGAAACCGTCGGCGTAGGCCAGATTCTTATCAACCTTGAACGCCGCGGCCCGCACCGCGCGCTCGGCGGTAGCGGGAGCAATGACTGCCTCACTGGGCAGAAGATTACTCATAATATAGGCCTCCCGCGATGCGCCGAATCGCTTGCGGAAGTTTCCAGCCGCTTCGCCCCATTGAATGGCCGAGATGCAGAGCTTCGCCTGCCATGCGGCGCAGGCACTTAGAATTTCTTCCACCCGATCAGCGCCAGCCTCATCGTCCACATACCGAATCAAGGCCGACGCATCCAAGACATAGGTGGTCATCGATCGGTCTTACCAGCCTTCTTCTCTCAGTTCCCGTTCGCGCTCGCGGCGTCTGTCTTCTAGCAAAATATCTGTTCCCGAAGGACCCCCTGCCGTGTAGCCCCGCATCGCCTTAATCCTGCGCAGCTCCGCTTCCAGGCTTTGCGGCTTCAGAATAATCTCTGGTCCTTCCTGGCGTATCGCAATGCGTGTCCCAGGTTTTATCCCAAGCTCCTCGCGGATTGCCATCGGAATCACCAGCTGCCCCTTGGTGCTGACCGTCGCGAAAACGGGCTCCAACGTTTTTTGCTCTGCATTTCCCACGGCTTACATTATACAAGAGGTAAGACTGGGTTGCAATAGTAAGACAGTCATCTTAAAATCTTACTCAGCCTCCAAATCTTACTGCACCGTCCCCTGCGGCCGCATCCGCCGCAGCTCCAGCGCGCACTGAACTGCGTTTTGCGCATGCAGGCGGAGATTGTCTATGGCCACCCATAGCCAAAATCTCGAAACGGCGCTGGCGCCCCGCGGTGGCAGTTCGGGGCGGATGCGGACCAGGATGTCGTTCTGGCCGGTGGCGGCAAGGTTTGAAGGCGAGTCGGAGTCTTCCAGCACCAGGTCGACGTGCTCACCCGTCAAAGCCTCTTCCAGCGCAATCATCTCCACTGGCCGCTCCAGCTCGATGGCAATCGAGAAGGTGTGGCTGTGGAACACCGGCGCGTGCAGCACCTGGAGGGCAAGCGCCGGGCCTCGACCGGCGGTAAGCGCCTGGTATTGCCGCCGAATGCGCGAGGTCACCGCCGACAATTTGAAGGCCGAGTTTTCGCCGAACTCCCCAAGCAGGTTGTAGGCAGCCTGCGCATCGTAGATCGCGCGAGGCAGAGTCTGAAAGCTTAGCAGGCTGACGGTTTGCTGGTGCAGCTCATCCATGGCCGCGCGGCCGAACTCGCTCGCGGGCTCGAGCACCGTAGCCGCGGCAAAACGCAAGGGTGCAGCCTGCTGCAGACGGCCGAGCAGCACCGCCAGAGTGATGGCTGCAGGATGCGCGAGAACGACCGCTGGAGTGAAAAGATCGACGCCTTCCGCTCCCGCCCCCAGCCAGGGAGCTCGTATCAGCACGCCGGCTTCCTGGTCGAGTGCGCCGGAAAGATCGAGTACCGTCGACCCGGCGCGGAGCGCCTGGCGCCAGTGCCGCCTCGTCAACTCCTCAGTCCCGCAAAAAAATGTGAAGTCGGCGCGATCGAAAGCGTCGCCGCTGATGGCCTGGATGAAGGTGACCTCGTCACCCACCTGGTCCAACTGGCCCTGTGCAACCTCTTCATCGAGGAGCGCGAAATTGGCAGCGGCCAGCGTAGACTCGGAGAGCACATCTTTTAACTCCCGGCCCAGCAGGCTCGATGCTCCGGCGATGGCGATCTTGAACAATGGTTTCTCCCAGGAAACTGTAAATCAGCGGGGTTAGAGAGTGAGCAGGCGGCGAGCTGTAATGCCGTGGTTATTCCGAATATCTGGGCCCCAGCGATTCCGGCTCGGGACCTGGCGGGGTAACAGGCTGGAACGGCTTCCGGCGCCGGCGTTGCCAACCATAAACTGCCCGGGCCCAGATTCCTGAAAACATGTACGCCAACGCAGCCAGAAAGACGACGCCGTTGGAGAATCGGACCACGATGTAAGCCACCACTGCCAATAGCGCCAGCACCTGGAACGGGTGGCTTCGGGAGAAATTGATCTCCTTGGCCGACCAGAACCGCCAGGTGCTGACCATCAGGAAGCTGACGGTCCCAACAAGGATCAGCCAGGCGATCGCGAGCCACCAATATGGGTTCACGATTCCGTAGTTCAGGTGGACGCTGGCAGCCACTAGCCCCGCGGCAGCGGGAATCGGCATGCCGACAAAGTACTTTCTCCCCGCACGTCCGGGATTGCGCGGTTGGGCATCGGGACTGATATTAAAACGGGCCAGGCGCGAAGCTCCGCAGAGCAGAAAGAGAAAGCAGATGAACGCGCCAGCTTGCAACAGGTGTTGGTGCAGCTGCGGGTTCAGCGTGTCGGGAAGGAAATGGAATCCCCACACAAAGGCCAGAAGGCTGGGTGCAACCCCAAAGGTGATCACATCGGCCAGCGAATCGAGCTCCTTGCCGAAGTCTGTTGCCGTGTTGGTCATCCTCGCGATGCGGCCGTCGAGCGCATCGAAGGGGATGGCCAGCAGGATGGCGATCGCCGCCCAGTCGAGATGCTTGGGCGCTTCGCGGCTGATGCCTTCGAGCGTCTGCGTAATGGCAAAGTAGCCGGCGCCCAGGCTCCCCGCGGTAAACAGAGAAGGCAGCAAGTACATGCCGCGGCGCAATCGTGCCTGCGTTTTGGCCCTCGTCTTGGCCGCGTCGAGATAGTTCATTCGCCTTCCTCTTGCGGCATCACGGCCAGGATGCTAGCCCCGCCTTTGACGCGCTCTCCCACCTTCACTCGCAGCGTGGCGGCGCCGGGAACGACGACATCCACCCGCGAGCCGAACTTGATGAGTCCAACGCGCTCGCCGCGCTCCACCGTTTCGCCCTCCTTGCAGCTGAAAACAATACGGCGCGCCAGCAGACCCGCGATCTGCTTGAACGTGACTTCAAAACCCGCATCCGCGCCCTGCCCGCGAACCGTCACGGAGTTCTGTTCGTTGCGCTCCGCCGAGGCACGGTTCATGGCATTCAGAAACTCGCCTTTCTGATAATGCACCCGGCTCAGCACTCCGCCAATGGGCGCACGGTTTACGTGCACATCGAAAACGCTCAGAAAGATGCTCACGCGCTGGCGAGGTCCTTCTGTGGTGTTGATCGCTGCGGTCTCGGTGACCAGGCCATCGCCCGGAGAGACGATTAGACCTTGGCCTGTGGGGATGGATCTTTGAGGATCGCGGAAAAACCAGAGGAAAAATCCAGCCAGAAGAACCGGGGCAACGCTCCAGGCCCAGCCTCCAGTGAACTTAATAAGGCCTGCGGCTACCGCAAGCAGGCTGAGCGCATACATGTAACCGTCGCGAACCATCGTCCCCAACGATTATACGGTGATTGAATGTGCGAACCAGGCACGGTCGCTGCGGGACACATTCCGCAGGTCACGCCTCTTGGGCGTCACTCGGGTCAACTTCGCCGGGAAAGCTCTTGCCTAGATCAATCTATGCCACGGCGAGAGCCACGCGCCGTTCCAGCGCGAAGATCAGATCCTTGGCATGCAGTTTGAGCTTCTTCAGGCGGACTTCCTCGAGTTGCTCATCCTCGGTGAGATAGGGCTTTTCAAGCAATTCTTCCAAACGCTGAGCGTAGCGGCGATGTTCTGCGTGCAGGCGATCTATTTCTTCGCCCAGCGGCGAGCCCTTTACTTCATCCATCAAGCACCCCCGGCACGGCGGCCATTTGGCTTCCGGAACCGCCGATTTTCTTAGAACATTTACATATATCGCCGTTTCACATGACTCGGCAAGGTGGAAATCCGCTGAAGGTAACGGAAACCTGTGAATTTTGGTGGGGGCGCCGGTTACTCCTAGCTCGAATGCGGACAGATGCAGCACATAAACCGGCATGCAGACGCTGGACGGCAGCCCTAGGGCGCCAGCTTGGGGAAATAAACGTCCTAACCGATCCCCAGCTCCATCAGAACCGCATCATCAACAGGATCAATATAATAGGCGGGCCTGATTCCCGTCTGAGCGAATCCGAATCCACGATAAAAGGCCAGCGCAGTCGCGTGGGAAGATCGGACCTCGAGATAGAGCCTCTGAATTGCCGTCCGGCCAAGATCGTCGACCAGGGCCTGCAGGATTACCCGTCCGATTCCGCGCCGTTGAAAAGCTGTCGCGATCCCAATGCTCTCCAGGTCGGCCTCCGGAGGGGTCAGGACTGCGACAAGAAACCCGCGGACATCCTCTGGCGCCAGGCCGGTCGCAACCAATGCGATGCGCTTCGGAGTGGATTCCTGGCTCAGCGCGGTCAAGTATGCCGCTCGCGGCCAGTACGGGGCATCGTTCAGGCTATCGGCGATCTCAAGAACGCGATCCAGATCGCTCGCGGCCATCGGCCGGATGCGAACCTCACCCGCCGGATCGCTCATGCGTCTTGCTTCGCTGCCTTGGCAGCCTGCTGCACCGCGTCATTGCCAAAGATCTCTGCGTCAGAACGGCGCAGATAGTGCCCATCGAGCAGAGCCAGGTCGACCGTGGCGCCCGCGATCAACCGCGCCTCGCCGGGACGCAGCGCATCGGCAGCCATTGGCGCTGCTGTTTTCACGACCTGCGCACCGGGCCAGGCCGTCGCAAGCACGCGCTCTGCGCCCTCGTCGCAAACCGCCACGCGCAGCGGCGCAGGATCGATCTGCGCAAGCTCCTCAGCGCCGGCCAGCATCTCAATTGGTGCCGCGCCCGCCCGCTCCAATCGCAGGTAGATTTCTTCGCGATGCGCATCGAGCGCCGCCGATGGCACCGCCGATTTCCGAGCCAGCACTTCAAGCCGCGACAGTGCAACCACCGGAATATCTCGGCCCTCGGCGAGCCCCTTCACGGCGCTCACGCCCAC
>Ga0187851_10001720_pt1 | contig 20621 bp, 25 predicted proteins | sample June2016WEW_6_10_FD_132997 | JGI IMG/M metagenome (GOLD analysis project Ga0187851, IMG submission 132997) | Peatland microbial communities from SPRUCE experiment site at the Marcell Experimental Forest, Minnesota, USA - June2016WEW_6_10 | ecosystem: Environmental > Terrestrial > Soil >...
ACCGAGATCAATTTCGACCAGGTCCCGGTGGCGCCGGGCAACGTGATCGGCGGGAGCTTCGCGCTGATCATGCAGTCGCTCAACGCGATGCGGCCAGTCGTTGCCGCGAGGGGCATTGGCCTCGCTGAGGGTGCCCTGATGTACGCCACCGAGTACGTGAAGAACCGTCCAGCCTTTGGCAAGACGATCGCCGAGTTCCAGGGCATTCAGTGGGAGATCGCCAAGTGCGCGACGGAGATCGAAGCCGCCCGCTTGCTCACGTATCGCGGCGCGTGGTTGGCGGACCAGGGCAAGTTCTCGAAGGAATACGTACCGATGCTCTCGATGTGCAAGTACTACGCCACCGAGGTCGCGGTGAAGGCGTCGGGGCTAGCCGTGCAGTTGTTGGGTGCCGCCGGGTACATGGAAGAGCACCCGACCGAGCAGTACTACCGAGACGCCCGACAGTTGACGATCGTCGAAGGAACGAGTCAAGTCCAATTGGGGCTCATCGCGAGAGGCGTGCTGGGTCATGACTTGTGGTGGGACTAAACGCCGTCGTCACGACGACAAACGTACACTGACAACGTGAGTGGGCCACTGCAGGGAATAAAGGTCATTGAGTTGGCGGGCCTCGGGCCGGCTCCCTACGCCTGCATGCTGCTCGCCGACATGGGCGCTGACGTGCTGCGTTTCGAACGCGGTGACGCCGAGGCGAGGAACGAGGAGCATTGGGACCTTCTCACTCGATCTCGTTACTCGGTCGCCATTGACTTGAAGAACGCAGCGGGACGTGATCTGGTCCTGGACCTCTGCGAACAGGCGGAGATATTCATCGAGGGTTTCCGACCCGGGGTCAGCGAACGACTGGGACTGGGCCCGGGCGACGTGTGGGAGCGGAACGCTCGACTCGTGTACGGGCGCATGACGGGTTACGGCCAGGAGGGCGCCCTCGCTCAACGGGCGGGCCACGACATCAACTACATCGCGGTGTCTGGGGCCTTGTGGCCCGTGGGTCGCGCGGGCGAGCGTCCGGTGCCGCCACTCAACTTCGTGGGTGACTTCGGCGGCGGTTCCTTGTTCTTGGCGTTAGGGGTGGTGGCGGCCTTGGTGCACGCACGCGCGACCGGTGAGGGTCAGGTCGTTGACGCTTCGATGGTCGACGGTTCCGCGTCGCTTTTGTCGATGACCCATTCGTTCTTGAACACTGGCCTCTGGCGTGAGGAGCGGGGCGTCAACATTCTCGATAGCGGGGCGCACTTCTACGAGGTCTACGAGACCGCCGACCAGAAGTACGTCGCGGTGGGGGCGATCGAGCCGAAGTTCTACGCGGAGCTACTAACGGGCCTCGGGCTCGAAGGCGCGACGTTGCCCGCCCAGATGGACCGTGAACACTGGCCCGCGATGAAGGAGCGCTTTGCGAGCATATTCAGGACAAGGACGCGCGACGAATGGACCGCGATCTTCGTGAACACCGACGCGTGTGTGGCGCCCGTGCTCTCACCTCGCGAGGCCGCCCACCATCCCTACAACGTCGGGCGACGGGTCTTCTCGACTGAGGGGACCGTACAACCAAATCCAGCGCCACGCTTTTCCAAGACTCCCAGCGCGATTCGCATGGCGCCACACACGCCAGGGTCGGGCACGAACCAGGGACTCGCGAACTGGGGGGTCAGTGACGAACGTCGTCAGGAATTGAGGGCAGAGGGAGCGTTCGGTTAGATGTTGACGACGGGGCACGTAAGAGTACGGGTGATGCCCGGCACCTTTTGGATCGCGCCCACGATGAACTTGCCGAGGTCGTCCACGCTGTCCGCACCACATCGCACGATCACGTCGTAAGGGCCAGTGACCTCGAAAGCCTCCACGACACCGGGTACCGCGCGCGTGGCGTGCACCACGGACTCGCTCGAGCCAATTTCGGACTGAATCAAGATGTACGCCTGGACCGACATGGTGAACCTTTCGTTTCGGCTCATTCTATAGCGCCCGCTGGCGTGGGACTTCCCTAATCGTCGCGGAAGCGTTTGCCGATGTGCCACTGATGGCAGAAGTCGCATCGGTAGGAGTTGAGGTCCACGCCGTTGAGCGTCCACGCCAATTGTGCGGCGCTCTTGGCTTCGGTCAGGGTTCGGTACGAGGTCTTGGGCGTGCCTTCGCGAGTGAAGTGCGACGCGACGCGTCCCACCGGCCTGGTGGTGGGGGTGACGCGCTGGCGCTTCTTCATGGCACTACGACCTTACCTATCTCACTAGTGTCGTAGCCGTGAGTACCCAGGGCGATCTCGACGTCAAGGTTGAAACAACGCCCCAGATCGACGAGGGCGATCACGAACGCTTCACGCACATCGTGCTCGAGGGTTACACGCCCAAGGACGGTGAGTTCGTGCCGCTCGATAATTCGGTCGTCGGCGGCATGATCAACGCCACTCCCGTCAAAGCGCTGTGCGGCAAAGTGTGGGTACCGGGCCGTGATCCTCAGAAGTATCCGCTCTGTCCCACGTGCAAGGAAATCGCCACCTCGATGGGCTGGTCACTTCCGAGCGGATGATCGATCACGTGCTCGTCGGTTGCGGTGGTTCGTAATGTTTCGTGTTGGGTAGAGTCGTTGCATCATGGGTAGCGTCCTTTTCGTCCGTCACCATCTCGAGGACAATCCCGGCTTGATCGGCGAAGCCTTTCGTGCGCGTGGCTACGACTGTGATCTGGTGATGATGGACGAGTCGACTCCCACACCCTCACTGGACGGTTACGACGTACTCGTGATCCTGGGATCGAAGGAGTCGGTCTACGACGACGAGGTCGAGGCGGCCTGGTTCGGTCGCGAACTTGCGTTGATGGGCGACGCCGCCGACGCCAAGGTGCCGATCCTCGGTATCTGCTTTGGGGCGCAAGCGCTTTGTCGTTTCCACGGTGGTCGCGTCGAGCTGTCCGACACCCCCGAGATCGGTTGGTACGAAGTCGAGGCGCACAACGACGCCAAGATCGAGGCGGGCCCGTGGTTTGAGTTCCATTACGACCGCTGCGTCTTGCCCCCTGTAGCGCAGTTATGGGCGACGTCGCCCGGTACGGTCCAGGCCTTTTGCGTGGGCCAGAACGTCGGGGTCCAGTTCCACCCTGAAGTCGACGAACGCCAACTTCGCGACTGGTTCGAAGCCGATCTGGTCGATCATCCGCGTGAGTTCGCGTCGCGCGAGGAATTGCTCCTCCAGACCGCCCGCGAGACGCCGGCGGCCCGTGAACGAGCGCGCGGGCTCGTTGACGTCTTTCTCGCGCATATCGCGAGTTGAGCGCCACTTTCACAAAACAACGACGTCAGTAGGCTGCGGTGGTGAAGAACGGTTCCTACGACGACTCGCACGACACGGTACGCATCGAGCGGCCCGCCACGGGCGGCGGTGTCGGGCGACTAGCTGATGGACGGGTCGTCTTCGTGCGCCACAGCCTGCCCGGCGAGCTCGTCACCGTCGACGTTACCGAGTCGACCGCCTCGTTCTCGCGCGCCGACGTCGTCGAGGTTCTCGAATCGAGCGCCGAACGCGTGAGCGCTCCGTGTCCGTACGCTCATCGGGGAGGTTGTGGAGGTTGTGACCTCCAGCACGCATCCTTACGCGCGCAGAAGTCGTGGAAGGCCGCGCTCGTCCAAGAACACCTGGCTCGTATTGCTCGAGTGACGAGGACCGTCGAAGTCGTCTCGCCACCTTCACCGGCACGGGGATCGCGCACGCGGCTGCGCTGCGCGGTGGACGAAGAAGGTCGTTTGAGTCTTCGAAAAGCACGCTCGCACGACCTCGTAGCCCTCGACGCGTGCTGGATCGCCGACGAGACCTTTGCGCCCGCGTTCGCCTCCACCTGGGAAGGTGCCGAAGAGGTGGAGTTACGCGCCATCGGTGACGGTGAACCCTTCGCGGTGGTGCGCCGCGACACGCACCGAGGCACCATGATCGAATTGTGTTCGCTGCGGGGCGAACCACTCGAGCCCTCGATCCAGTCTCGGGTCAAGGTCGAAGGACACGTTTATTCCGTGTCGCCGCGTTCTTTCTGGCAGTCACACCGCGACGCGCCGGCTCTGTTGGTCGAAGCGGTTCGCGACTACGCGAGCCTTCAGGCCGGCGACCACGTCGTTGACCTCTTTAGTGGCGTAGGTCTCTTCAGCATCCCTCTCGCCCGAGTGGTCGGACCCACGGGACGAGTGTCGGCGGTGGAGTCATCGGCCTACGCCGTGCGCGACGCGCGACAGAACGCCGAAGGTCTGGGTCAAGTCAAGGCGCGCGAGTGGACCGTGAGCCCTCGGGCGATCAACGACGCAGTCGGGTCCGGCGACGTCGTCGTGCTCGACCCGCCGAGAAGCGGCCTCGCCAAGGGCGTGGTCGAAGCACTGGTGCGCCGAGCACCGCGCCGGGTCGTCTACGTGTCCTGTGACGCCGCGACGTTCTCGCGGGACCTAAAAGGTCTGCTCGCGGGTGGTTTCGATCTGGTCGATCTCAAGGCGTTCGATCTGTTCCCCATGACCGAACACGTCGAATTGGTGGCGCTCCTTGACATCGGCCCCCAGAAGGTAGAGAGTTCCTAAAAGGGCAGAACAGCTCGGCCCTTGTGAAGGGGGTTGACCATGTCAATCAAGTTGGACCATCACCACCGCCTCACCGCCCAAAGACTCTTCAGCCATCCCTTGTGTCACAACATTCAGTGGCACGACGTCTGCTCGCTGCTCGCGCGATTCGGCGAGGTGCACGAGACGCACCGCGGGAACTGGGCGGTCACCGTCGAGGGTGAGACTGTCTCGTTTGGTTCAACTCGTACTCGGGACCTCACCGAGGATCAGGTCATCAAGGTTCGCCATTTCCTTCGAACACTCGGACTCACGAAGGAGCATGTGAGGGCGGCGTAGTTGTCCGGGCGCGTCTATCGGGGCCGGGAGTGGCTACCTTCACGGTCCTCGCTTCGATGGGGTGCCAAGGGCCACAAGTCGGTCATGGCGAGGAGTCGCTACGGGTGGGTTCGCGCTCGTCGATTCTCACCTCGCAGCTCTCGGGAGAGTTTTCGTCGTTCCTAAGGCCGGACACCGTTGCTGTGGTGACGTCGCTCGCGGGTCCGACATCCACTGCTCGGACGTTGCGGGTGGTGGGACGTAATCTGTGCGCATGGGAGCATCGTCGATCGTCCTGGAACAACGTCTTCGTACCGCGAACCCGGCTATCGTGCTTGGCCTGGTCGTGGCTCTGGTGGCCAACGTCATAGTCGTCGCCGTCGATTCCTCGCACGGCCGTTCGATACCTGGATTCGCGCTCGGCGTGATCGTTCTCGTCTTCGTGCTCATCGCGGTCTTGTTCTTCATCTCGTTTCGGGTAGACGTGCGCGTCGTCCAGGAGTCGAAGGGCCGCAGCCTCGCGATTCGTTACGGCCCCGGCGGCCTCATCCGACAACGCTTCGCCGGTGAGGATATCCTTGCGGCAACCTGCGAACCACTGAGTCCGCTCAAGTCCGGCGGGTGGGGCTACCGCGGAAGCCTCCGCTTCTTTAAACGCGCCGCGCTCGTGACCCGTCACGGTGACGCCCTCGTTCTCGAGTTAAAGGGTGGTCGAACGTTCTACGTGACGGTCGACGGTCCCGACGACTTCGTGCGGGCTCTCGGTCCCGCCGTGACCAAGTTGTAGCGGACGACGAGGAGCCTCGTGACCAGCCGGATCGGCATCTTGATGTTCGAGGAGATGGAAGAGCTCGATGCCGTCGGCCCCTGGGAGGTGCTCGGGTACTGGACGAAGTACTTCCCCGAGGACGGTTACGAGATCGTGAACTTCTCTCGTGACGGCGGCGAGGTCACCTGCGCGAAAGGACTTCGTATCGCGACACAACACTCATACATCACCGTGCCCGACCTCGACGTCCTCATCTATCCCGGAGGATTCGGTACTCGTAGCCACCTGAAGGACGACGCGCAACTCGAGTGGTTGCGCACCCAACGCCCGCGGGTTCGCGTCGTGGCGAGCGTCTGCACCGGATCGCTGGTCTTGGCGGCGGCGGGCCTGTTGACCAATCGTCGAGCGACGACGCACTGGGCTTCGCTCGAACTCCTGGCCGAGTTGGATCCCACAATCGACGTTCGACCAGACGAACGCTACGTGGACGAGGACGACGTCGTGACCAGCGCGGGCGTCTCGGCGGGCATCGACATGGCGCTCCATTTGGTTCGTCGTTTTACCAACGACGAACGAGCACGCCAGGTGCGACGGGGAATCCAGTACGACCCACAACCGCCGGTGTAGTCACTCGCGCCGAGAAGCTCGGCGCTGGTTGTCGATCACGTTCATTCGCTTCCTGGCGGTAGCGGGCTCACGACCTCATCGTACGTAGAGGAACCTTGCGGTCCGAGATTCCGATAGCCGAGCAGGGCAGCGGCGAAGAGCATGATGCTGATAAGGACGCAGACCCGGTGGAATCCCTGCATGAACACCGAGAACACCAGAGTATGGAGTTGGGTACCTAACGGGCCACCGAGGTGCTTGGCGATCGCGAGGGCGCTGACCGCCGAAGTCTGCGCGTGCGTCACGACGCTAGGCGAGAGTCCGTGAGTTCGAAACGCACTCGCCACACCCGGAATGAAGGTGGAAGAGAAGATCGAACCCATGACGGCGACGCCCATCGTGGCGCCGAGTTGCACTGTGACCTCGTTGACGGCCGAGCCCGACTTGATCAAGTCGGGCGACAGGGACGTCATCAACGTCGAAGTGAGTGGTGCATTGCTCAAGTTCATCCCTCCCGACGAGAACACCTGGACGACAACGATGAAGCCGAAGTACGACGAAAGTGGTGTGCTGAAAGCCATCATGAGAAATGCACCGCTGGCGAGCAAGATGCTGATCGTCACGACTCGGCGGGTGCCGAACCGTAGGGCGGCGAAGGCGCCGAGTGGCGTCAGGGTCATGCCGCACAAAGCCGGTGGTATTGAATGCAGTCCGGCCGAGAACGGCGAGTAACCCCGGATGATCTGAAAATACTGGGTGAGAAGAAACGTGTAGCCGAAGATGCTGGCATAGACCAGTACCCGGATGAACGACGCGGTGGCGAATCGACGAGAACCGAAGAGGCGAACCTGGAGCAACGGATCGTGGTGCGCGCGTTCGTGACGCACGAAGGATGCCCCGAGCAAGAGGGCGGCGCCCAGGAGACTCAGCACGAGCGGACTGGACCAACCCCACGAGGGTCCCTGGATGATCGCGAGTACCAGCAGGGTGACGCACGCCGTGCCTTCGACGAGGCCAACGACGTCGATGGGCGAGCGAGTGCTCTCATCGAGTTCGGGCACCGCCACTTGCACGGCCACCAACATCACCGCGATGATCGGGACGTTGATGAGGAAGATTGAGCCGTACCAAAAGTGCAGCATCAAGGCGCCGCCGACGATCGGACCGGTCAGGCCCGCGATTCCACCCGTGCCGGCCCAGGCACCGTAGGCCTTGGCCCGCTCACGCTCGTTGGTGAACGCGGCCGTGACCAGCGAGAGGGTTGAGGGCACCGTCAACGCGGCGGATACGCCCATGAGCGCGCGAGCCGCAATCAGCGTCTCAGTCGAATGCGACCAGGCCGCGACGGCGCTGAAGAGAGCGAAGAGCAATAGTCCCCACTGCATGGTCCTCTTTCGACCGACCCGCTCAGAAATTCCGGCCGCCGCGAGGATGCAGCCGCAAAAGGGCAGACTGTAGGCGTCAATCACCCACTGCAACGACGTGGTGGAGGCGTGTAGTTGGCGCGAGATCGTCGGAAGCGCCACGTTCACGATGGTGTTGTCGATGACGACGATAAGTACCGCGAGGCACAGAATGGGAAGGATGAACCATCGGCGGTTCTCCAGCGTTGTCACGTTCCCGTCCCATCTCCATGCGCTGAAATACCCTTGACCAATTGGTCAGGGGGTGACGCGGGCTTCGAGTTCGATGTCGTGCTTGCGATCGAGGGCTACCGTCAGCGACGCAGGAAAATCCTAGTTCGCGTATTTCGAGGTTCCAAGAATAGGGTGCGTGAAGGCGGCAGGAGTAGGCACTCGCCGGCATCGGTCGTTGCGACGCGCCGGGTCACCCTGCGATACTCGGACGGTGGGTGACTACATTGAAGTGAATAGAGCCAATTGGGACAGTCGCGTTCCTCATCACCTCCATGGCTACGACCTCGAACGGTTTCGCAGCGACCCGACGTTCCTGTCCGACGTGGTGCGCTTCGACCTACCCAGACTTGGCGACATCGCCGGACTCGATGTGGCCCACCTGCAGTGTCACATCGGCACCGACACCATGTCGCTCTCGCGCCTCGGGGCACGAAGCGTCACGGGACTCGATTTCTCTCCCGCGGCGGTGCAGGCTGCGCGCCAGCTGGCCAACGAGTGCGGTGCGAACATCAGGTACGTCGAAAGTGACGTGTACGGCGCCATCGAAGCGCTCGGCGCCGGGCGTTTCGATCTCGTGTTCACAGGAATTGGAGCACTTTGTTGGCTGCCCGATATTCGACGTTGGGCTGAGGTCGTCGCAGGACTTCTTCGAACTGGTGGTCGACTCTTCATCCGCGAGTACCATCCGATGCTCTGGGCATTGTCGGATGCTCGCCCCGATGGCCTGCTCACTCTGGAGTTTCCATATTTCGAGACCGAAGGCGTGCTCTTTACGGAAACTCACACCTACGTCGAACATGAAGAAGCGCTGACTTCGCCGGATTTCCTCTCATTCAACCACGGCCTCGGCGAGATCGTCACGGCATTGATGTCGGCCGGTCTCGAGCTCGCAGGTTTGGCGGAACATGACAGCATCCCATCGAATCCATTCGGCGAGGAGATGGAAGGTATCGGTGGCGGGGAATATCGGCTCCGTGACAAACCTCTTCGACTCGCGGCGTCGTACACGCTTCAGGCCGTCAAGCGCTAACAACAGGCGATGTATCGAGTTGTAAAACAATCGCGAAGTGATTTCATCTCCAACAACCACCGAAGCGAACGTCGGTGATCCTTGGAGATGCTGGGAATCGAACCCAGGTCCATCAGTTCCTCAATGACTATTCTCCGAGCGCAGCCAACAGGAGGTTGTAGGGAAAGTCGCTGCTGTTGGCACCTGCGACAATCCTTAGTCAGCTGAAGTGTCCCGACACGGTCACTAACGAACCATGAAGGTAAGCCCTACATTATGACGCCCGATATCTGAACCGCAGGGCTGGGTCCAGGCGGACGTTGCTACCTAAGCAGCAAGCGCAAGCTGAGGCTTGGCGTTTATTTATTGTTTCCGGCTCTTTATCGTGGCTCCGGAGACCACGGCTCGCTTCTTTCACCTCGACAACTGATGTCGAAACCAATCATCCCCTCGTTGTTTCACGACTCATCTAGCCGATACCCCAGCGTACCCGACGGCGCCGCGAATCGCTCAGGTGAACTTCTCGGCGTTGCGCACGGCTCGAGCAATCTCTCGTTCCGCGTCGCGTTTGGCGAGGGCTTGGCGGCGATCCTGTTGCTTCTTTCCTCGCGCGAGAGCCAATTCGACCTTGGCCCGACCGTCCTTGAAGTAGAGCTTCAGCGGGACGATAGTGAGCGGCTGGGTCTGGGTCTGGTCGTGGAGGTCTTTTATCTCATGACGGTGCACGAGCAGCTTGCGCTTGCGATCTGGATCGTGACTGCCGAATCCGACTGCGAAGGCCCAAGGGGGTATGTGCATCTGGAAGAGCCAGAGTTCACCGTCGTCGATTCGCGCGTACGCGTCGGCGATCTGGGCGTTGCCCTCGCGCAGCGACTTCACCTCGGAGCCAGTCAACATGATGCCGCACTCGAGTGTCTCGAGAATCTCGTAGTCGAAGCGGGCGCGGCGGTTCGTGGCGACCACTCGGTCACCACCGGCGGCTTCGCTCTTGGCTTTGGCGCGCCGTTCTTGCATCTGCTTGGCTCGTGCCATGGCAACAGGCTAGTGACCAAGCCTGGGTGCTCATCGGGCTCTAGGGTGACTGTGTGCTTTCCCTCGAGCGGCGTCTGCGCGACGCCATGATCGCGACGTGCATCAGGGCCCTGCCCGACGAAGGCTGTGGGCTCTTGCTCGGTGTGCGCGAAGGTGAGCGATCAGTCGTTCGAGACGTGGTCGCGAGCGAGAACGTGCTGCACTCGGCCAAGGTCTACGAGATCGACTCCAAGGTCTTACTGCACGCGTATCGACGCGCGGACGACGAGGGTCTTGAGGTCCTCGGCGTCTTTCATTCGCACACGCACACCGAGGCGTATCCCAGTCCTACCGATATCGCCCAGGCCCCCGATCCCGCTTGGCACTACGTTCTGGTCTCGTTGCGCGACGTCCCCACGGTGGTGCGAACGTACCGAATCGTGGACGGTGCCGTGAGCGAAGACGAAGTGGTGGGTCACTAGGCTTTGGCCACTGGTTCTTGCACCTCTCGAGAGAAGATCGGTTGACCATGACCCACACCATTATCTATTCGTCCTACGGCACACCGGTCGCCCTCGTGTTGCTCGCCGTGCGGCTCTTCCTCGGCTTGATGATCTTCGCGCACGGCTACAACAAGGTCTTTCGTGGTGGCGGACTCGCCGGCACCGCGGGTTGGTTCGATTCCATGGGCATGCGTCCGGGCAAGCTCAACGCCACCCTCGCGGCGGGAACCGAGATGGGCGTCGGGGTCCTGCTGAGCGTCGGGCTCTTGACGACGTTCGCCGCCGCGGGACTCGTCTCGGTGATGACGGTGGCGATCTTGACCGTGCACCGCAAGAACGGCTTCTTCATCATCAACAAGGGCGGTGGTATCGAGTACTGCCTGGGCATCGCGGTCGCGGCGCTCGTGCCGGGCGTGCTGGGCGCCGGCCGGTACTCCCTGGACTACGCCTGGAACGTTCTGACGTGGACCAAGGGCACCGACCTGCTGATCGTGCTGCTGCTGGGCGTGGGCGGTGCTCTTTTCCAGTTGGCGATCTTCTACCGTCCGCCTAAGTCCACCTCGTGACACACCGCGACCGTGGCGCACTAAAGTTGACGTAGTTAGTCAGGTTTAGTCCCCGAGTCGAAAGCGGAAGTATGAGCGCAGTGCTTCGAATCCCCACCGTCTTGCGGCCCGCGCTGGGTGGTGCGGTGACCCTGAGCGTTGAGGGCCACACCATTGGTGACGTGCTCAGCGAGTTGAGTGACGCGTACCCGGCGGTCAAGGGTCAATTGCTCAATGATGACGGCACCCTGCACCGATTCTTGAACGTCTATATCAATGACGACGACGTGCGCTACCTCGGTGGCGTGAACGCGCCGGTCGCTAACGACGACGAAATAACTCTCCTGCCAGCGGTCGCCGGTGGAGTCGCCTAGTGACGCGTTACGCGTCAGTGCTGGATCTCATTGGCGACACGCCGATCGTGGACGTGAGCGCGTTGTCGCCGAGTCCCAACGTCACGATCCTCGCGAAGCTCGAAGGGCGTAACCCCGCTGGCTCCGTGAAGGATCGCGTCGCATTGTCGCTCGTCGAAGCGGCCGAGGCCGACGGCATCTTGATCCCCGGCAAGCCCGACCAGATCTTGATCGAGCCGTCCTCGGGTAACACCGGCATCGCGCTCGCCATGGTCTGTCGGTTGCGGGGCTACCACCTGAAGGTCGTGCTCCCCTCGAACGTGTCGCCCGAACGTCGCCAACTCCTGGTCGCCTGGGGCGCGGAGATCATTGACTCGCCCGGCGCAGAAGGTTCGAACGGAGCGGTGCGGCTCGCTCAAACGTTGGCACTCGAGCATCCGGAGTGGACCTTCTTGTACCAGTACGCCAATCCCGCCAATCCCGCGGCCCACTACCGCACGACGGGTCCAGAGATCTTGCGCGACGTGCCCGAGATCACGCATTTCGTGGCGGGACTGGGAACCTCGGGCACGCTCATGGGCGTGGGCAAGTACCTGAAGCAGGCCAAGCCGGGAGTCCAGATCTGGGCGGTCGAACCGCCGAGTGGTGAGATGGTCGATGGACTACGCAGTCTCGAGGATGGCTACATCCCGCCGATCTTCATCGAAAACCACGGCGCTGAACTCCTCGACCGCAAGGTCGTCGTGCGCGCGCGCGAGTCCATCGAGTGGACGCGCCGGTTGACCGAGGTCGGGCTCTTCGTGGGTCTGTCGTCGGGTGCGATCATGTCGGGCGCGGTCAAGTGCGCCAAACTCATCCCCGTTGATGAGACCGCGACGATCGTGACGATCGTGTGCGATGACGGTTGGAAGTACCTGTCGACGGGTGCGTGGAGCGACGACATCGACGACGTCGTCGAACGAGCGAAGAAGATCATCTACTTCTAAACCCCCGGCGGCGTCCTCCGCTACCGTTAGGGGACACGCGAGGCGAAGGAAGTGCGATGTCCGAACTGCGAAAAGACGGCCGAACCCCGGACCAGGCGAGACCGCTCAACTTCGAGCGCGACTTCACGCAGATGGCACTCGGATCGGTCCTGGTGAGTTTCGGCCGGACCAGGGTCCTGTGCACGGCCTCGGTCGAAGAAGACGTCCCGCGCTGGCTTCGAGGTACTGGAAAGGGCTGGGTCACCGCCGAGTACTCAATGCTGCCTGGTTCGACGCCCGAGCGAGCGAGTCGCGAGGCGGCCAAGGGCAAGCAATCGGGTCGCACCCAAGAGATCCAACGCCTGATCGGACGCTCACTTCGCACGGTCACGCGACTCGATCTCTTGGCTGATCTCCTGATCACCGTCGACTGTGACGTCCTCCAGGCCGACGGCGGCACGAGGACGGCGTCAATCTGCGGGGGCTACGTGGCCCTGCACGACGCGATCTCCCGACTCGTCCAAGCCGGCACCGTCAGGGAGCACGCGCTCAGCGACCTGGTCGCGGCGGTGTCGGTGGGCATCATCGACGGCGTGGCGATGCTCGACCTGCCCTACGAGGAGGACTCACGAGCCGAAACCGACATGAACGTCGTAATGACCGGCACCGGTCACTTCGTCGAGGTCCAGGGCACGGCCGAGCTCGCGGCCTTTACGAGGACGGAACTCGATTCGTTGCTGGACCTCGCGAGCGCGGGTATCGCCGACATCCACGCCGCCCAGCGGCAGCTCCTCGCCACGGCCCCCGCTGTTCGCGTGGCGTGACCACGTTCGTGCTCGCCACGGCGAACGCCCACAAGGCGAACGAGATGCGAGCAGTCTTGGCGGACCTTGACGTCACGCTCCTGCCACGTCCCGTGGACGTGCCCGACGTCGACGAGACCGAGGACACCCTCGAGGGTAATGCCGGCTTGAAAGCTCGGGCGCTGGTCGAGGCGACGGGTTATCCGGCGCTCGCTGACGACACCGGGCTCTTCGTCAGCGCTCTCGGGGGGCGACCGGGCGTGTTCAGCGCTCGCTACGCCGGTGACGAGGCGAGTTACGAGGACAACGTGCGAAAGCTGCTCGATGAACTGCGGGACGTGCCGCTCGAACGTCGCGGCGCTGAGTTTCGCACGGTCATCGTCGCCGAGTTCCCCGGTGAGGGGCCCCTCGTCGTACTGGGAACGCTCAAGGGAACCATCACCGTGAGCCCGCGGGGGGACCGGGGATTCGGCTACGATCCCGTGTTCGTACCCGAAGAAGAGAACCGAACCCTCGCCGAGATGTCCCTCGAAGAGAAGAACGCCATTTCGCACCGGGGCAAGGCCCTACGGGCACTCGCCGTCGCGCTCGCGAAACGCTCCTCAAGTTAGGCACGTTCACCGAACGTTCACCTTTAGGGTGGAGGCGTGAAGAAGCACCAGCTCGCGATGTTCCCGTTGGGCATGGTGGTCTTTCCACACCAGGTCGTGGGCCTGTGCGTGTTTGAGCCGCGCTATCGCCAAATGTTGAGTGACGTCGCCCAGGTGGACCAGTTCGGTACGTGTCTCATAGAACGGGGCTCGGAGGTCGGTGGCTACGACCAGCGCACGTCGGTGGGAACGGTGGTCCAGATTCTCGGTGCGCACCATTTGATTGACGGCAAGACCCTGATCATGGTCGAGGGGATCAGCTGCGTGGAGGTTTCGACCTGGCTCAACGACGACCCGTACCCGAGGGCGCTCGTAAGTGAACGGTGTTGCGACGACGTGGCGATCGAACCGGCGCTTCTCAAATCCACCCAGTCCGCGGTGCGAGCGCTTCGCAACCTTCAGAGTGAACTCTTCGCCGACCAGTGCCTTCAAATCAACTGCGAGATGGACGTCGACCCTTGGGTACGCAGTTGGCAGCTCTGTTCGATGACCCCGATGTCAGTGCTTGACCAGTTCAAGGTTCTCAGCTTGAGCGACCCTAATGATCGGCTGCGACTGCTCGCCGAGATTTGCTGTGAGCGCTACGGCGATTATCAGCGGATGCTCGCGACTGACATACCGGCGCCACCCTTCGTCTAGCGAAGTTCGACCAGATCCACGACGAAGATCAGGGTCTCGCCGGGCGCGATGACACCACCGGCGCCTTGATCCCCGTAGCCCAAGTGCGCGGGTATCACCAGGCGACGTCGTCCGCCTACGCGCATGCCCACGACACCTTGGTCCCAGCCCTTGATGACGTAACCCGCGCCCAAGGGGAACGTGAAAGGCTCGCCTCGGTTCCACGAAGCGTCGAACTCCTCGCCGCTCGATACACCGACGCCCACGTAGTGCACGACGGCGGTCTGACCGGGTCGGGCCTCGTCACCAGTGCCCACGACGATCTCTTCGACTAGCAGGTCGTCCGGCGCCGGACCCAGGTGGGGATCGACGAGAGGTTTTTCGGACATGGATGGCGACCCTAGTAGCGTCGCTCGCGTCCCGCGCCGACGACGCGGACGTTGCGAGCCTCGCGACCCTTGGGGCCGTTGGCCTCTTCGAAGGTGATCTTCTGACCCTGGCTGAGGGACTTGAAACCGTCGCCCACGATGTTCGAGAAGTGGATGAACAAGTCATCACCCTTGTCGTCGCTCGCGAAGCCGAAGCCCTTGGAGTCATTAAAGAAGCTCACGACGGCCTCGCGTCCCGACGCGCGCGTGGGCGTGGGACGACTGGGACCGCGGACGTCACGTTCGACGCGAGCGGTGCGCTCAATGGAGGTGCGATCGCTTCGAGGAGCTCGATCGGATCGCGGGGCCCTCGCGGGTCGAGCGTCACGGTCGTTGACCACACGGTCACTGAAACTGCGCTCAGTGCGCTCATTGCGTGGGGCACGCTCGGCACGCGGTGCGCGGTCGCTGAAGCCTCGAGCCGGTCGGTTCGATGCGCTGGACTCACGCGCTTCGCGACGCTCGAAGGATCGAGGTCCGCGCTCGCGTGCGACCGGCCGCTCGGAACGGCCCTTGCCGCCTCGGTCGTCGAGGCGTTCGGCGGCGACGGCGTCGTCGACCGCGCCGAGGCGAATCGCTTGGGCGTCACCTGGCGATTCGATGGACGTCGAGATGCCCAGTGCTTTTTGGAGGCGCTTCACTTGGCCGATGACGTCTTCGCCCACGAGCGAGATCACTGCGCCCGTGGCGCCAGCGCGCCCGGTACGACCCGAGCGGTGCAAGTAGTCGGTGGCCTGGGCCGGTGGGTCGTAGTGCACGACGACCGGCATCAGGTCGATGTGGATGCCGCGCGCGGCGACGTCGGTGGCGACGAGTACGCGCACTTGTCCGTTCTTTACGCTGCGTAGCGCTCGCTCGCGCTGGGCTTGCGAGCGGTCACCGTGAAGCGGAACCGCGGAAACACCGCGCTCTTCGAGTTGACGCGCGAGTCGGTCCGCACCGTGCTTCGTGCGGGTGAAAAAAATAGCTCGGTCGTATTCTTCGGCGATGTCGGCGGCGAACTGGGGACGCTGGTCGCGCGGTACGCGCCAGAAGAAGTGGTCGACGTCGCTGGGCGCCTCTTCACCGACGACGTCGTGGATCACGGCGTCGTGGGTGAACTCGCGCACCAGTGACTTGACGTCGGGTCCCATAGTCGCCGAAAAAAGCATGACGTGACGGTCCTGGGGGGTGGCCCCTACGATTCGACGCACACAGGGCAAGAAGCCCATGTCGGCCATGCGGTCCGCTTCGTCGACGACGACCGTGGCGACTGACGAGAGGTCGAGCGCGCCCTGTTCGAGCATGTCCTCGAGACGGCCCGGGCAGGCGACGACGACGTCGACGCCGAAGTTGAGAGCCTTACGAGCCACGCTGTACGAAGTGCCACCGTAGATGCAGATGACCCGGCGTCCGCGGTCGTCGGTCAGGTTGGCGAGCTCTTTTTGGACTTGGGCGGCCAGTTCGCGTGTGGGCACCAGCACGAGGCCCACGGGCTTGCGGGGCCGGGCCTTGGTGAGGCGCGCCATCAGGGGCAGGCCAAAGGCGAGGGTCTTACCCGATCCAGTGACGGCCTTTCCCACGACGTCGCGTCCGGCGAGGGCGTCGGGAAGTGCGGCCTCTTGGATGGGGAAGGCCTCGAGGATGCCGCGTTCGCGCAAGCGCTCCACGAGGTTAGCGGGCACGCCGAGGTCGGCAAAGGACACAGACATATGACTCCTACAAGTTGAGATGAGCCCAACTCGAAATGTCACTGTCGAATCGGTCTCTACCGCGAAATGCGGCAATAACGATGTTCCTACGTTAGCAGGTGACGCCACGACCTCAATCAAGACCCCGCCGCGCGGTGCGGGCGGAGGGACTCGAACCCACACTCCGAAGAACTGGTACCTAAAACCAGCGCGTCTGCCAATTCCGCCACGCCCGCAAGAGACTCCATTCTAGGTGCTGGGTCGAGGTGTTCGCAGTCGCACACGGTAGATTGGCTGCATGATTAACTCCTCAATGGCCGAAGGCTTCGGCGCGAATGACCTGAATCAGCGGCTTCTCCGCGAACGAATCGTGTTCTTGGGTTCACAAGTGGACCAGAACACCGCGAACCGCATTTGTGCGGAATTGCTGCTGCTCGAAGCAGAGGATCGTGACAAGGACATCAGCCTCTACGTCAACTCACCCGGAGGATCGGTTACTGATGGTCTGGCGATCTACGACACGATGCAGTACGTCAATTGCGACATTCGCACCATCTGTGTGGGCATGGCCGCATCGATGGGCCAGTTCCTGCTCTGTGCGGGCGCGCCGGGCAAGCGATTCTCTTTGCCGCACAGCCGTATTCTCATGCATCAGCCTTCGATGGGTGGCATGCAGGGTCAGGCGTCGGACATCGCCATCCAGGCCGAGCAGATTGTCTATATGAAGACCCAACTCGCCGAGCGCATCGCCTTTCACACGGGCCAGAGCATCGAGCGCATCGAGGCCGACTCGGACCGCGATCGCTGGTTCACCGCCCAAGAGGCGCTCGAGTACGGCTTTATCGACGCGGTGATTGATCGTTCGGCGCTTCGTCAAGGGGTCTAGTGAGCGACGCCTCACCGGCGAGGGTCAAACGCAGGTCCCTCGAGAACGCGCCGGTGCGCGTGGTCAGTGCACGGGCCAACCTGCCTACGCGACTTCGAAACCTCTGGTCGCGTCACGAACTGCTCACGAGCCTGATCTTCTCCGATATCCGGATTAAGTACAAGAACTCCACGCTCGGCATCTTCTGGTCGATGCTGTCGCCCGCGTTGACCCTCGGTATCTATTACCTGGTCTTCTCGGTGATCACCAAGAACGGCTATCCGAATTTCGCGCTGTATCTGTTCTCGGGTCTGGTGGTCTGGAACATGTTCGTGACCGCGGTCAACATGGCGACCGGTGTCATCGTCGACCGGGCCGCACTGGTGAAGAAGGTCTCGTTTCCTCGCGAGATCCTCGCCCTCGCCAACGTCGGCGCTTCGGTGGTCTATTTCGCGATTCAACTGGCGGTGCTGTGTCTGTTCCTGCTCGCGTTGGGCCACGCGCCGGCGTGGAACTTCTTGTGGATCTTGCCCATATCCTTTGTCGCGCTGTATCTGTTGACCGCGTCGGTCGCCATTGTCATGTCGGCGGTGACCGTGTATTTGCGCGACATGCGACACCTGATGGAGGTACTGCTCCAACTCTGGTTCTGGCTGTCGCCGGTGGTCTACTCGTATCAGAACACCATCTCCCAGCGACTGCACGATCACGGTCTGACCTGGATGTACTTCCTCAATCCCATTACGCCGATCATCATGACCTTTCAGCGGATCTTCTACGTCAAGACCACCGTGATCTCAACCAATCCACCGCACCCCGTGCTGCAAATCCTGCCCAAGTGGTCCATGTCCTCGTTCGCCATGATGAATCTCACGTTGCTCGCGATCACGATCGTGTTGTTCTTGCTCTCGCTGACGATCTTCGGTCGTCTCGAAGGAAACTTTGAGTCAGAGCTGTGACCACCGTCATCGACGTCGAAGACGTCTCCAAACAGTTCAAGATCCACCACGAGCGCAATCAATCGCTGAAGGAGCGCCTCCTACACCCCAAGGCCGGCTCGACCGAATTGTTCAATGCGCTCAAGGACATCAGTTTCTCGGTCTCGAGCGACGAGACGGTGGGCATCCTGGGCCACAACGGCTCAGGAAAGTCGACCTTGCTCAAGTGCATCTGTGGGGTTCTGCAGCCCACGAGCGGCCAGATCCGACTTCGCGGGAACCTGGCGGCGCTGCTCGAACTCGGAGCGGGATTCCAGACCGAGCTGTCGGGACGCGACAACGTCTATCTCTACGGTGCGATGCTCGGACTCTCCAAGAGGAGCGTCGACGCGATCTTCGACGACATCGTTGCCTTCAGCGAGATCGAGCATTTTATCGACACCCAGGTGAAGTTCTACTCGAGTGGCATGTACGTCCGTCTCGCTTTCGCGGTGGCGGTGAACGTTGATCCCGACATTCTCGTCGTCGACGAGGTCCTCGCCGTGGGTGACGAAAGGTTTCAGGCGAAGTGCGTCGACCGGATCCGCACCTTCCAGGAAGAGGGACGCTCAATCTTGTTGGTCACGCACCAGGCCGACCAGGTGCGGGCCCTCTGTGACCGCGCCATCGTGCTCGACGGCGGCTTGATGATCGCGAACGGCCCCGTCCAGGAGTCGCTGCGGATCTTTCGCGAGCACCTGCTCGAAGACGCCGTCGAGCACGACCGCGCCGGTCATCAGGCCGAGGTCGCCATTGACTCGGTGACCACGCCCTCGGGATCCTTTGACGTGCGTAGCGGTGCGAGCATCCACTTCGACGTGCACATCTCGTCACACACTGCCTACAGTGGCAACTTCGTGATGGAACTCTTTACCCGAAGTGGCATGCTCGTCAGTCGTAGCGACGCTCAGGGCTCGCCGGTCAATCTCAAACCCGGCGCCAACCAAGTCGGCGTGGATCTGCCCAACCTTCCTCTCCTCGACGGGGTCTACGACGTGAACGTGGGCGTCGTCGACTACCACGGCACGGTGATCGCGTGGAAGGAACAGGCCGCCTCGATTCAGGTGACCTACGCCGGACGAGAAGGCGGCATCGTCGAACTGGGCGCCTCGATCCAACAGCTCTAGGCGTCGTTGGTGGCGGGCAGTCGCGGATACTGGCGCAGTGCGCCGAAGGGGCCGAGTTTTCCCACGTCGTAGGGATGCGAGGCCCCCTTGAGCAGTCGTCGGTCGCCACGGGAATTGCCGTAGGCGTAGATTACGGGAGGGTCGGTGAAACCCTGCTGGTCTATCCACTCACTCAGTCGTCGCATCTTTTCGCTGCCCCGGCAATTTCGACCGAGGTAACTGCCGGTGAGGTGCCCGAGCGGGTCGACGGCGAGACGTGTGCCGATGGCGCCGGTCGCTCGTAATGCTTCGCCGATCACGTCGACGTAGATCTGAGGTGAGGCCGAGACCACGACGACGAGGTGGCCCTGGGACTGGTGCCAGTGGAGTCGTTCGAGCACTTTGGCGCGCCCGCGTTTCTCGAGATGACTAAGCGCGAAGGTGCGCGACTCGTCGCGCACTTCTTCGAGGTCGCGTCCGGTGAGCAAACGTCCAAAGAGTCGTTCCTTCGCGTGGTCGGCCCAGGCGCCACTTCGCACCGCGCCCACGAGCAGCGGCACCGTGAGGGGCAGGGCCGCTCGAAAGACGGCGCCGGTGCCGGCGAGGTAGCGCAACCAGCGCCAGACGCTCCCGCCTTCGGTGAGCGATCCGTCCAGGTCGAAGGCGGCCACGACGCCAGGAGGGGTTTCGCTCATGGCTCCAGTCTCACAGGCGAGGGTCCCGTCGGGCAATTATCCATAAATCAAATAGAGTTTTGCAACAATAAATACTTTTGTGGCTAAAGTGGTGGGGCTCAGTCAAGGGACTGGCAATTGCACGCGAAGGAGTAGACACATGGCGATTCGCCTTGGTGACGTGGCCCCGGACTTTACCGCCGAGACCACCGAAGGAACAATTCACTTTTACGACTGGCTCGGCGACAGCTGGGGCATCCTCTTCTCGCACCCCAAGGACTTCACCCCGGTGTGCACCACTGAACTGGGCGCGTTCGCCGCACGCAAGGGTGACTTCGACAAGCGCAATACCAAGATCATCGGTGTGTCAGTGGACGACGTCGCTTCGCACGACAAGTGGAAGGCCGACATCCAAGAGACCCAGGGTAGTGCGCTTAACTTCCCGCTCATTGGTGACCAGGACCGCAAGGTCGCGGACCTCTACGACATGATCCACCCGAACGCGAACGACACGCTCACCGTGCGCAGCGTCTTTATCATCGGGCCCGACAAGAAGGTGAAGCTGACGTTGACCTACCCGGCAT
>Ga0187851_10001726_pt1 | contig 20554 bp, 20 predicted proteins | sample June2016WEW_6_10_FD_132997 | JGI IMG/M metagenome (GOLD analysis project Ga0187851, IMG submission 132997) | Peatland microbial communities from SPRUCE experiment site at the Marcell Experimental Forest, Minnesota, USA - June2016WEW_6_10 | ecosystem: Environmental > Terrestrial > Soil >...
CAGGTGCGGGCGGGGTCGAGACGATTCTCGGCGGCGAATTGTTCCCGAGTAATGGCGGGTGGGGGCAGCTCGGCGAGGGGATGGCCGACGAATTCAGCGGCGATGCTGCGCTGGCGATAGAAAGGCTCTTCGAAGGGGAAGATGACCAACATGCGCTTCACGTGTTTGCGGACGAGCCGGATGCGGTGCTGCTTCCAGGCCCAGAGTTGGGGGCTGACGAAGTAGATGACGGGGACGCCGAGGCTATGGAAGAGACGGGCGAGGCGAAAGTGAATCTCGGGAAAGTCGATGAGGACGGCGACGGAGGGGCGGCGGGCGCGAATGGCACGTTTGAGCTTGCGGAACTCCCGGTAGATGCGCGGCAGGTGGAGGACGACTTCGGTCAGGCCCATGACGGCCATGTCTTCAGCGCGAACGACGAGGTCGACGCCGGCGGCGGCCATTTGCGGGCCGCCCATGCCGTAGAGCTCCGCGGTCGAAGCGAGGTGTTGGCGGATTTGGGCGGCCAACAGCGCGCCGTAGTGCTCGCCGCTGGCCTCGCCGGCCGAGATGAAGATCGCCGGAGACGTGGATGTTGGGGCCGATGGCATGGGTGAACCCATGATAGGTGCTTTCCCACCCATCGCGCGATGAGATTGCGCGATGGATGGGGCAACCCGCCGGACAGTGGTAGTCTTCCCGATGGAGCAAAGCCGGAGGATTCGATGCGCACTGTTCTCAGGACATTTTTTTCAATTGCTTTCATTCTGGTTTTCGGGCTCGCGGCGCGGGCGCAAAGCGTGTCGGTAACGATGGCGGACAATCCTGTGGCCGACCCCAAGGCGGTAGTCACGGTCGGCAACGCACGGTTCACGGTGCTGACGCCGCAGCTGATTCGCATGGAGTGCGCACCCGACCGCAAATTCGAGGATCACGCCTCATTCGTGTTTATCAACCGGCGACTCCCGGTGCCGAAGTTCGAGAAGACCCTGTCAACGGAAGGCCGCGACAATCTCACCCTCAAAACAGAAGCGCTGACGCTGAACTACACAGCAATGCCAGACGGGAAGGAGCCTCCCGGCGGCAACTGTCTCTTCAATGAGACGCTGTCCATCTCGCTCACGGTCGATGGCAAGCAAGCCACTTGGCGCCCGGGGATGGACGATCCTGAGAACCTGCAAGGGACGACGCGCACGCTGGACGGCGCGCGAGGGAGCCAGACGAGGGAGCCGATCGAGCAAGGGCTGGTGTCGCGGTCGGGGTGGGCGCTGGTAGACGACACGACGCGGCCCCTGTTCGATTCAGCCGACTTCAGATTTCTTGAGGGCGAGAAGAGCCCGTGGCCCTGGGTGTTGGAGCGGCCGGCGAATGAAAAGCCCGGCTCGTATGTGGACTGGTATTTCTTCGGGTATGGCCACGACTACAAGAAAGCGCTGGGAGATTTTGTGCGCGTGGCGGGCAGGATTCCGCTGCCGCCGCGGTTCGCGTTCGGCGCGTGGTGGTCGCGGTACTGGGCTTACAGCGACCAGGAATTCGACGAGCTGGTGCGGGGCTTCAAAGAAAACGATACGCCGCTCGACGTGCTGGTGATCGACATGGACTGGCATATCAACGAAGAACAGTTGAAAGCGATGGGCGAGACGGATCAGTCGGGCCACGGGCTGGGCTGGAGCGGTTATACGTGGAACAAGCTGTTGTTTCCCGATCCCGATGCGTTCCTGAAGAAACAGCACGAGGATGGCCTGAAGGCCACGATGAATCTGCATCCGGCGTCGGGGATTCAGCCATGGGAGCAGGCCTATCCTGCGATGGCGCGCGCCATGGGCATCGATCCGGCGACGAAGAAGTATATCCCCTTCGATCCGACGGACAAGAAATGGGCGACGAATTATCTTGACCTGGTACTGCACCCGCTGGAAAAGCAGGGAGTGGATTTCTGGTGGCTTGACTGGCAGCAGGAGCAGAAGACGGCCATGGCGGGCGTGCTGCCGACGTGGTGGCTGAACTATATCCATTTCACGGACCAGCAGCGCGAGGGCAAGCGGCCGTTACTGTTTCATCGGTGGGGCGGGCTGGGGAATCATCGCTACCAGATCGGATTTTCGGGCGACACCATTTCGGTGTGGGAGTCGTTGGCGTTTCAGCCGTGGTTTACGGCGACGGCGGCGAACGTGGGCTATGCGTATTGGAGCCACGACATCGGCGGGCACATGCCGGGCGCGGTCGATCCCGAGCTTTACACGCGGTGGGTGCAGTTCGGAGCATTCTCGCCGATTCTGCGCACGCACACGACGAAGAATCCCGAGAGCGAGAGGAGAATCTGGGCGTATCCCGAGCCATATTCAGCGGTATTGCGATCGGCGTTCCAGCTTCGCTACGCGATGCAGCCGTATCTCTACACGGAAGCGCGGCGGACCTACGACTCGGGCGTGGCGTTCCTGAGGCCGCTTTACTACGACTGGCCGGAGGAGGATGCGGCATACACGAGCAAGGGCGAGTACGTTTTTGGCGATGAGATGATTGCCGCGCCGGTGGTGACGGCGGAGGACCAGGTGACACGGCTGGCGAGCGAAGAGGTATGGCTGCCGAAGGGCGACTGGATCGAATGGCCGACGGGAAAACACTTTGTCGGGCCGGAGACGGCGGAGCGCAGCTTTACGATCAACGAGATTCCCGTCTATGTGAAAGCGGGAGCGATTGTGACGATGCAGCCGCCGATGCTGCACACGGGAGAGAAACCTGTCGATCCGCTGATCGTGAACGTGTGGCCGCTGAAGCCGGGCGAAAGCTCGAGCTACGCGGTGTATGAGGATTCCGGCGTGTCTGTTCAGTATCAGAACGGCGTGTTTGCGCGCACGCCGATTAAGGCAACACAAACCGGTGACACACTGCGCGTGGAGATTGGACCGGCGTCGGGCAGCTATCCGGGAATGCTGAAGGCGCGGGGCTATGAACTGCGACTGCCCGCGGACTGGCCGCCGGCTGCAGTGATGGTGAACGGCAAGACCGTGCCGCAGGGCGGTGGAGGCAAGGCAGGATGGAAGTATGAGGGCAATACGCTGACAACCGCGATTCCTGTGGCCAGCTCGAGCGTTCAAGAGAGGACGACGATTGAAGTGCGGCGGGTGGCAGGATTGACAGCGCGGAGGAGCGAGCTAGACGGATTTGCGGGCAGAATGACCCTCCTGCGCGGCGCTTATGACGCGATGCAGGAGACTGGGCCGGTAGCGGGCCCGTCGACAGCGCTGGTGGATGCGATGCAGAGCGGCGATCGCCTGAGCTACTATCCCGATCGCATCGAGACTGAGCTTGCGCACCTCCAGCAAGTGTTCCAGCAAGCCCATGCCGACGTGGCCGCGCTCGACAAGGAGTTTGAGCAGCGGCTCAGCGATACATCGCGACGGATTGGAGGAGCGACGCAGGCTCCCGCCGACGTGGAAAGCGAGAAGCAGAAGAGGCGCGATGCGCTGCATCGCGCGGAGGCGATGCTGAACGAAGCGGCGAAATAGCGGCGGCGCACCGCTCCCACCCTAGGCGCAAAAACAAACAAGCGGCGAGGGTGGGGCACCCGGCAGCGTTTTTGGTGAAGGGTGTTTCAAAGATGGCAATGTGAGCCGTGAAAGACATCCCTCGGCGGCTAAAGCCGGACGCTCGGGCGAGCACTCTGTACGGGCTAAAGCCCGTACCCTTCACAGTGGCCCGGCTGAACAGCTTCCTGAAAAAGCCCGGGGGCAGAACGGGATTTTCAAAAGCGAAGACGGGCTGAAGCCCACACTTGTTTTGCTAACCTTATCGGCCCGACTAGAGTCGTGCCCTTGTTACAAGGCCCCTAGATACGAGTTTGCGACCGGTGGCTTATTCGTGGCAGCACTTGCCACCTGCGGTTTCAATCTTGACGACTTCGGACTGGACGTAGGACCGGCCGGCGTCGACGACGTAGCCATCTTCATACTTATCGTGATGGCGGACCCAGGCCATGGTGTGTTTGAGGCCGGCCTCGTCACGCCCTTTGGGAGCCATGTCGAGAAAGTTGTACGTGCCGACTAAGATGTCGAGACCGCGCGCGTAAGTCGAGTAAGTGTGAAAAACCTGACCGCCGGCGTCTTTATGAAAGACGCTGAGGCCGGGCCGCTCGGTGGCGGGAAAAGCCATCATTTCGTAGTTGTAGAAAACTTCACTTTTACCAGCCTCTTTGGGCGATTGCGAGACCTGGTAGTCGTAGTTGAAGTCGCTGCCATAGGACGAATACCAGGGAAACTTCCAGCCCATGCGCTTCTTGAAAGCCTCGATTTCGGCAAGCGGCGCGTGCGAAACCGCGGCAAAGGTGATGTCGCGATGGGCGAGATGGATGGTCATGCCGTCGAAGTGATCGGCGAGATAGGAGCAGCTGGGGCAGCCCTCTTTCCAGCCGGGCCCGAGCATGAAGTGGTAGACGACGAGCTGGCCGCGGTTGACGAAGAGATCGGCGAGTGCACGCTTGCCCGCGGGCCCTTCGAATTCATAGCGCTTCTCGACTCGCTCCCAAGGGAGCTCGCGGCGGAGCCGGCTGATCTCGTCGCGTTGGCGGGTAAACTCTTTTTCTTTCTGCAGAAATTCTTTGCGCGCCGCGATCCATTCCTGGTGAGAGACGACGGAGTGCTGCTTGGCTTCGGTTGCGATGGTGGCCATGATGGGCTCCTTTGATCCGAATGGTATGGGGAAGGTGGTTGAGGTGAGTTTAGCCCCAGGGGCTAAAGCCCCGTTATTGGTGTGGCTGTTTCGGCACGGCTAAAGCCGTGCCCTGATACAAGACTCTTGTCGGGATTTTCTGGATCCTTCGGCTCAGGAGAAACGCGCGACCCGGAGTAGGGAGCCCGAGGGTTGAGATGACGAAGTCTGTGCGGGAGCGGAGTCCCGCCCCCACCCAAGCAAAGCTTGGATGGGGCACCCGGCGGCACGAGCCAATGCAGCAAAGCCTTACTTCTTTGGCCGGAACCAGCCGAAGACGATTGCCGCAAGGCCGCCGCTGCCGGCGGTGCTGCCAGCAACGACTACAGCGGTGGTTGCTACGCATACGGGACACATGGGACCTCCGAGAATAGTGAGCGGCTGTTGGCGAACAGTGGCCAGAGGTCTCAGCCAGCGATTTGCGAATAGCCGAGACCCTTTCGAACATAAGCGACCTGCCCGACGTGATAACTCTCGTGAAAGGAAAAGAAAGCGATCTGATCGGCGATGGTCTTTGTGTTTGGCAACGTGATGTTTGCCGGCTTCGCCAACTGACTATCGTCGAGGGCGTCGAGCTTGGCGTGGAGCTGGCGGCCGATGCGGTCAGAGACTGAATGGATCTCGTCGATGGACGGATATCGGCCAACCTCCTCAAGTGCAGCGCCGCGGGAGAAGAGTTTGCCCCACCCGGTGTCTGCCGGTTCGCCCAGAGACCGAAGCAGGGATGCGCGAGTCTCCGTGACGTGACCCGCAAGCCAAAGAATGGAGTTGTTTTTGCTTGTGAGCGGGGATTGCAAATCGGCAGGAGATAAGCCATCCAAGGCTTTGGCGATCAACCCATCGTTGGTCTTAAAGATGGCTGCGATCGGAGCAACGACCGGGCTGGGCGCTGTTGTCGTCGAATTCATGGAGACTCCTTGACTGACTTTGAGAGATTGGTTCTAAGGTGCGTTGCGGGCTGCCTACGCTCGCTCGGCGCGCTCGCGAACCTTGGAGTGGATGTGAGTCCAGCCTTTGTTCACGCCCTCGCGATGTTCCGGCTGAATGGGGCCGAAGGCGGTGTGGCTGAACTGAATGACGGTTTCGCCGCCTTCCTCGCTCAACCGGTAGATCACATTGTTCGTCACGGGGTGCGACATCATCAGCGGCCCGCAGAACTCCAGGAGCACCGGCGACTTGATCGATTGCACGGTTGCCCAGAAGTGGCCCTTGCCGTCGCCCAGGTCGCGGTACCAGCGCCCCCCTGGCCACGCTTCCAGCTTCATCTGCATGGAGGTACCGTCAGGTCTCTGGCTCGCAGGTCCCAGTTCCTCGAGCAGCGCGTCGAATGTTTTTTCCAGCGATGCGCGCACGTGGATCTCCTGGGTTACGCGCAGCATCAGGTTCTCAACGGATTCAGCGGTCATGGTGGTCATTCTTTTTTCCCCTTGTGATTGAAATCAGATGTGGGCCCATCGGACATTGAAGCCTCGGCGCGCTCTTTCACGCGGTTCAACTGATGACGCCAGAAGCGCTCGAAGGTCTCGGTCCAGTCGTGGACCGGGCGAATCGCTTCGGCGTTCGTCCGGTAAAGTTTATGGCGTCCATTCCGCCGCACGCGAACCAAACCGACCCTCCGCAGGACACCTAGATGCTTGGAGACCGAGGGCTGATCGAGCCCGACCGCCAAGACGATCTCCCCAACCTGGCGCTCGTCGCCGCCCAGGTAAGACAGGATCTGGCGGCGCCGAGGCTCAGCGACGGCGTTAAACGGATCAGAAGTGGTGGCCGCCCTCGCCATGATTTCCGATAATACATTCCTATATGGGAATATGTCAAGAGAAAAATCCGAAATTATTCTCGGGGCCGTTGGTCACACTTTTCTTTTCCGCCAGCTGGTCGGACGGTTACCATGCCACGCATGAAGATGTTGCGTATTGCTGCCACCCTCGTTCTGAGCCTGGCCCCACTGGCCGGGGGCCAACTCTTTGCCCAAACGCCGGCCGCCGACGCCAAGCCGCAAGAGGCAAAACCGGTGACAAAGACGTGGTTCATCCGGCTGATTCCGCCACGGCCGACCTTTGCGCAGGACGCCACGCCCGCCGAGGAGGCTGTGATGGCGCAGCATTTTGTTTACTGGAAGGACCTGAATGAGAAGGGGGTTTGCATCTTCGGGGGCCCGGTGCTCGATCCCAAGGGGGTGTTTGGGATCCTGGTGGTGAAGGCGGCCACCGAAGACGAGGCGCGCGCGCTCGGGGAGGGCGATCCGAGCGTGAAGGCGGGGATCAACAAGATTGAAGTCGCGGAGATTCGGGTGGCGTTTGTGCCGGTTCACCACACGTGATCGCGCTCAATTTGCGGCCGGCAGTTTATCGGGAGTCGCAGTGATTACCGGTGCTGCCTTCGCGTCAATCCGCTATAGTTTTGCGCAGGGCTTCGTATCGGCTTGAAAGGACCTTGCGCATGAACCTCGATCGTCGAGCCTTTCTCAACGCCTGTTCTGCTGCCGGAATCACTTCGCCGCTGCTGCCGGGGATTTTGTACACGCTGGCGGCGCAGGCACAAGAATCAGCGCCGGGCGCGGCGACTCAGGGTGCAGCGGCGGCTTTTGTGCTGGCGATAATTACCCCGCAAATGATCGACCAGGCCGCAGCGCTGGCCGAGGTGGGCCCGTTCACCGTAGAGCAAAAGAAATTGATGCTCGAAGGGTTGAACGACCAGAGGGGGAGCTACAACAAGATTCGCGCGCTCAAGTTGCCAAACTCGGTTCAGCCGGCATACGTTTTTCATCCTGCACCGGCGGCGCAGCCCGGTGAAAGCCGCCTGGCCAACACCGGCGCCAAGCCGCAGTTGAGTTACGCCAGTCCTGATGCGCCGATTCCAAATGCTCCGGCGAACATCGAAGACCTGGCGTTTGCCTCGGTGCTGGAGTTGGCGGCGCTCTTGTGGAATCACAAGATCACTTCGCTCGCGCTGACGCAGATGTACATTGCGCGCCTGAAGCGCTACGACCCCAAGCTGCATTTTGTGATCACTCTGACGGAGGAGCGGGCGCTGGCACAGGCCAAGGCGGCCGACGAGGAGATGGCGGCGGGGCTTTATCGCGGGCCGTTGCACGGGATTCCGTGGGGCGCCAAGGATCTGCTGAGCGTGAAGGGCTATCCCACGACGTGGGGCGCGGGCGGGTTCGAGCACCAGACCATCGACGAAGACGCCACGGTGGTGAAGCGGCTGGACGAGGCGGGAGCGGTGCTGGTGGCCAAGTTTTCGCTGGGCGCGCTGGCGATGGGCGACAAGTGGTATGGCGGACGTACGCGCAATCCGTGGAATCCGGCGCAGGGATCGAGCGGCTCGTCGGCAGGGTCGGCCGCGGCTGTCTCGGCCGGATGTGTGGGATTTGCGATCGGGTCGGAGACGCTGGGGTCGATTTCGTCACCTTCGACGCGTTGCGGCGACAGCGGGCTGCGGCCCAGCTTCGGCTTTGTGCCGCGGACCGGAGCGATGGCGTTGAGCTGGACGATGGACAAGCTCGGCCCCATCTGCCGCACAGTGGAGGATTGCGCACTGGTGCTGGACGTCATCCACGGCCCCGACGGGAAGGATCTTTCGGCGGTGCACGCAGAGTTTCACTGGGATCCGACGTTCGACTGGACGACGCTGCGCGCGGGGTACCTGAAAAGCGAGTTCGATCCGCTGCCGCCGCTGGAGCTGAAAGAGGCGACGCCGAATGAGACGCCGGAGGAGCAGAAGAAGCGGGAAGACGCCAATGCGGAGATGCAGACGGAGCGGGCACGACGCGAATACGATCGCCAATACGAGCAGGCCACGCTGACAAAGCTGACCAAGATGGGAGTGAACCTGATCCCCGTGGAGCTGCCCAAACTGCCGTGGGACGCGATGGTCCCGCTGCTGACCGCGGAGGCTGCGGCAGCTTTCGACGACCTGACAATGAGCGGGCGGGACGCGCTGCTGACCGAGCAGGGCCCTGAGGATTGGCCGAATGCGTTCCGCGTCGCGAGGCTTTATCCGGCGGTCGAATATGTGCAGGCCAATCGCGTGCGCACGCTGGCGATTCGCCAGTTTGCCGAGGTCTTTAACAAGGTGGACGTGATTGTGACGCCAACCACCGATGTGCAACTGATCGCGACCAACCTGACGGGGAATCCGGCGATTATTGTGCCCAACGGGCTGCGCGGCAATGACGCGCCGACGCCTCCGGCGATTGACGATGGCGACCACGACGACATAGGCGGACCGGGCACGCCGGTGTCGATCACGTTTCTTGGGGGCTTGTATCAGGACGCGAAGCTGGCGGCGTTCGCGGCGGCGTATCAGCAGGCGGCGGGATTCCTAAAGCTGCACCCGAGCATGTGAACCCGCCCAAGCGAAGCTTGGACGGGGCACCCCGGCTCGAAGCGGCCATGGGAACGCTGCGAATGAAGCGCTGGATGGTGCTGAATCAGCGCTTCAGCATTCGGTTTCCGCACAGAAATCGCCGAATTGCCTTCTGTGTTCCTCTTCGAGAAGTTCGAGCTGATGGCGCAAGGCCTGACCTTCATGCACGGCGCGTTCCCAGCGAGCCGCAAGCAGGTTTTTCTGCTCCGGCGTGGTCGCGGAGCTGAATTCTCTGATCAAGGCAGCGCAGCGCAGATTGGTCAGCTCCAGGTGCGTTCTGAGATCGTGGATTTCTAGTTTATGCATATCTAAACCCGACTCTAATGAACTACCGCAGATCGCTGGATCGAGCGCGGCGATGTTCCCTGCTGCCTGCCTCGGATGCGCAGTAAGAAAAAGTATGGTGCCGGGATCGGGATTTGGGTGTGATTTCGATCACTTCGCATAGTCAGGCAAATCGTTCCGGCGGCGTTCGGAGGGGGTTTCGACGGGCATGTGCGGTTGTATCCCGCACAAATCAGGGGACGTATCGGGTCTTGAAGATGCCAGAAGCATGACCGGCGGGGGCGCGGATGGCGTGAGCATGCTCGATCGATAGCTGGGAGTTCCCACCCTTCTCGATTACTAAAGCGATCGAGAAGGATGGGGCGAAGATGCGGGGATTGGGCATCCCGCTACTTCGGCGGCGGCTGAGTGGATGGTTGCGGCTGCGTTGCGGGTTGAGCCGACGGCGCGGAGGATTGCGGATTGGCCGGTTGAGCTGCGGGAGCCGCTGCTGCGGGCTGGGCAGGTTGGGTTGGCGGGGCGGACGCAGCTCCGGGGGCTGGAGTGCCTGGAGCGGGAGGATTCGCCGGTGCTGCGCCGGGCTGATTACCCGCGCCTGGATGCTGCGGAATTGGAACCGGATGGGCGCCAGGCATGCCGGGGCGCATCTGGGGCGCGGGCATGTCGGTGACGTCGACCAGTTCGACGTCGAAGATGAGGTCTGACTTGGCGGGAATGCCCGGATGATCGGGACGATCGGGAATGTTGCGGGTTCCGTAGGCCATTTCCCAGGGAATGAAGATGCGGCGCTTGCCGCCAATTTTCATGCCGGCCAACCCATAGTCGAAACCGGGAATGACGCGGCCCTGCCCCTGGGGAAAGGCCATAGGCTGAGGATCGCCCATCTGGGGTTTCCCGTCGGGCCCGAGGACGGGCTTGCCGTCTTTGCCCATGACGGGCTGCTTGTGGTCGTCCCAGGAGTCGAATTTGATGCCGTCGGCGGCTCGCCAGCCGGTGTATTTGATGTGCCAGAGCTTGCCGGATTCGCCGAGAGCTCCGGCGCCGGGCTTGATGTCTTCGTAGTGCAGAGAGAGGGGGGTCTGCAAGGGGCCGTGGGCTACGCGAGGCACACCGGCGGGAAGCTTGATCCAGGGCGGAGGGACGTTTGCGACCGGCTTGGCAGTGGCCGTTGCCGGGGAGGCGGTCTTGGCGGCCGACGCTGTCGAGGAGGCAGTCTTAGCCGACGAGGAAGTGCTCTGCGACGGCGAACTGGCTGCTGGCGCACTCGGTGTCGTCTGGGAGCTCGGTGTGGATTGGGCAGTCGCGGCGCTTGCCAATGCCGCGGCAAGCAGAATGAGAACAAGTCGTTTCATAACCTGAGGAATCTCCAAGATGATTCTTCACGGAGTTTACCAGTCCGGCGAGCGAAGCCGGGCTCGATTTCGGTTTATTAACATTCCAGCGAGAAGCGCGGTCCGCGCTGCCAGGTGCTCGAGCGAGACTGACTCGTGGCGTGCATGCGCGCCCTCGCCTACCGCGCCCATGCCGTCGAGGGTGGGAATGCCGAGGGCGGAGGTGAAGTTTCCGTCGGAGCCGCCACCGGTGGAAGCTTCGTCAAGGGTAAAACCAAGCTCAGCGGCGAGCGTGCGCGCCTGGCGAAAGAGGCGAACCGTTCCGGAACTGCGCTCCATGGGTGGCCGGTTAATGCCGCCAGTGACGGTGAGTTTGCACTGCGGGTCGGAGGGTTGGAGGGCGGCGAACTTGCGGGCGATGCGGGGGCCGTCGGCAACGCGCGGGATGCGGACGTCGATTTCTGCCCATGCTTCGGCAGGAATGACGTTGCTCTTTGTGCCGCCGGCAGCTACGCCAACACTCACGGTGAGCCCGCGCTTGAGGTTGGTCCAGCGGCTGATGGTTTCGATGACATGCGCCAGTTCGCGGATGGCGTTGGCGCCTTTTTCGAAGTCGACGCCGGCGTGGGCAGCTACGCCCTCGACAGCGATGCGCCAGCCGCCGATGCCCTTGCGAGCGGTCTTATAGGCCAGGCCTTGGGCCGGTTCGACCACGTAGACCGCTGAGCAGGTTTTTGCGATGGCTTCAGTGAGTGGGCGCGAAGCGGGACTGCCGATCTCCTCGTCGCTGTTGAGGAGAAGAACGATTTCGCGTTGCAGGAGGCCGGATTCGAGGAGGAGCTCGATGGCAGTGAAAGCCATGGCCACGCCGGACTTCATGTCGAGCGTGCCGGGGCCCCACAGGCGACCATTGCGGATGCGGCAGGGCATGGTTTCGAGCGTGCCTGTGGGCCAGACGGTGTCGAGATGGCCGAGGATCAAGATGGGCTGAACCTGACCGCGTGATGGCGTGGGGCGCGGACCGAAACGGAGTTCGAGAAGATCGCCGAGGCGGCGCTGGCGATGGAGTTTGACGCGTGCGCCCAGATCGCGTGCGTGTTGAGCGGCGACGGCAACACAGGCATCGACGAGCGCTTTGGAGTCGGAGGGCGATTCGGCGAGGACAAGTTCGCGGATAAAACGCACTAGATCGGGCTGCTTGCGCCGCGCGCCGGCGAGCAACGCGCGCATGGGGATGGGTGCATCGGGTGTTATTTCCATTTGTGGTCCTCTCGGCCACTCGAACCGTAGCGGAAATCAACAGGAAACGGAGTTGATTTTACGGGGTTACGGCGAGTTTCGGCGAGGGCATCTGCGGCTGAATGTGGCTGAAAAACGGGGGCAGTGTGGCAAAAGCGACACACCTGGAGTTTCGGGCATTGCGCTAATCTGGTGATCGGACAGGTTTTCCTAGAGCAGAACCCCGAGTAACAGTGCCGTCGAATTCGTGCTATGTGGCTTTTTCTCGAGAAAGAGCCACCGGAGGGCGGCGCACAGGGGTACATCTACTCCGATTCTGCTGTGGCCGGAGTCATCTTTGAGTCAAGCAACGCATCTGGAACAGACCATCGCCGAACCGTTGGAATTCGCGGGGATCGGATTACATTCCGGGGCCCCGGCAAAGATGCGTTTGCTGCCCGCGCCCGCTGGTTCCGGCATCGTCTTTCGCCGAACCGATCTCGAGAACTTTGAGATTCCCGCCATCGGGCGCAACGTGGCCAAAGTAAGTTATGCAACCAGCCTGATGCGACAGAGCGTGCTGATTTCGACGACCGAGCATCTGCTTTCAGCGTTCATCGGTATGGGCGTTGACAACGTGATTGTGGAGATCGACAACCTGGAGTTGCCGATCCTGGATGGCAGCGCGCTGCCGTACGTGGAAGCGTTTCAGCGCGTGGGCATGCGCGAGCAGAGACGCAAGCGCGAGGCGCTGCGGGTGCTGCATCCGGTGGAAGTGCGCGAGGGCGAAAAGTTCATCGGCGTATATCCGGGGCCGGGCTACAGAATCGAGTACACGATTGAGTTTCCCGCGCCGATTGGAAAGCAGAAGACGTGCATCGATCTGGCAGCGGAGACGTATGGAACGGAGATTGCGCCGGCTCGCACGTTCGGGTACAAGGCCGACGAGAAGAAGCTGCGCAATATGGGGCTGATCCGCGGCGCGAACGCGGAGAACGCAATCATCCTGAACGAGCACGGGCCGGAGAACGGCCCCCTGCGTTTTGCCGACGAGTATGTGCGGCACAAGGTGCTGGACCTGATCGGGGACCTGGCGCTAGCGGGGCGACGACTCGAGGGACATGTGGTGGCGGAGCGGGCCGGGCATGCGATGCATACAGCGCTCGTGGCGCGGCTGCTGAAGGATCGCTCGGCGTGGGAGTTGGCGCACGTGACGGCGACGGGAGCGGGAGGTGTGAGGCCCGAAGCAGCTTCGGAAGCGAGGCGCGCGGCACCCGTAGCGATCGTGGCCGAGCCGGAAGCAGATTCGGGCATGGCACAAGCGGCGCTGGCGGGCGCGTAGACGCGAGCCGTTCTTCAGAGCGCTATTGTTCCGACCCGTAAACAGTGGCACATTTTCCCACCCGTTTCGGCAAGAAACGCGGAAAAGAATGGCACGGTGGCAGTATTTAGGGGCCGGAGCAATAAAATCTGAATTTTGCAAAGCAGGACCCCCATGCCCACTACGGTCAATCGCCGCACCGTTGATCTCTCCGAGTACCCGGACCTTGCCGTCGTCTATCTCGGCATGCGCGTCAACCGCATCACCGGCGTCAAAACCGTCCTCGGATTTGGCCCTAAGATCTCCAGCTCTGTCGCCGCTCAGCCAGACGGCCTGCTCCGCCACGAAAACTTCGTCTTTTCGTTCTTCCCCATGCACCTGGGCATGCGTCAGTACTGGCGGGACATGGCATCTCTACTCGCCTGGACACGCTCCGAGCCGCACCGCCTTTGGTGGAAGAACTTCTTGCGCGACTCCGGAGGCACCGGATTTTGGCACGAGACCTATACCATCCGCGGCGGAATGGAAGCAATCTACGACGACATCGCCCCGAAGATCGGCTTCATGAGCTTCGCTCCCATCGTGCCCGCCCGCGGATCCATGTTCACCGCCTCCCACCGCTCCGCCCGCGCCGACAGTCCCGAGCCAGTGATCCCGGAATCCGAACTCTACGGAAAATAACCACGATTCTCCGCGCTCTGCCCCTCACGCGGGAATCAGCAGGCAGATGGTGTATCGAACTCGCCTCGAAAAAGCAACCACAGATCCTTCGACTCGTTTTGGTGCAAGAGCGCACCAAAACTCGCTCAGGATGACAGGTCATTTGTGCTGCGAACTTTAGAGGAAAGGCTCTAGCTGATGCGTTCGATGGCCATGGCAGTGGCTTCGCCGCCGCCGATGCAGAGCGCGGCGATACCGCGGCGGAGATTGTATTTCTGGAGCGCTGCGAGCAGCGTGACGAGGATGCGCGCGCCCGAAGCGCCGATGGGGTGGCCGAGAGCGCAGGCGCCGCCGTGGATGTTGACCTTTTCGTGGGGAAGATTGAGGTCGCGCATGGCGGCCATTGCGACGACGGCGAAGGCCTCGTTGATCTCGAAGAGATCGACATCTGAAAGAGACCAGTCAGTTCGCTCGGAGAGGCGGCGGATAGCGCCGATGGGAGCGGTGGGAAAAAGTGCCGGCGCATGCGCAAAGGTAGCGTGGCCTGCGATCACTGCGAGAGGCGCGAGGCCGAGGCGCTCGGCTTCAGATCGCCGCATAAGCACGAGCGCGGCTGCGCCGTCGGAGATTCCGCTGGAGTTGGCGGCGGTGACGGTGCCGCCTTCGCGAAAAGCGGGCTTGAGCTGCGGAATGCGATCGGGCGTTGCCTTGCCGGGAAGCTCATCGTGGACGACTTCACGCTCGAGCTTTGCCGAGGCGACGGTGACAGGCGCAATCTCAGCGCGAAACGTGCCGTCAGCAGTGGCCTTCTGAGCACGATCGAGCGAAGCCAGGGCGAATCGGTCTTGCTCCTCGCGGGTGAAGCGGTAGGCCTGCGCGCAATCTTCCGCGAAGGTTCCCATGAGGCGGCCCTTGTCGTAGGCGTCTTCGAGGCCGTCGAGAAACATGTGGTCGAGGACGCGGCCATGGCCCATGCGATAGCCGGAGCGCGCGCGATCGAGAAGATAGGGCGCGTTGGTCATACTTTCCATGCCGCCGGCGACGGCGATCTTGGCGCTACCGGCGAGGATGAGATCGTGGGCGAGCATGACAGCTTTCATGCCGGAGCCGCACATTTTGTTCACCGTGGTGGCAGCCGTGGAAACGGGCAGACCTGCGGCGATGGCCGCCTGGCGCGCGGGGGCCTGTCCCTGACCGGCGGGAAGAACGCAACCGAAGAGAGTTTCGCCGACGGAGGCGGGTTGAACCGCGGCACGTTCGATGGCGGCGCGAATGGCGACCGCGCCCAGTTGGGGAGCGGAGAGATCTTTGAAGTCGCCTTGAAATGCGCCGATGGGAGTGCGCGCTGCGCCGACGATGACGATGGGATCGGAAGTGGGCATTGGCTGGTTGTGTTTCATGATTCGTGATTCGTGATTCGTGCGCGGCGACTTAGCGCGGAGCCATACGCAGGGCGCCGTCGAGGCGGATGGTTTCGCCGTTGAGCATGGTGTTTTCGCAGATGTGCTTGACGAGGGCGGCAAATTCCGCAGGACGGCCCAGGCGCGGGGGGAAAGGAACGCTTGCGCCCAGCGATTGCTGCACCTCGGGTGGAAAAGAAGTCATCATGGGCGTGGCGAAGATGCCGGGTGCGATGGTGACAACACGAATGGCGAAGCGCGCAAGTTCGCGGGCGACGGGAAGTGTGAGCGAGACGACACCGCCTTTCGAGGCGGCATACGCAGCCTGACCGATCTGGCCGTCGAAGGCTGCGATGGAGGCGGTATTGACGATGACGCCGCGCTCGCCGTCTTCGCCGGGGTCTTCTTTAACAATGGCGGCGGCGGCGAGGCGGATCATATTGAACGTGCCGATGAGATTGATGTTGACGGTGCGCACAAAGGAATCGAGGCGATGCGTCCCCTCGCGGCCGGCGATTTTTTCAGCGGGAGCGACGCCGGCGCAGTTGACTAGGCCGTGCAAATGGCCGAACGCGCTGAGAGCAAGATCGACCGCAGCCTGGCCATCGTTCTCGCTGGTCACATCGGTCAGCGCGAAGCGCGCAGCGGAGCCGAGCTCACGGGAAAGGTCTTGGCCGGCAGGTTGATTGAGGTCGGCGATGACGACGGAGGCGCCTTCGCCGATGAGGAGTTTGGCCACTGCCGCGCCCAGTCCAGAGGCGCCGCCGGTGACGAGGAAGACATGATCTTTGATCTTCATGCGGGGTGTGACCGCCCCACTTTCGCGGTTCAAGAACGCAGCATATCATTGCAGAGCGACGGGGATCATGATTCGCGAAGAAATGAGGGAAGAGGTTGTGAATTCACATCAGGCAGGGCGGCCGATTGCACAGTTGAGCGAGGAGGAGATTCTGTTCCGCGATACGGTGCGCGAGTTTGCGGAGAGCGAGGTTGCGCCGCTAGCGCGGCGCATGGACGAAGAGCAGCACATGGAGACAAAGCTGCTGGCGAAGCTTTTTGCGCTGGGACTAATGGGAATTGAGATTCCCGAGGAATGGGGCGGCAGCGGGGGTTCGTTCTTCGATTCGGTGCTGGCGGTGGAGACGCTTTCGGCGGTAGATCCGGCGGTGGGCCTGGTTGTCGACGTGCAGAACACGCTGGCCGCGAGCGCGCTGCTGCGCTGGGGCACGGCGGAGCAAAAGGAACGATACCTTCCGCGGCTGGCAGCCGACACAGTGGGCGCCTATGCCCTGAGTGAGGCGGGAGCGGGGTCGGATGCTTTCGCGCTGCAGACGCGTGCCGAGCGGCGCGGGGACGCTTTTGTTATGAATGGGCGAAAGCTGTGGATCAGCAACGCCAAAGAAGCGGGGTTGTTCATCGTTTTTGCGACGGTGGACCCGAGTGCAGGGTACAAAGGGATCACTGCATTCATCGTGGAGAGGAATGCGCCGGGATTCAGCGTGGGCAGAAAAGAGGACAAGCTGGGGATCCGCGCGTCGAGCACGTGCGAATTGATTCTGGACGAGTGCGCGGTGGCGGGGAACCAGGTGCTGGGCGAGGTCGGAAGCGGATACAGGATTGCCATGGAGACGCTGAACGGCGGCCGCATTGGCATCGGCGCGCAGATGCTGGGGCTGGCCGAGGGCGCGTGGGCGCATGCGGTGAAGCACGCCAAGGAGCGCAAACAGTTTGGCAAGGCGATTGTGGAATTCCAGGCGATGCAGTTTCAGCTTGCCGAGATGGCGACGGACATCGAGGCCGCGAGGCTGATGGTTTATCAAGCGGCGCGACTGAAGGACGCGCAACTGGAATTTCGCAAAGAGGCGGCGATGTGCAAATATTTTGCGTCGCAGATGGCGCAGCGGGTGGCGAGCCTCGCCGTTGAAGTGGTGGGCGGAGCGGGCTTCGTGAAGGAGTCGCCGGTGGAGAAGCTTTATCGCGACGCGAAGATCGGGACCATCTACGAGGGAACGTCGTTCATGCAACTGGCAGCCATTGCAAAGATGGCGCTTTAGAGGGCGGCCTTGCCGGCTTCCGGCTGACCGTCAGCCCTTTCTTGGGGGTATCGCGGCCCGCGAAAATCCCCCAGCCGTGTCTCTTCATGAAACATCCGGGTTGCCCCGTGCCCGGTTACGTGAGGTTTGAATCGTTTTAGACTGTGAGACGCAACCGGGCGATTCTCAGTGTTGTCGTTTTGCTTAAATAATTCATAAAACAAAAGTTACTTGAAACCTGCCTGCGGAAGCCAAAAAGGGGACATTACCAAAGTGAAATTCAAGGTCGCAACAGTAACAGTTTTGTGGTGAAAAGTAACTCTTCCTGTCGATATACTCACACAAATAGGTAATCATTTTATGGTAACTATTGTGTGGGGTTGTAATCCACTTCGCCCTCCTTTTTGGGCGGGAATCCAGCAAATCAAACGGCGGGGTGCTGGCCTAGCCGCATTGATTCTAAGCAGCCTAGTGCTAGCCGGCTGCACCTCAGCCATCAACAGCCATACCTCGACAAACGGCACGACAGCGACTGGAACGTTGAGCGTATCCACGGCATCGGTTACCTTCGGTTCGGTGCCGATGGGTCAGTCGGTGAGCACGAGCATCTCGGTGGCGAACCAAGGGTCGGCGCCGGTGCTGATTTCGCAGATGAACGTGACGGGAGCGTCGTTTTCCGCAACCAGCCAGAGCAGCTTGCCGGTGAGCGTGAGTCCTGGCAGCACATTCGCGTTCCAGATTCAGTTCAATCCCAATGCAGCAGGAGCCGCAAGCGGGCAATTGACGATTACGAGTAACGCCTCCTCGGGCAGCTCGCTCACGGTCGGCCTGTCGGGCACGGGAGCATCTGCGGTGACAGGGGCGACGTTAAGCTCGCTGAGCTGCGCGAGCAACTCCGCGACGGGCTCGACGTCGGAATCGTGTTCAGTGAACCTGGGCACGGCGGCTGGAACAGGCGGCCTGACCGTAGATTTGAGCAGCAACAGCAGTGCGGTGGTTGTACCGGCGACGGTGGCGGTACCGGCGGGCGCGACCAGCGCCAGCTTTACCGCAACGGTCTCGGCAGTGACAGCATCGCAGACCGCGATTCTAACAGCGAATGTGGGAAGCAATGCGGAGAGCTTTTCGCTGCGATTGAACGCCGTGGCCTCAGTTTTGACGGTGAGCGCAAGCGATGTGGATTTCGGGCAGGTGGACGTAAGCGAGTCAGCGGCGCAGACGCTGACCATGACGTCGACCGGTACGGCGGCAGTGACTGTAAACGCTGTCAGCCTGTCGGGAACCGGGTTTGCGGCCTCAGGGGCAACATTTCCTCTCACTCTGAATCCCGGCGAAACGGCGAATCTTCAGTTACAGTTCGACCCCGCAGGAGCCGGAACCTCGAACGGCCAATTGCAGTTGGCGAACACCTCGTCCGATGGGCTGGTCAGGAAAGTGGGCCTGTCAGGCCAAGGGGTCGCAGTTGTGAGCGGGCTAACATGCAGCGAAGGATCGATGACAGGAGCGGGAACCGACGTGTGTACGGTCAGCCTGAATACGGCTGCCGACAGCAGCGGATCGGCGGTCAACCTGTCGAGCAGCTCCACGGCGGTGACGGTGCCTGCGTCTGTGACGGTAGCATCAGGGACGACCAAAGCTAGCTTCGAGGCCTCGGTCGCGACGCCGAGCACGTCACAGACAGTGACGTTGATGGCAAAATCGGGGAACCGGTCAAAGAAGTACGAATTGACGGTGGGCCCGGGCGTAGCCACGATGGGTATCAGCGCGACGAGTTTGCCGTTTGGCAGCGTGGCTGTGAATACTGCGACCACCCAGTCAATCAAGTTGAGTTCGACCGGAGACGCCGACGTGATCGTGAGCGCAGCCGCAGTGAGCGGGGCGGCCTTTACGGTGCCGGGCGCGACCTTACCACTGACGATCGCCCCCGGTCAGACGGCGACCCTCAGCGTGCAATTCGATCCCACGGCGGCGGGAGCGGCTTCAGGATCGTTGACACTGACAAGTAACTCTTCGGCGGGAACCTCGACGGCCGTGAGCCTGAGTGGCACAGGTATGCCCCAATTGAGCGGGCTGAGCTGCACCAACGGCTCGATGACCGGCGCCGGCACGGATAGCTGCTCGGTGACTTTGAACGCGGCCGCGGCCAGCGGTGGCTTTGCGGTGAGCCTGGCCAGCAACAACTCTGCAGTCAGTGTACCGGCATCGGTGACGGTGGCATCGGGCGCCACCAGCGCAGGATTTACGGCGACGGTGACAGCGGTCAGCGGCTCGGCAACCGCTACTATTACAGCGAGCGCAGGCAGCGTCTCCGAGCCCTTTGCGATCGAACTGGGCTCCTCGGTCCCGACCTTAGGTGTGAGCAGCGCGAGTCTATCGTTCGGCACTGAGGCGGTGAATGCCTCGACCGCGCAGACGTTGACCTTGTCATCGACGGGAACAGCTCCATTGACGATCAGCGCGGCAAACGTCACGGGCGCGGGATTCTCCATTTCCGGCGCGACCTTCCCGCTGACGATCGCTTCCGGGCAGACGGCGACCCTCAAGGTGCAGTTCGATCCCACAGCGGCTGGGGCGGCTTCAGGGTTGTTGGCGCTGACCAGCAATTCTTCGAAGGGCACCACGACGCCTGTCGGCTTGAGCGGCACGGGCGTGCCGGTGCTGACCGGATTGAGTTGCACCAACGGCTCGATGACCGGCGCCGGCACGGATGGCTGCTCGGTGACTTTGAACGCGCCCGCGGCCAGCGGCGGCTTTGCGGTGAGCGTGGCCAGCAGCAATTCGGCGGTGAGTGTGCCGGCGTCGGTGACCGTAGCATCGGGAGCAACCAGCGCTGGCTTTACGGCAACGGCGACCGCGGTGAGCACGGCGACGACGGCTACCCTTACGGCGAGCGCAGGCGGCGTCTCCGAGACCTTTGCGATACAGCTCGGCTCTTCGGTTTCAACCTTGGGGGTGAGCACCGCGAGTCTAGCGTTTGGCAGCGAGGGGGTGAACTCCCCGACCACGCAGACGTTGATCTTGTCGTCGACGGGAACAGCTTCGGTCACCGTGAGCGCGGCAACTGTTTCGGGCGCGGGATTCTCGGTTTCGGGAGCGACCTTCCCGCTGAGTCTTAGTTCCGGTCAGACGGCGACACTGACGGTGCAGTTCGACCCGACAGCGGCGGGAGCAGCTTCAGGATCGTTGACTTTGACCAGCAATTCCTCCACGGGAAGCTCGACGGCTGTCAGCCTGAGCGGCACCGGC
>Ga0187851_10001727_pt1 | contig 20551 bp, 19 predicted proteins | sample June2016WEW_6_10_FD_132997 | JGI IMG/M metagenome (GOLD analysis project Ga0187851, IMG submission 132997) | Peatland microbial communities from SPRUCE experiment site at the Marcell Experimental Forest, Minnesota, USA - June2016WEW_6_10 | ecosystem: Environmental > Terrestrial > Soil >...
AAAACCTGTCAAGTTCGTGGTTCGAATCCATGCCGGGGAGCCAACATTCTCCTACCCCAACTTCCAGCCCAGTTTTCGTTGACAGCAGCACGTTTTCCAGCCGCCTGTATTCCAAACATTCTGCACGTCTTGGGTCTACTGTTCTCTCCGTTTCAAGAAGTGCATCGCTTGGGGAGCAACCCGAACCCCAGGGGTCCGTGTCGAAGGCCACCGATTTTCCTGCGAACTCTCTGTTTTCTCCGGTTGACAGGTTGCGTTTGTTGACAGCACTTTGGAGGTTGGAACCCAACCTGGCATCTTCGAACTCGGACGGTGCCCCAGTGAGCGTCCGTTGATTCAGTGAAGTAGCGGATGGGGCGAGAGACGAAAATGCGGCGCAGTCGGGAGACCGACTTGCCGGGAGTGATCCGCAACGGGGGCAGTTTGGTGGTTTGGCGGCTACTCAGCCAAGTGGATTGTTTCTTGGTGTTCGACCGCACTCCCGAAGTTCGCTTCGAATAGAATTGGCGACGTATGGTCTGCGTACCTACGCCAGAGCAGCGGGCGATCCGAGCACATGATCACACGCAACGGCTGGAAGAGGCCGTTGGCCAGCCATAACCCGACCAGCACACTCGCGCGAGGCGAAACTGCAGTTGCAGCGAGCAAGCCCTTCGGGTCGTCGATAACCTGCGCCAGGGCCTGGCTGCGCGGCCCGCGCGAGTATGGCGGCGACTCCTTCCGGGGCGACACCCCGGCCTAATTCCTGGAGGAAATGCTCGACGGCGCCAACTACGCCGCCCAGGCAGCCCGCGACGACGGGCGCTAGTGGGCGAGGCCGGCATGCTGGGCGGACTATGAGGCCATGCGCCGGCTCATGGCCGGCCAAGTCCGCCGAAACTGCAGGCCCTTCTGAGCGCCGCCGCCTGACGACAAGAAAGAGCCCGGCGTGCGACCGGGCCCTTCCAATTCCAGCTGAATCCTGCCTATTACGCGATCGCGGGCACCAGTGCCTCGTCCGCCTGGCGGCACGTGCTGGTGACGGCCATGCCGAGCAGCATCGAGAGAATCGGCATGATGCGCATCATCTCAGATGCGAAGCCGAAGGTGTGGTCACCACTCCGAATACGGCGTGCCATCGGGTGCTTTCTCCGTGGTCTTTGAATAGACGTCGAAGACATTCTGCCCGCCGGAGCCTTGCGACGTCGGATCGTCCTGATTACTTCTCATGCCCCAATCGGTCGAATGGGTGAAGGGATCGCGGGGGATTCTGCGCAAAAAGCGGATCTTGTTGCCCTTGGGGTCGTTGGCGATCTTGACGCCTTGCACGAGCGATTCCAGGCTGTCGGGATAGCAAAAAGTATCGACCTTGGTCGTGGCAATCTTCCCCCCATCGCAAGCGTCCTTGTATTTGTCGATGGCAGTCCTCAACTCATGAAGCGCGAGCCGCAGGTCGCGTTCGTGCTCGCGCCGGACGCGGAAGCGCGCCAAAGGCATGGCCATCATGGTCAGCACCATGAGGATGGTAAACGCCACGATCAGCTCAATTAGCGTCAGCCCGCGCTGGGTCTTTCGTTTCACCTTCACTGTTCGCGCTTCCGGAATCATTGAACCCTTCGGGGAGGCCGTCGAATCAACTGATTCTTGACAAAGTCTGCAATTAGATCGACGTCTCGAACTATCTGCAGTATAGCCGACACGGATGATAGCGAGATCGGAATTATGATCTCTTTGTAAACCTTGAAGCAAAGGTCGGTGATGACTTGCGCGAGGCTTCCTGCTTTCACCTCAGCTCGGTGCATCTCACTGCCGCACTTTGCTTTCCGGGCGGCACGCCGTGCCTGGAAGTCATAGAAGAGGGCCGCTGTTCTGGGCAAGGGCTGCGAACCCCCCGTGCGCAATCGAGTGGCCAGTATCATAGCGGCGCAGATATCAGCATCGACCGGAAGGGACTTGCCATTTCGCACCACCTTCGTGGCCAGCTGGTTTTTGCGCTTCAATGTAAAGGCTTTTGAATCAGGTGCTTCCCATTGAGGCTAGTTCGTTTCTCTGTTCCGTTCAACAGATCGCCATGCCCCTCACTATAGACCCCGTAGTACTCCTAGCTCATATTTTTCAATTACTATCCATATATGTCCATGTCAATGTAATTTTTCGACAGCATGCTATGCCCTTCATCTGCAAATATTTATGCTGCAGCCCATCGAACCTAGCCTGATGAGTTTTTAGATAACTGCATTTGGGGGCTTGACACCGTGGTAAAACAAGCGCATAGATTTTGCAGCAGATTCAATATTGTATAACGTAAGCAATAATGTACGTAAATATACTGGCAAGTTTTAGTCAATTCGTTCGCGGAGGAAAAGAGTACAATCATGTGCCTGACACGCCTGTTTAGCGCAGTGCTTCTCTTGTGGATTGCACTTACTTTCAATGGTTTGCATGCGCAGACCCAGAGCACCCAGCTGAATCCCCAACTGGTGCTCCAGTCATCGCTGCGGGTTCTCGGCGGAAGCGTGTCCATCACCGACACGAAGCTGCTTGCGGCGGTGAATTACACCGCCGGCTCCGATGTTGAAACGGGCACGGCCGTGCTGGAGGCGAGCGGCTTTGACGAGTTCTCGTCGGTCTTAACGCTGCCGAGCGGCACGCAGACGCAGGTGCGGCAAGGCACGGTCGAAGCCGCAACGGGCGCGGACGGCCAGCAACACCTAGCCGCGATTCACAACTCGTTGTATCCGGCGCCCTGGTTTATGCCCGCGCTGCTGGTGCAAGCGTGGCTCCTGCCTGCGAACAACGTCACCCTTGTCTCTGCGACCAACGAGGTCCGGAACGGGCAGAATGTGATCCACATCGACGCCTATCGGCTTCCGAGCGGGCAGTTTGATGCCCTGACCGGCAGCTATCTTCGCCAAGCGAGCACGGCTGACCTGTACCTCGACGCGAGCACGCTGCTGCCTCTCTACCTGGATTTCATGGCACATCCGGACAACAATGAACTGATCAATTTCCCGGTGACCATCGCCTTCCAGGCTTACCGCTCCGTGAACGGCGTGCAAATACCCTTCCACATCCAAAAGTTTCTGCAGCGCAGTCTGCTCCTGGATCTGACTTTGAGCAGTGCCGCGATCAACGCAGGCGTTCCGCAATCGGATTTTGCCGTCCCACAGCCGACCATCCAGTAAGGGGAAGTCATGCGATCTTTACGAGCACTTCTATTCGTTGGAGTGTGGGCGATGGCCCACAACATGCAGGCGCAGCCCGCAACCGGGCTGCCGCCGTTCGGAAGCTTCAGCAAGGGCGCGTTCGATACGGTGAACAACGCCAACCTGAACGTGCACTTCGAGATTCCGATCATACAGAAAGCGGGCAGAGGCACACCATTTAGCTACACTTTGGCTTACGATAGCAGCGTCTGGTATCCCAATTCCAACGTCTGGACGCCAGCGAGCGCGGCCTCGGGATGGACTGCCATCACGCAAGCGGCAACCGGCTACTTGTCATACAGCACAACTCAAGCCTGGTGTTATATTTCCCCCAACAATTACTATATGACGATCTGGATGAATTGGGAATACGTCGACAACCTGGGCGTGATGCACTACCTTTCGGGCGAGGTCTCGGACGTCAACACAACGCCTTGCAACCCGAACAACTATCCACCGGAACAGATGCAAGCTACGGCCACCGATGGATCCGGGTACTCGCTTGCCCTAGCCGTCACGGGTACATACCTCACCAATCACACGTTGACTTCACGCGCGGGCGTCGTGATCAATGCCCCGCTGGTCCGGCAGGGCACGGGGAGCAGCGGAACCATCACCGACACGAACGGCAACGAGATCACGGCCACGTACAACAGCGGCACAACTACGTTCAATGACACCCTGAGCGCCTCGAACGCGGCCCTGACTGTCACCGGAGCCGGGACCCCATCCAGCCCGACAGTCTATACGTACACGAATCCGCAAGGCACAACGAGCTCCTTCCAGATGAAATACACGGCGTACACGGTGCAGACGAACTTTGGCTGCAGCGGCATCACTGAATACGGCGCGCAAGCACAAAACCTCGTCTCGAGCATCGTGCTACCGGACGGGACCTCGTACACAATCACCTACGAAACCACCCCAGGGCATTCGCCCAACGTCACCGGGCGCATCGCTTCCATCACCTTGCCAACCGGCGGCACGATTCAATATGGCTATTCGGGTGGGAGCAACGGGATCACGTGCGCCGACGGCACAGCGGCCACGCTGACGCGGACGACTCCCGACGGCGCCTGGACCTACGCACATAGCGAGAGCGGCACGCAATGGGCGACGAATATCACTGACCCGCAGAGCAACCTGACGGCAATGAGTTTTCAGACTGTCACCACAATAAGCCCTCCGGCTACCTTTGAGACTCAGCGTAAGGTGAACCAGGGCAGTTCGACGCTGCTCAAGCAGGTGGATACTTGCTATTCCTCCACCTCAACACCACCATCACCTCCGTGCACTGGGAACACGGTGTCATTGCCGATCGGCAGTGTGGGCGTCACGACAACTCTGCCCGGCTCCACGAATCTGCTGTCTGAGACAATAAGCACCTACAATTCAACCTACGGGCTGTTGGAGGAGTTGGACGAGTACGATTGGGGGCAAGGGGCGGTCGGAGCGTTGACGAGGAAGACAATTACCGCCTACGCTTCACTCGGCAACGGCATTATGAACCGGCCTTCGAGCGTGACGGTGGAAACGAGTGGTGGCTCGGCGGTGGCGCAGACCACATACTCCTACGATGGATCGCCGGTCGTCGGCACGACCGGCACGCCACAGCACGTGAACCCCACCGGCTCGCGCGGGAACGCCACGACGATCAGCCAGATGACCAGCGGCTCCAGCACGATCAGCAAGACTTTCACGTATTTCGACACCGGGAATGTGCAAACGGTGGAGGACACTAACGTCCCGGCGACGCAGTACACGTATAACTATCCAAGTGCTACCACTAGTTGCGGCAACGCTTTTCCCACCGGCGTGACCGAGCCACTCTCGCTGACACGCTCCTTCGTTTGGAACTGCAGCGGCGCCGTGCAGACCTCCATGACTGACGAGAACAGCCAGAATTGGACGACGACTTACGGCGATGCCAACTTCTGGCGGCCCACGGCCTCGACCGATCCGACGTCCGCGCAAACGACCATTGCCTATTCGATTGCTGCCTCGGCCTGGGCGATCGAGAGCACGCTGAACTTCAATGGCGCTACCTCGACCGCCGACACGCGGATCACGCTCGACAGTCAAGGCCGCCCTCACGTGACGCAGCAAGAGCAAAGCCAGGGTTCCACCAGCTACGACTCCGTGGAGACCGACTACGATTCGGTCGGCCGGCTGTCGAATACCACCAGTCCCTACAGCGGAACCGCGGGCCAGATCTGCAGCGGCAGCAGCAGCTGCCTCGGCACCGGCACCACGACAGTCTACGACGCCCTAAACCGTCCCACGCTGCTCACCGACGCCGGGGGCGGCACGACGCAGTACACCTATACTCAGAACGACGTTCTGGTGGTGACAGGACCGCTGGGGACCGGGGACACCAACACCAAAAAGCGGCAGCTTGAATACGATGGGCTTGGGCGACTAAAGTCCGTGTGCGAGGTCAGCACCGCCACCGGCAGCGGAGCGTGTAACCAGATAACAGCCCAGAACGGCTTCTTGACTACCTACACGTACGATGTACAGAACAATCTGACGGGGGTGGCACAGAATTCGCAGACTGGGGGCACCCAACAGACACGCACCTATCAGTACGACGGTCTAAGCCGCATGACCTCGGAGGCCAACCCGGAAACAGTCGGCTCCGCATACAGCTATACCTTCGACACGGACTCCACGTGCGGCACATCGAACGGCGATCTCGTAAAGCGCACCGACCCGGTGGGCAACGTCACCTGCTACACATATGATGCCTTGCACAGGGTCACGGCGGTGCAGCTCCAGACCGGCAGTCCATACCTCAGCGTGACGCCCGACAAGCATTTCGTTTACGATTCTGCCACGGTGAAAAGCGTCGCCATGAGCAACGCCAAGGGGCGCTTGGCCGAAGCTTATACCGGCGCCTCGAAAACAACCGACCTGGGCTTCAGCTACTCCGTCCGCGGCGAGGTGACCGACGTGTACCAGTCCTCGCCACATTCGGTCAACTACTACCACGTGAACGCCACCTACTGGGCCAATGGGCTGCAGAACACGCTCAACGCTAATCTAAGCCCGCTGCCGACCTGGACCTACGCCGCCGACGGGGAGGGGCGCTGGAACGGGGTGAGCGCATCGGCTGGCCAAAATCCCGTCTCGTCGACGTCGTACCAGAACTACTTCAGCATGCCCACGGCCGTCACTTTCGGTTCGGCGGACTCCGACGACTTCTACTACGACGCCAAGACCGGGCGCATGATTCAGTCCCAGGCCAATGTTGCCAGCTACGATATTGCCAGCACGCTCACCTGGAACAAAAACGGCAGCGTGCAAGCCCTGACCGTTACCGACGCCTACAAACCGGCAAACAACCAGACCTGCTCGTACAGCTACGACGATTTGGCGCGGCTCGGCAGCGTCGGGTGCGGATCTGGCAACTGGAGCCAGACTTTCACTTATGACGCCTTCGGAAACATCAACAAATCGGGTAGCCAGTCCTTCTCGCTGCCCTACACCGCCACGACCAACCAGATCAACTCCACCAACTACACCTACGACGCCAACGGCAACCTGCTCAAAGACAACGGCACGCACACCTACGGCTGGGACGCCGAGGGTAACCTGGCGACGCTGGATTCCAATACGGAAACCTACGACGCTCTGAGCCGCCGGGTCGAGCAGTCGAGTGGGGGAGTGTACACAGAGATACTTTACGCACCGAATGGCGCTAAGCTGGCATTAATGTCCGGCCAGACCGTGACGAAGATGTTTGTGCCGTTGCCTGCCGCGGCAACCGCAGTGTACGCTGGAACAACCTTGAGCTATTACCGCTATCCCGATTGGCTGGGCTCGTCGCGCGTGGCTTCCACTTCCACACGGACGATCTACTACGACGGCTCATACGCGCCATTTGGCGAGTCCTACAACGAAAGCGGCACGACGGACCGGAGTTTCACGGGACAGAACCAGGACCTCGGGGCCGTCCAGTATTACGATTTCCTCTACCGCGAGCACAATGTGATCGAGGGCCGCTGGATCAGCCCGGACCCGGCCGGGATGGCCGCCGTGGACCCGACCCTGCCGCAGACCTGGAATCGGTATGCGTACGTCGCCAACGACCCGCTGAACTTCGTCGATCCGTTCGGATTACAGGGCGAACCCTCAGGTTCAAACGTTACTGTTACAGACGAAAACGGAAATCCAGTCCAAGGTGCCACTATTACTTCCCCCTTGCTTGGTGCAACAATCGTTTCTCTTCCCACTGGCAATCAGCCTCTGAGTATGTTTTTCCAATGGATCTACGATAAGTTATTTTACTCAGCTGGGAACAACGGCTTCACGACTTTTCAAGTTACTACGTGGGGAGGCGGGGGACAGACGCCCCCCAAGGCGCAAACAACTCAGGGGATTCAGACTAGCTATACGACACTCGTGGTACCGAATGCGCCACGCCTAGTCGGGAAGAAGGTCTACGGTAGCGGAACATGCGTTGCCCTAGCGAAGGCTTTTGGTGCTCCTCAGACTGCTCTTTGGAAGCCTGGGCCACCTCCAGATGCAAATACACCACCAGGCACATTGTGTGCAACGTTCTACGCGAATGACGGACAAACTTTTGCCAACAAATCAGGCTTCTCGCATGTTGGCGCTTTGGCTGGAGTCACTGAATTCGGAGTAAACTTGATTGATCAATATAGCCAATATCCTACGATTCAACTAAGTCCCTACCAGTATGGTGCGACAAGGAACTATAACGCAAATGGTAGTAACTACTTTATTGTATTAGTTCCTCATCGGTAAGGGAGAGTAACAATATGCGAAAGAGCAGGCTGTTCGAGTTGTGGATGATATTGTTTGTTTGCTTGCTTGCACCTCATCGTTTGAGTGCACAGGAAGCATGGCAACGCATAAGGTTTGCAGTTAAAGACAAACCGATAACCACCCTTAAGGGGATCGGTGTAAAGGGTGTCATGGATTCTAGTGGGCATAAATTCGACGCTTACGTTTTATTGTATGGGCGAGAGCGCAGTGGATATCTCAATTTGGGCATCGTGGTTGATAAAATAAATGAAATTGTTCCGAATGATGAAATTGATGAATTTCGACCACCTGATCTACCCGACGATGTTGTCAATAAAAACGCGATCAGCATATGTGTGAGTCGAGGTGATTCTAAGAAATGTTTTTCAACGCCCATGGCAATGATGGCAAGTCTTATGTTGCCAGATGTTATGCGAGGGAAAGCAGACTACTTTTTTGTCACCAATATTAGGTCAAGAGATATGAAAATATGGCATAGCTATTTAAGCGAGCTGTGTAATGGTTATGAGTTTGGTTCTGTTTCAATTGGTAATGGATTTTTTTCGAAACCTGTTAAGGTTGACTTTACTGGGAAGGGTATCGAGCCATTACTTAAGGACTTGATAAGGCTCGTTGAAAAGTGAGGGAAGGGGACGTCGTGGTGTGTCCCGCTGGGATTTCCTGAGAGATTTGCATGGCCGACGGGGTACTGATTGGCTGAAATGCCTCGATTGGTTCGCTTCGTAGCGCCCGGTTTGCCGCACCACGTTACGCAGCGCGGGACGGCGCGGCAGACGGCGTGTGGTCCAAAAACTCGATCAAGCCCCAGCTCGAGGCAACCGCTGGGGGGCGGCTGCACTTCAAGTTCTGGAGGTCGAGCTGTTGCGCCGCAAGCCCGCGAACAATTCTCGCGAAGGGGAATTCACAATCCTGGATATTGGGTACACGTTCGCCTCTGACATCTGGTTGCGACTGAAGCGATTCGCGCTCCACGCACCACATTACCTAGTCAGGCGGCAGCGCGGTAGTAGTAGTTCAGCATGCCGCCCAGGCGTTGGCGCCGCTGGACTACGCCGTAATTACCAAGATGGCCCCCTCTGGGCTGATGATTCGGTTGGACGAGCTTGACGTAGGACGGGGAACCTTAGCGAATTCGCACTGAGGAAACACACTTGGATTTCTGCATGGGAGTTGGATTGGCGCCCCTTTCCAATTTCGAACCTCCGCGAGTATAGATAAGTAGGGGCGCACACGCGCCCCGATCACCAGACAGCGGGCGTGCCGAAACGCGGAACTCGTTGTGGGTGCCGGAACTTGATTCGGGCAACCACATCGCCGCACAGGCGCCCCCTTCCCTTCCGCACCCACTCTCTGTACCCGGCGCCGGCCCGCGGGAAGAGGCGCCGATGCGAGTTGAAGATCCGATCACAGAAGAGGCTGTGCGCGATGTGGCGATGTTGCTCGCCATCGCATACGAACGCCACGCGGCCACCCTGCCGGCGAGGTTCGAAATCGCCGCGGACTCGAGTGCGGATCCAGTTGATAAGTCAGGCACTTCGAGCCGTCATGGTGAGTAGTTGACAGACGGAGAAGTCGAATGCCCAAAGCAGCAAAAGAGAATCGAGAGGTCGATGTCGAACAGCTTGGCGGGATGGACACGCGCGAACTGCTGGAGATCCACCGCGAGTTGTTCGGCGAAGAGAGAGCGGTTCCCAACGCAGGCCACTTGCGCCGGAAGATCGCCTGGCACGTGCAGGCGTGGAAAGAAGGCGGATTGCCAGACTCCGCGCGGCAGTATGCGCTGGCCATCGCGCGCGGCACGGCGCTGCGCGTTCAAATGAGCGAAAACGCTGAGCGCAGAAAGAAGGCGATCCCGCTTGATCGCACGGTGACCACAGAGGTTGCGCCGGAGCACGACGCGCGACTGCCGTTGGCGGGGAGCCTGCTCATGAAGGACTACAAGGGCAGGACCATTCTCGTTCGAGTGCGCGATCACGGATTCGAATACGACGGCCGCAAGTTCACATCGCTGAGTGCCGTTGCGCAGGACATCACCGGCACCAAGTGGAATGGCTGGACGTTCTTTGGGCTTGCGAAGAAGGAGGACCACCTTGCCAGTTGAGAGTCGCGGGAGAGAGGCGCGCGGAGCGGTCGTGACCCGTACGGAGGTGCGCTGCGCGATTTACACGAGGAAGTCGACTGAGGAAGGGCTGGAGCAGTCCTTCAACACCCTTGACGCGCAGCGAGAAGCGGCTGAGGCATTCATCGCGAGTCAGCGTCACGAAGGCTGGACGGCGTTGCCGCAGAAGTACGATGACGGTGGCTACACCGGCGCCAACATGGACCGGCCAGCGTTGAAGCGACTGCTCGCCGACATTGAAGCCGGCACGGTGAATTGTGTCGTGGTGTACAAGGTCGACCGGCTGACACGGTCCTTGCTCGACTTCGCGCGGATCATGGAGGTGCTGGATCAGCGCGGCGCGACGTTCGTTTCGGTGACTCAGCAGTTCAATACGACAGCGTCGCTGGGCCGATTGACCCTCAACATCCTGCTCTCCTTTGCCCAGTTCGAACGCGAGATGATCTCGGAGCGCACGCGCGACAAGATGCGGGCGGCACGCCGCAAGGGCAAGTTCGTCGGCGGCAATCTGATTCTCGGCTACGATGTGGCGGCGCAAGGCGGCGTGCTCGTCGTCAACGAAGCGGAAGCCCGGCGCGTGCGCGAGATCTTCCAGTTGTACTTGGACTATGGCGCGCTAATCCCGGTGGTCCAAGAACTCGACCGGCGCGGATGGACGCTCAAGGCCTGGACGACGCGTGAGGGGCGCGCGACCGGCGGCAGTGAGTTCACAAAGACCAAGCTGCACAATTTGCTGACCAACGTCGGCTACACCGGCAAGGTCGACTTCGACGGCCACATCTATGAGGGCGAGCACGGCCGGATTGTTGAGGACGCCACATTCGTCCGCGTTCAGGAACTGCTGAAACGGAACGGTCGGCGCGGTGGGCGCAACCTGCGCAACAAGTATGTGGCGTTACTCAAAGGCCTGGTCCGGTGCGCTTCCTGCGACGCGGGGATGATCCACACGTATACGAAGAAGGACAATCGACTGTACCGCTATTACGTTTGCGTGAAGGCGCACCAGCGTGGTTGGAACAACTGCCCGACGCGGTCTGTGTCGGCGCCGGCGCTCGAGAGTGCCGTGGTCGAGCAGATCCGCTGGATCGGCCGCAATCCAACCATGCTTGGTGAGGTCATGCGCCAACTCGCGGAGAGGACCAACGCCAAATTGTCTCAGCTTGCGCGGGAGAAGGAACTGGTTGGAAGCGCTTTGGAGAAGCTTTCGCAGGAGATGAGCGGCCTGGCCAGGACGGTCAGTTCGCCCGGACCCGAAGCCAAAGCCGCGACGGATCGCCTCGCAGAGATCCATCAACGCGCCGCGGAACTCGACGGGCAGCTCGCTGAGTTGCAGCAAGCGGAAACTGCCGCCGATCTGCAGGGAGTCAACGCGGATGAACTGCAACGCTCCCTGGGGCTGTTCAGCCCCTTGTGGGAGCAGATGACGACGTGGGAGCAGGAGAAGCTCATCCGCGCATTGGTCGAGGAAGTCCGCTACGACGGTGCTGCCGGTGTAGTCACAGTTGGCTTCCGCTCGACCGGCATCAAGGAGCTTTGTCAACATGACGCAGGACAGCCCGCTTAACATCCAGTTCGCGTTTCGGCCCAAGCGCCGCGCGGCGGGACGGCCGCCCCAGGAAAACAACGCCGCCGCACCCCTATGCGCACCACCGCCTGGACGCGCCCCTCGAATCAGCCAGGTGCTCGCGCTGGCGATCCAGTTTCAGGAGATGCTGAGACAAGGCGAGGCCCAGGACTGTGCTGACCTGGCTCGGCTTGGAGGTTTGACGCGTGAGCGGATCAGCCAGATCATGAAGTTCAATTGGCTGGCTTCGGACCTCCAGTTGGAGATTCTCTACCTGAACCAGGCGCCGGGCGAGCGGTTCCCGGTTTCCGAGGTTGCAGTGCGACGGATCGCGCAGCGCCTGTCCTGGACGGAACAGCGCGCTCTGTGGCGTAAGTTGAAGTTAGATAAGGCATTAGCGTAAGCCTCGATTTCCACAAAATCCCCACAGCCTAAGTCTGTCAAGAACTCAATTGCCTGCGTTTTCAATCGGATGCGCTGTGAGTTAATTCGCCGTGTATTCGCTGTGCTATGATCCGGACAGCCAGCTCCTAAATCAAATCGTCACATAGGGCTCTGATGCCCGATTCCCCTTGGCGGAATCGTGAGGGGAGTCGTGATGCTGGCCGCCGGAAAGCATCGCATGGAGTCCTTAAGTAGAAGGGAGTGTGTGCCGTGCAATACAACCCGAGATCGTTCTTGCGTCAGGTTCCCAATTCGCTCCTGGCGCGTTTCTTTTCCCGTTTCGGAGGGTTTACCGACTTCGATTGGCGCCAATTGAAAGAGGCGCAGATTGAAGGCGCGTTTGAGCGGTGGCAAGAGTTGCCGGAAGCTGAACGCCGGCAGGTTGGTGGTACGTTCCGCCAGATTCACTCGATGGCGACGCCACGCGGCACGCGGGTGCTGATCGAAGCCGCGCGGGACCGGGGACTCGAAATTGCGCAGGACATGGGTGCCAGGCAGAACGCCCACGAGCGCGCCTTTTTCTGCTTTCTGGATCATCCCGAAGTTTTCGAGAATGCGAGAACGCTGGATCACATCGAAGGGCTGCCCCGGCGGTCATGGGAGAAGCGGAACGGGTTACCCAAGCAGCAGATCGAGGTCACGGCTGGATGCATCAAGGAACTAGGCAGCCGGATCTCGAACTACTACTGCTCCCGCGAGGGACGTGGGGAAAGGTGCAAGGTGGAGCATCGCCGGCGCGCGAGCGGGATCGACTCCTTCTTTGCATATCCAGCGGATTACGCCGACGAGATTGTCGGTTATGGTGAGGACGGCGAGCTCTCGCGGCAACCGTGGAACGGCGCATTCGAGGTCGCGTTCGCGCACGACGGGTCGGCCGGAACCGTCGACCTGTACGCGGAAGGCGGCAAGCAGGTGCGAGACGAGTTGTCGGAGATCTTCGCCGAGGTCGTTTTGGGCCAAGACAAGAAACCGGAGCCGTGCCGAACCCAGCCCTACGACCTGGAGCTGTTCAAGAACCCAGGATTGGCGTTTCCGACTGATCCGATGCACCGGATCATCACCGTAAGCGTCACGGCCCTTCGAGTGCGCACACACGGTCACGCCGGCGGCACGATCATGATCGATGCCGGCGTGCGCGGCTCGCGATCTTCAGTTTACGACGTGATCCGGGCGACCTTTGCCCACGAGAAGGCCGACCTCGCGCACGACACGATCCTGGAGGCCACGTTGCGCGCTGTCATCGAGCGGCCCGGAAAGAGGAACCGCAGCATCACGTTCAAGATCTCGGAGACGCGCTGCGACCTCGGCGATGATGCGGAGGAGCAAACGCTCCGCCGCTATCTGAGGGTCTGGGGGATCGAGCGTGAGCCGTGATCTGTGGCGGCAGGTCCTGCTGAGAGCGGAATGCGACGAATCGTCTTTCTGCTTCGATGAGATTCAGTCCTGGTTGCCAGGCGAACTGGAGCATCTCACGCGGTTGGGCCTTGTCCACGAAGGCGACCGAGCCCGCTTCGTCGCGTGCGACGCCTGCAGCGATTGGCACTCCGAAGAGGTCATGTGGCTGCCGAGTGTGCGGGATGCCTCAGGAATGCGGGCCTACATTCCATGTCCGGCCGAGGGTGGCGTGCACGTCCCCGACGAGAGGCTGCGCCAGTGGAGCGTCGACATCGGTGCGCTGGCGCGGCAACTCGCCGCAGCCATGGAACTGGCGGGCACAGTGGAAGACGTCTTGGTTGGGCATCTGTGGAAACTCGGCCGCCGGCGCCTGGCTGGCCGGTTCCGCGACGTGTTCTTCGCCGTTGCGAGATCCTACGATGATGGCGGCATTCCCGAGGCTGCCACGCGGCACCTGAATGCCACGCACGGAGTCTTGTTGGCGCTGGGTAACTTGAAGCGGATGGATGGGTGGGGCCTGCCCCATTTCACCGTGTTTGACGTCAAGGCCATCACCGTGCTGACGGGTGGCGGATTGGAGGTCGCTCTCGACTATATCGAAGACGCCCTACCGAGAGAACGCGGGCCGGAGAAGCTAACCGGCATCCGCAGCGTTGCCTTGCCCGACGGGACTGCTTGGGAGGATCTGACCATTGAAGTTGCGGAGACTTCGCTGATGGTCAGCGCCGGCGCGTTCGAGAAAGAGATGAGTCTGGAAGAGGCGGGGTTTGTGGACGGCCGGCAAGGAGAGTCGGCCAGCGATCGGCCGCTACAGTTCCTCCGGCTGTTCGCCACGCGACGCGGCTGTATCGCCTCGGCCGAGCTGCCGGGCGGAGAGCGCGGGAAGTCGCGCGTCCAGAAGCAGATCAGTGTTTTGCGGTCCCGGCTGCGGAGTCTGTTCGCAATCGGCGAAGAACCGATCATCTTCGACAAGGCGAGCGGTGAGTATCGCTGCGCGTTCGGAGCACGGATGCGCGCCGACGACGGCTTTCCGACGCCTGCAGGCGCATCGTGGCTCGACTTCCGCTTCGAGGAATTGGCGGGTGGCCGCCTGGCCGTCGGCGTCAAGTCGAAAGAGGTATTTCGGGCCCGCCAGATCCAAAAGGACGATGGCCGCACCATTACCGAGACCGCCGAGCGAGAAGACCGCACTTGGCGCGAGTACTCGCTCGTCTCCCTCGGACTCGCCAACGATTCGGGAAACCCGACGCCAGAAGGCAGGGCGTTACTGGAGTGTCTGCGATCCGAAGGGAAACTCCAGCGGCCGCCGGAGGACATGGCTGTTCTGAAGGTCGGCCGCTGGCTCCGCCGTTGGACCGGCATTGAGGATGATCCGATCAACTATAGCGACAGCCGGAAAGCGTGGATGGCGCACTTCGAGTGCGGTGCCACGCGGATGCAATAGCCCCCAGCAGAGACGCCCGCAGAGGAGACGAGGTGCCAAGCGAGTTCTTTTCGAAGTGCCGACGAGGCGGGAGTCATTGGTGACCGCTGACTGCTGCAGATGGGTAGATAAGGCCAACACGTCTCAAGCGCTCCGTCGAATCCATCCGCCAGAACTCTATGATTTCTAACTCACGCTTCTTCCGTGAAGCGGTGTACTGGCTAACGTCGAGCATGTAGGCTTCGAACAGCTTTCCCGGCCGGCTCGAAATGGTCACCCGCGAGCGCACCTTGTGGACTAGACGTAAATCGGTCAGCTCCTCGACTCGATCAGAGAGGCGGTTTGGAGCATCCTTATCAATCAGAAAGCAGTTTGCGTTGGCAGAGTCCAGACAGAATTCTCGAATTTTGGCGAACTCACTCTCAATGGGCTGTTCGTCTTCCTTGGAGGTGTCTCGGCTCAATTCCTCCCTTTTATATTGGTCGTACTCCCCCGCTGCCGCATTCACATCCTCTACGCCAATCTTGGGGCCTCTGGCTCCCGAGGTTCTGTTTCGTGCAATTCCAATTGAGCGGCGAAATATTCCCAAGAAATCGCGAGCAACACCTCCCGACGCGAGGACCAGACGGTCAAGCGCACCGTCTGTAAGAATGTCATCCACTTTCAAACTGGCAGCATCGAAAAAGCCTTTGAGAATTTTTGACAAGAACTCTTTCGCCTGCTGGTATTTTTCGAGCGTCAGATCGAGATCAATCTCATCGCCATCGTCACCGATCTTGATGCCAATGGGAGGGTCTCCATTGATATACCAAGATGACCGATGGCGGATTGTGCCAATCTTGATCCAAAGGCTTGAGCTTTTTCCAAGGCGGTGAAAATAGTCGATCACCCGTGGCTGATCTGTTCTTCGAATATGGTAGAGGTCGTCAAGGACGAGGTATGAATCGCCACCCGAGAGCGAGGATAGATCACAAAAGATCTTCTGGTATTCGATGATCCTCCTATGAAGAAGATCGAGTTTGCTGCGTGTGAACCGTTCGCTCACTTCCTCCTCGCTTGATGCTTTGGCGCGGCTGCCGGCCTTCCCGGCAATCTCTCCAGGGCCAACGGATGCCTTCGCCGACACACCGATATATCCCTCAGCACTCTCCGAGTTGACACTTCGAGTCTCCGTTGTGATCCTATCCTCCTCAAGGAGAACTCGCTTTAGATCATCGATTTCTTGCCTCAGACGTTGCGAGAGTGCCCTGGTACGCTCTTTATCGAAGGGCCGCCGCTTGGGTGTAGCCCCAAAAAACTTTTGCCAGAAAGAAGTTTTATTGGCCGGGTTAACCGCGGCAGTATCTAACCATTGTGAAAACCTCTCAAGCGTCTGAATTAGAATACTGATCAAGACGTCTGGATAGCTGTGCCCCTTAAATGTTTCTAGATCAACGAACGCAATTGGCCTACGATCTATGGTTAGGTCAGCCACAGCCTTTCGGAGCAAGCTGGATTTGCCGGAGCCACGTCGACCAAATACAATGTGAGGTCGCTTTGCGAGCGCTCGCGACAGCGTGCCTTGTGCGGGTTCGATAAAACGCTTAACGCCTTCCTCAGTGGAGCGAGTAGCTTCTTCGATTGATACTTCGAGAGACTCCACACTCCTTGAGTTCAGTAGTTGATGCATCTTCTTTCCACAACCATTTTATCCTCAGGGCCTCACGGAACCAACCCGGGAAGCATTGGGCTCGGCGAACAGACTCTGCCCTGTCGAGTCGCTTGTCATCGCCGTTCCTGAGACTTGAATCCATATTGTACTCCGGTGACGGCGTACCCGGCCGCAACTCGTGTGGTCGGGTGCCATGTTCGCGTCACCAGTCCGCGCCTGACCAGGGCGTCAGCGAGTTGGCTGATGTCTCCCCGTCCGTTTGTGTGATGACGATTTTCACCTTCCTAAGCCAGCCTCTCCGTTCTGCCCCGACTTTCTCCCCTTCTCGTCGCCAGATGGAATATTCCACGGTCCCAAACACCACTCCCGAAAAAATCTTCGAACTCGATTTCACCTGTTATCAATGACTTGACTTTCGGGCACCTCCTGAAAAGCCTCCCAGATGGAATATTCCACCGGTCGGTAGCAGGAGAAACCGATGAGCACGACCTCTTCTGCTATTCATCCTGGCGGGCCCCCGGCGCCCGTACAGCCAGAACCTACGCTTTCCAATCCGGAAAGTCTCGTACGCGAAGCGTTCGACGACATTGCGATTCTGATCGGCGGCGCCGCCGCTTCCTATCACCTCGAGGACGATCTGCTCTGGACGATGATGACCCGGCTGGACCGGATCCGCGTCCGAGTGTTGCGCGATCTCAAGAGCGAACTGCGTGGCGGCGATGTGAAAGCACGTTCCGCGAAGCTGCCGCGCGTCCACCCGGCGATCGACGAATTCCTGCTTCGTAACCGCGAACGGATGGGGGAGTGAGCACGCCAATGCGCCAACTCACCCATTTCCAACAACTGTCGGCGCCCAGGCAGGCGCTGGTCCGGTTGTGCCAGAGGATCAACTTCGGCCGGATTGAAGATCTGGAACTCCGGCGGGGCGAGCCGGTCTTCAATCCCGCACCGCAGGTGTTCATTGATGTGCGGCTCGATACAGAGGAGGCCGCCCGGCCCGAACAGGAATTGCCGGACTTCGCATTGCCCGAGGAGATCTGCCGCCTCATGGCGCGCATGGATGCGATCGGCGACGGCACAATCGAGCGAATCGAGGTGCGCGCCGGAATCGCGCGCCGCCTGATCTTCGAAGCGGCCAATCCGGAGGTGCGCCGGTGATCCCTCTAGTTGCACTCGATCCACAAGCCTCTGCTCCCTACATGTTGGAGCAGGCCACCTGTCGGGCCCACTTCCTGGTGAACCGTACCGGACTCCCGCAGGACGACTGGGAGGATCTGCGCCAGGAATTCGTCCTCGACTGTCTGCAGCGCGCCCCCGGATTCAATCCAGCACGCGGCGAGTGGCAGGCCTTCGTCCGCGGCGTGATTCGAAACAGGTCGGCGGTCGCAGCGCATCGGGAATCAAAGCGCGTCCAATGTGAGGCGCTGTCGCCAATCTGTGACGGTTTCGATCCGGAGCAGAACGAGCGCGTCGACTCCGCCCGCGCGAAAAGGGAGCCAGCGTCAGCGGACCCGACGGCCAGCCTGGTTCTCAGCGCGGACGTGCAGCGCGTGATCGCCAAGCTGCCCGACAACCTTCGCAAGCTGGCACTTGACCTGACATACCTGTCGCCCGTGGAGGTGGCCACAAAGCGCAATCGGACGCGGCAGCGGATTCACCAGTTGATCGGACAACTCCGGACCGCGTTCTTGCGTGCCGGCATTCTGCCGGAGTGCTACTGCGACGGAGGTGCTCGATGACAGCCCTCCCGATCATCTCCACCTACTCGATGTGGAGCCTCTTCCGGAACTGCCGCAAGGCAGTGGAGTGGCGCTACATCGAACAACTGGTGCCGCTGTTGCGCGATCACAACCTCCATTTCGGCTCGCTGATCCACGAGTGCCTTGAGCTGTGGCATGGCGAGCGGAATCTTGCCAAGGTGCTCGACCGGATCGACCGGCTGTGCCCGAGCCGAGCGCAGGACGACGACCAGAAGCGGGACTGGTTCAACGCCACGGCGATGATGACGGCCTATGCGGCGCGCTATGCGACGGAGGAGTTTGAGATCGTCGCGCTGGAGAAAACCTTCCAAGGCGCGATCGTCAATCCCGCGACCGGCGCCGCGTCGCGCAGCTTTGTCCTGGCCGGCAAGATCGACGGCATCGTGCGCATCGGCGGCGATTACTTTGTGCTGGAGCACAAAACGGCGTCGCAGCTCGATGCCGATTACCTCGAGAAACTCTGGACCGACTTCCAGATCACGCTCTACGCCTATTACATCGAGCAGACGCTCGGTGTCCCGATCACCGGGATTCTCTACAACGTCCTGGTGAAGGCCCGCCTGCAGCAGAGCAAGGGCGAGACCGTCGAAGAGTTCGAGCTTCGGCGGGCCGATCTGCTTGCGAAGTCCAAAACGGGCAAGACCACGGCGAAGCGCAAGCTGCCCGAGTCCGACGAGGAGTTCGCCGCGCGGCTCGACGAGAAGTACGCCGATCCGCAGATGTTCCACCGCGAGATGCTCTACCTCTCACGTGACCGCTTTGACATCCTGCGCAGCGAGTTGTGGGAGCTGACGCAAGCATTTCTCGACGCCCGGCGCCGCGGAGTTTTCTACCAGAACACGGCGTTCTGCTTCAACTACCAGCGGCCGTGCGCGTACTTTGCGCTGTGCCGCTCCAACGGCAATCCCAACGTCATTGACAACTTCTACCAGCGCGTGGCGCCCAACGAGGAGCTCCACGTGTTGCCCCCAGCAACAACCGAACCGGCCTTTTGAAGGAGATTCATCGAAATGGCATTACTACCCAGCGCTAAAACCGCTCCCAAGCCGAATCTGGCCGACCTGACCGTGCTCACTTACGGGCAAACGAAGATCGGAAAGTCCACCTTCTGCTCGAACTCAGAGAGTGCAGTGTTCCTGGCCACCGAGCCGGGCTTGAACGCGCTCGACGTCTTCCAGGTGCCGATTCAATCCTGGGACGAACTGCTGGCCACATGCGCCGAAATCATCGACGGGAAGCACCCCTTTAAGACGGTGATCATCGACACCATCGACAACGCCTACAAATTCTGCACGGACTCCATCCTCAAGAAGTTCAAGATCGAGCACGAGTCCGATCTCGGTTACGGCAAGGGCTACGCGATTGTAAACAACGAATTCCAGCGCGTCCTGACGAAGCTGGCGTTTCTGCCCTATGGACTCTTCCTGGTCTCACACGCCAAGGAGATCGAGGTTGAGACGCGCACCGGCAAATACACGCGGATCGTACCGACACTGCCCGACAAGGCCCGCAAAATCGTGCTCGGCATGGTCGACATGGTTTTGTACTGCGATCTGGAAGTAACCGTTGGCGAAAACGGGGAGCAGAGGATGCGGCGGGTGATTCGCACCAAGCCGAGCCTCTACTACGAGGCCGGCGACCGGACCGGGCGGCTGCCGGAGACGCTCGACCTCGACTTCTCCAAATTCTACGAGGCTTTCAATACGGCAGTCGCGCCGTTGAAGCCGCAAACCGCCAAAGCATCCGCAACGAAGTGAATTCACAACAGGAGCAAACACGATGAGTAACAAACCGATTGATCTGTCTCAATTTGACGCCGGCTTCCGCTCGGAGCAGGCCGCCGAACGCAGCGACTACGAGAGCGTGCCCGACGGCAAGTACCAGGTGAATGTCGAGAAAGCAGAACTGACCGAAGCGCACACCTCGGGCAACCCGATGCTGAAGTGGACGCTGCGTGTGATTGCGCCGCAATGCGTGAACCGCCTGATCTGGCGCAACAGCGTCATCACGCAGAAGACGCTCAAGTATTTGAAGGCCGACCTGCACCTGTGCGGGCTCGACCTCGAGCGGCTGTCTGACCTGCCGAATCATCTCAGGCGCCTTCTGGACGTGAAGCTCGAAGTCACGAAGAAGACCAAGGGCGACAACGAGAACGTCTTCTTCAACCGCCGCATCGACAACGATCGCGCGCCCGGCAACTTCCGGCAGGAGGCGGGCGA
>Ga0187851_10001733_pt1 | contig 20511 bp, 15 predicted proteins | sample June2016WEW_6_10_FD_132997 | JGI IMG/M metagenome (GOLD analysis project Ga0187851, IMG submission 132997) | Peatland microbial communities from SPRUCE experiment site at the Marcell Experimental Forest, Minnesota, USA - June2016WEW_6_10 | ecosystem: Environmental > Terrestrial > Soil >...
CCGCCCTCGCTCCAGCATCCCGGCCCGCAAATGATCGCCCGCCCGCCCGCACCGGTCCTGGGCGCTGCCCGGGGAGTGCTGATCTGGATAGCCGCGATGGCCGGGCTCCTGGTCGCCGGCGCCGGCGCCCTGAATACGGCGGCCGTGGCCGCCACCGGCGCCCAGGCGGCGCACGGCGTGGCGGCCCCGTCCGGGCTCCGGTCAGCCGGGGGGCCGATCCTCGTGTTCCGGGTGGATGTGTCCCATTACCCGCAGGTGGGGGTAGTGGTCACCGTGCCGGGCAGCCTGCGGCGACTCAAATCGTCCGATTTCGTCGTCCTGAACGGAGCCCAGGCCTCGAGGCCGAGCGTCAGCCAGCTTTCAGCTAACAACGTGCAGTTGATGCTGGTCCCGGACACCGGGCTCTCGTTAGCCCGGTGGCACGAGGAACAGCATGCCGCGGCGCGCTTCCTGGTCGACCTGCCCGAAGTTGCGCAGACCGCCGTCGTCGATCCTGCGCAGCCTGGCCTGCTGGCCCATGGCCTCACCCCCGATGCCACCTCCTCCGTGGCCAGGCTGGCCGGGCTCCCGGGGGGAACCCCCAGCCCCGCGGCCCGGCTGGCCGCCGCGCTCTCTGGGTTCTCGCGCGGTTCCCGGGTCCGGCGCACGGTTGTCCTGGTTGTTTCCTCGCCGTCGCCGCTCGCGGGGGCCGCTGCGGCCCGCTTCCGCGAGCAACTCGCGGCCAGCGGTACCGCGCTGTATGTCATCGACGCCACGCCGCGCCGGGATCCCGGCTATGACGCCCTGGCCGCCGGCAGCGGGGGCCGGGCCATCCGGGTGCGGTCTGCTGCCGAATGGCCACGCGCGTTCGGCCAGATCCTCAGCGACCTCGGCGAGCAGTATTACCTGCGCTTCACCGACACAGGCCCGCGGCCCGGGCGGGTGAAGATCCTCGTCCGGACCGCGCTCGGCATCGAGTACGGAGTAGCAGGCCTGCCCGCCGTCAACCCGACCCCGCCGCCACCACTTCGGCCCGTCAAGCCGCCGGCGCCGCGATCCAGCTGGGACCGGCCGCTGGTCTGGCTGGCCGCGCTCCTGGTCATCTTCGGGGTGGGTTACGGGCTGCTGATGCTCGTCGCCTCCAGAAAAGACCCCCGGCGGCGCAAGAACCCGGCCCGGCACGCCGTCTCCGGGCCGCCGGGTCAGGCAGACGGGTCCGGCCTGGCCATTCCGTCTGGAGCGCCCGGGGCCGAGCGGACGGTGGCCGTCGTGAATCCTCCGCCCGCCGGGCCAGGCGGCCTGTTCTTCGTGTTTCTGATGCCGTGCCTGAACGAGGAGAAAGTCATCCTCGGCAGCCTTCAGCGGCTGCTGTCCATGCCTGGCGGCAGCTTCGTGGTCCTGGTCATCGACGACGGTTCCGACGACGCCACCGCCGAGATGGTCGCGGGCGCTGTCGGCGAGCAGGTCTGGCTGCTCAGCCGCCAGCCGCCGGATGCCCGGCAGGGCAAGGGCGAGGCGCTGAACGCAGCCATCCGCTTTCTCACCGGCAGCGGGCGGCTGGCCGGACACGACCCTGACGAAGTGATCGTCGTCGTGGTGGACGCGGACGGCCGCCTCGACCCTCACGCCGTCAGTGTGGTCGGCCCGTACTTCGCCGACCCCACAATCGGCGCGGTGCAGATCGGCGTCCGCATCAACAACCGTGACAGCAGCAGGCTGGCGCGCATGCAGGACATGGAATTCGTCATCTACACCGAGGTCTTCCAGCGCGGCCGGCGTCACCTCGGCAGCGTCGGCCTGGGCGGCAACGGCCAGTTCATGCGGCTTTCCGCGCTGCTCTCGCTGGGCGGCTCCCCGTGGACCCGGAGCCTGACGGACGACCTCGACCTGGGCGTCCGGCTCCTGGTCGCTGGCTGGCGAAACGAGTACTGCTCCGCCGCCGCCGTGCATCAGCAGGGCGTCGTCCAGCTCCGGCGGCTGATTCGCCAGCGCTCCCGATGGTTCCAGGGCCACCTCCAGTCCTGGACGCTGATCCCGCTGGTCCTGCGCAGCGCGCCCCGCCGGGCCCGCGGCGACCTTCTTTACCACCTGTCCAGCCCGGCGATCCTGCTCATCGCCTCGCTGCTGTCCGCCTCGTTCCTGCTCTCCCTGGCCAATTGCGCGATGCTCGCGGTACAGGGCCGCAATCCCTTCGGCTGGTGGATCGCCTCGACGTACGCCCTGACGTTCGGGTCGGCGCTGGCCTACGGCTTGGTCTACTGGGGCCGGGAGCGCCGCAACGGCGTGTCGCTGCCCAAGGTCGTGTGGCTCGCGCACCTCTACGTCTGCTACGGGATGATCTGGTACGCCTCCGGCTGGTGGGCGGTCGTCAGGACGCTGCGCGGCCATACCGGCTGGGCGAAGACTGACCGCATCGCCGAAGCCCCCACGGCGCTGGCTCCCGCGGCTGCGGGGGCCAGCGCCAGCACGGTGCCTGCCGGACTGGTAACGATGGCCGCCGGCACGCCAGCCGGCCAGAGGAGCCCGGCGGTTCAGGGACGCGGGGCGCCGCCCGGTCCCGTGGCGCCGGGTCCGGTGGAGGCCGTCCCGGCGGACGCGGCGCCCGGGCGGGCCGCGTCACGGTCCTCGGGGCGGAGGCAACGCAGGGTAAAGGTCCTGACCATAGCCTCCGCCCTGGTCTGCGCGACGGTGGGCGCCGGTCTCGCGTGGTCCGCCGTTGCGGGCCACGGATCAGGGCACCGCCAATGGCTCACCGTTTTCAACGGCTACGGCCACTCTGACGTGACCGGGTCCGGCGCGGCCCAGACGATCACGATCGCGCCGGCCAGGACGCGGTCGCGGCGGGCAACCCACTCGGCGCTGGTCGTCTCCCGCCGTCGCTACGGCGACTTCGTCGCGACCGTGCGGGTACAGACCCTCCGTCAGCTGCGTCACGGCGCCGCCGGGACGCCACACCCGTGGGAAGTCGGCTGGGTGGTCTGGCACTACACCTCCGACCAGAGCTTCTACGCGCTGACCCTGGAGCCCACCGGCTGGCTCCTGTCCAAGCAGGATCCCAGCTACCCGGGAGGGGAGCGTTTCCTCGCGTCGGGCCGGACCCCGCTGTTCCGCGTGGGCGTCCCGCACAGCGTGGGGATCGTCCAGGTCGGTGACCAGATCACCGTGTCGGGTGACGGCCATCTGCTGACCCGGTTCACCGACACCCGGCAGGCCTATCTGCGCGGCTCCTTCGGTGCGTACAGCGAGGACTCTGACGCTCGCTTCAGCGATATCCGGGTCAGGGCGCTGCCTGTCCCGGCGCCCGGGTTCGGCCCGGTGCCCGTCCACGGCCGTCGCGGTACCCCAGAGGCCCACCTTCGCTCGCTTCGCCGAGGTAATTCCGACCCAGGAAGGACGAAGAGGCACGTCGCCATGTCACATTCCGAGATCCGCACCCCGCCGGCACCGCCACCGGCCGGCGCCGGGCGCCAGATCATGGTCATCTACGGAACCCGGCCGGAAGCGGTCAAGGTCGCGCCCCTGATCCGGGCGCTGGATCAGTCCGACGTGTTCACTCCCGTCGTCGCGGTAACTGCGCAGCACCGATCGATGCTCGACCAGGTGAATGAGGTCTTCGACGTCAAGCCGTCGTTTGACCTGGATATACATCGTCCAGGGCAGACGCTCACCGAGATCACCACCCGCGCCCTGGCCGGAGTGCAGTCGCTGCTCGCGGAGCACCGCCCAGACGCGGTGGTGGTGCAGGGCGACACCACTACCGCGGTCACCGCCGCGCTGGCGGCCTTCTACGAGAAGATCCCGGTGGTGCACCTGGAAGCCGGACTGCGCACGGGCGATCCCTACTCGCCCTACCCCGAGGAGATCAACCGCCGGCTCACCACCAGGCTCACGGCGCTGCATCTCGCCCCGACCGGCACCAGCAAGGCCAACCTGCTGGCCGAGAACGTCGACGAGGCCAGCATCGTGGTGACCGGGAACACAGTCATCGACGCCCTGCTGTGGGCGGTTCCACGCCAGTGCGGCTACGACGAACCGGCGCTCGCCGACCTGGATCGCAGCGGCGCGCCGGTCCTGCTCGTCACCGCGCACCGGCGGGAATCGTGGGGTGCGCCGCTGGGTGCGGTCGGCCGCGCACTCGCCCGCATCGCGGCCGCGCACGGCGACCTGCGCATTGTGTTCCCGGTGCACTGCAATCCGGCGGTCCGGGACGCGGTGCTGCCTGCCATCCGCGATGTGCCCAATGTCATCGTGACCGAGCCGCTTCCCTACGGCAGCTTCTGCCGGCTCATGAGCCGCGCCACCGTCATCCTCACCGACAGCGGCGGGGTTCAGGAGGAAGCCCCCAGCCTGGGCAAGCCGGTGCTGGTCATGCGGGATACCACCGAGCGGCCCGAGGCGGTACGCGCCGGGACGGTCAAGCTGGTCGGCACCGACGAGGACGTCATCGTCGATACGGTCGGCCGGCTGCTCACCGATCCCGTTGCCCACGCCGCGATGGCCAACGCGGTCAACCCTTACGGCGACGGGCGGGCCGCGCAGCGCGCGGTCGCGGCGCTGGCGCACCATTTCCGTCTCGGCCCCGCTGCTGACGAGTTCGACAGCCCGGCGGCTGACCCGGCCGCTGGGCGGAGGGAGGCGGCCCACAGGTCATCCCATCCGTGTCGTGGCCAGGAGATCGCGGCCACGACATCACCATCAGGCGGCTCGGCTCGAGTCCGCACCTGATCACCCGTATCTTGGGGAAGGAAGTTCAGAACATGCGTTATAGGCGAATAGCGGTCGCGGCTGTGGCCGCGGTCGCGCTCGCGGCGCCGTTGGCTGGTGCGGTGGCGCCGGCCAGTGCAGCGCCTGCGCCCGCCGGCACCTCGGCATCATCGGCCGTCAACGGGCGTCAAAGCCATGAGCCCAGCGCGCCGGGCGGCGTGAACGGACTGCCGACCACTCCCGGGCCGCCGGCGCCGCCGAAGGGCCTGCCCAGGCAGCGAGCCGGTTATAGGTCGCCCACCCAGCGTCCCGGCCGGCGAAAGGCCGCGGTGACGGCGCCCGACGAGTCAGCGGCGGCGACCGCTGGCACGTCGGCCGTCACCCCGCCACCGCAGGCGAAGACCTGGGGGGCCAGTGGGTCGGCGACCACGCTGGTGCTCTACGACACCACGAACACCTGGGGCTGGCTGGGCGAACTCTACGCAATTGGCAGCGGCAACCTGGCTACGCACTTTGGCCGGGTGACCGCCGAACCGGTGGTCGACTACGTCTCCGGTCAGGTGAACAGCTACACCGCGACGATCTACATCGGCTCGACGTACAACGAGCCGATCCCGCAGACGTTCCTGTCCGACGTGCTTTCCACGACCAAGCCAGTGATGTGGATCGGGGACAACATCTGGCAGCTCACCGGGACTCCGGGGAGCGCCGCTGACACGGCCTTCGAGGCGGCATACGGGTGGGATCCAGACACTTCGTACTTCGACACGGCCGACACGATCGCCTCGGTCAGCTACAAGAGCCAGACGTTCAGCCGGAACACGGCCAATACAGGCGGTGTCCTGGCCCCCCATATCACCACCCCGTCCAAGGTGAGTGTGCTGGCGTCGGCGAATTGCACCACCTCGACGGGTGCCGCGACGGACTGCAACGAGATCGCGCAGACCACGGGCACGTCATTCCCGTGGGCGATCCGCTCCGGCAACCTGATGTACATCGGTGAGGTACCGCTGTCCTACATCTCACCCACGGATCGGTACCTGGCCTTCGCCGATCTGCTCTTCGACGAGCTGGCTCCCAGCGCGACGCCGAGCCACGAGGCGCTCATCCGCCTCGAGGACCTCAGCCCAGAGTCGACCCCGTCAAATCTGACGGCCTACGCCAGCTACCTGAAGAGCCAGGGTGTGCCGTTCAGCATGGCGGTCATCCCGGACTATCTCGACCCGACGGGCGACTACAACAACGGCGTGCCCGTATCGGAGACTCTCGCGCAGTCGCCGGCGATGGTGTCGGCGCTGAAGACTGCGGTCTCGGACGGCGGCACCATCGTCCAGCACGGCTACACGCACCAGTACTCGAATATCCCCAACCCGTTCACCGGGGTCACCGGGGATGATTTCGAGTTCTACCGGGCCCAGTGCTCCACCACGGCGACCGCGCCGTACAACTACGTGGCGCCGTGCGCCAACACCGATTACGTCATCGAAGAAGGTCCGGTGCCTGGCGACTCGCAATCGTGGGCGGCGAACCGGGTCTCGACCGGCCAGGCCCTGTTCAAGGCGGCCGGCCTGCCGACGCCGACGATTTGGACGACCCCGCACTACGCGGCCTCGGCCGCGGACTACGCCGGGATTGACCAGACGTACTCGACCCGGTACGAGGAGGAGCTGTTCTTCGGCGGGGCGCTGGCCGGCCAGCCGATCAACTACTCGCACGTGTTCGGGCAGTTCTTCCCCTACGAAGTGCACGACCTCTACGGGTCCACGATCATCCCGGAGAACCTCGGCGACTACGAGCCGATCGCGGAATACGGGAACCCCCCGCGCACCGCGCAGGACATCATCAACGAGGCTCGGCAGAATCTCGCTGTCACCCAGGGTGTGGCCAGCTTCTTCATCCACCCCGACGATGACCCGATATCGGTTCTCAAGCAGGTCGTCACCGGCCTGAAGGCGCTCGGTTACACGTTCGTGAGCCCGGCGACCCTGATGTCCACCAACGGCTAGTGGTTCATGAGTGGCTGGTGCCGGTTTGCCCCTGGAGGCCCGGCGCCAGCCGCTCGTCCCAGGCCCGCTGCAGGGCCGTCAGCAGCGTGTCCACCGGCTGGGCACCGGCTACGCCGTACCGGCGGTCGATCACGAAGAAGGGCACGCCGGTCGCGCCCAGCTCGGCCGCTTCCCGTCCCTCGTCCGCCACCCGGGCCGCGTAGTGGCGGGACAGCAGCGCCTCGCGCGCGCCCGCCGGGTCCAGCCCGATCTCGCCGGCCAGGCTCACCAGGTCCTCCACCGAGAAAATCGGCCGTGCCTCGCCGAAGTAGGCGCCGAACAGACGGTTCCACGCCTCGGCCTGCCGGCCCTGATCGGCCGCGTACGCGAGCAGTTCGTGGGTCAGCGCGGTGCTCCCCACCCGGTTGTCCAGGACGTGGTAGGGGCGCAGGCCCTCGCTGTCCGCCAGGCCCTCGACCCGGCGGGTCATCACGTCGATCTGCCCGTCGTCCAGCCCCTTCCGCCTGAGCATGTCCCGGACCGGCTCGCTCGGTCCGGGCGGTGCGCTGGGGTCCAGCTGGAAGGAACGGTGGATCACCTGCACCTCGTCGCGGTGCTGGAAACGCTCCAGTGCCGCCTCTAGCCGGTGGGCGCCAAGACCGCACCAGGGGCAGATGACGTCCGCCCACACCTCAACCTGCATCGCAGCCCTCCTTATCTCCGCTGTCCGAGGACAGCTACAACGGGCCGGCGCGCGGAAGCCTTCCCGGGACGTCCCCGCGCGGCACCCGTGACAGCGCCGGTAGCTGGCGGCGGCCCTCGCCAACTGTTCCCTGCGCGAACCCTTCCGGCGCGCCGTTGGCCGAGGTACCGTTCAAGCGGGTCCCGGGACGATGACCCACCGAAGAGCCACTGCTGAGGGTGTGAAGTGGCCGCGCAGGTTGGCCTTGGCCGCGAAGACGTTCCCTCCCTGTCACTCCCCGGGACCCGCCAGCTCACCGCATGGCCCCGCGCCATGCGGGACGACCACGACGACAGGACAGGCGGGCGGGACGTGAGCCGGGCGCACGACATCGGTGGCCAGACCGGGTTCGGCCCGGTCCCGGTGGGCGAGGACGGGCTGCCCTTCCATCACGACTGGGAGGCCCGGGTCTACGCGCTGAACGGCGCGCTCCGGGCACGCGGTCTCTACAGCGTGGATGAGTTCCGGGACGCCATCGAGCGGATCCCGCCCCAGGAGTACCTCGAGCTGAGCTACTACGAACGCTGGCTGCGCGCGATCGAGACGCTGCTGTCGGAGAAGGCGCTGCTTCCTGGCGCTCTGCACCCTGACGATGGCCTGCCCGCTGCCCAGGATGAAGGGTGACCTTCAGCCCGGGGACCCGGGTCCGGGCCCGGCTGGGCGATCCGGACCACCACACCCGGCTGCCGGGTTACGTGCGCGGGCAGACGGGCGAGGTGGTCGAGGCGGCCGGACAGTGGGCGCTGCCCGATGACCGGGCCCGGGGCGTCACGCCGCCCCGGGCCGAGACCGTCTACTCGGTGCGTTTCCCGGCGGCCGGCCTGTGGGGCAGCGGGACGCACTGCGTCGTCGTGGACCTGTGGGAGTCCTACCTGGAGCAGGCCGGCTGATGGGAGCAGGCCACGCCGAGCAGCCCGCGGCCGTCCGGGTGCGCGAGCTGGAGGAGCGGGTGATCGCCGCCGGGCTGGCCACCGACGCGGACCTGGACGCCGTGCTGGCCCGGCTGTACGCGAACGCCTCGCCGCTGAACGGGGCCAGGATCGTGGCCCGGGCCTGGTCTGATCCCGGCTATGCGGGCCGGCTCCTCGCCGACGGCAACGCGGCCGCGGCCGAGCTGGGCTTCGAAACCACGCACGCGGGCAGCGGGTACCGGCTCAAAGTCGTGGCGAACACCCCCGGCACGCACAACGTGATCGTCTGCACGCTGTGCTCCTGCTATCCGGTGTCGCTGCTCGGCCCGTCGCCCAGCTGGTACAAGAGCCTGGCCTACCGCTCACGTGCGGTACGCGAGCCACGGGCGGTGCTGGCCGAGTTCGGATTGCTGCTCCCGGAGTGCATCGAGATCGTGGTGTGGGACGCGAGCGCCGAGAACCGCTACCTGGTCCTGCCCGCCCGGCCGGCGGGGACGGACGGCCTGGGCGAGGAGGACCTGGCCGCCCTGGTCACCCGGAACGGGCTGATCGGCACGGCGGCGGTCTGACCCTGGTCCGCGTTCGATTCCCGTGTGGTGGGTATGTGACGCTAAAGGCCGTCCATCCGGCAGCCTGGAGTGAGCACCGGCCAGGCGCGTCCCGGCCGGCGGAACTGGGGGGGTCCATGAAGCTGCTGGCTGTCGTGGTCACTGCGACCGTGCTGGGCGTCATCATCATCAACATCATCAACCGCGACGACATCATCCGGTACATCAAGATGCGCCAGATGTGAGTGAGCCAGGACGATGCCATGACCACCGCCGCCGCCGTGGCCAGCCCGGTCGACTTCGAGACCTACGGTGACTACCACGTGAAGGCCCCGCCGCGGGCGGACGGGGCCTTCGTCCGCCCCCTCTACCCCTTTCAGGGCCGGGTGAGCGCGGACGGATCCACCGGCTATCCGGCCGAGGCCGGCCGCTACCACCTCTACATCTCGCTCGCCTGCCCGTGGGCGCAGCGCTCGGCCATCGTCCGGGCGCTGCTGGGGCTGGAGGACGTGGTGTCGATGTCGGTGGTCGACCCGGTCCGGGACGGGCGGGGCTGGGCGTTCCGGGATGGACCCGGCTACTCGGCCGATCCGGTGAACGGCTTCACGCTGCTGCGGGACGCTTACCAGGCGACCGAGCCGGGGTACGACGGGCATGTCTCGGTGCCGGTGCTGTGGGACAGGGAGACTGGCCGGATCGTCTCGAACAACTTCCCCGACATCACCATCGACCTGGACACGCAGTTCGGCCGGTGGGCCAATCCGGCGTTCGACCTGTACCCGGCCGCGCTGCGCCCGGAGATCGACGCGCTCAACGAGCGGGTCTACGCGGCCGTCAATAACGGCGTATACCGGTGCGGGTTCGCCGCCTCGCAGCAGGCCTACGGCGCTGCGGTGGCTGACCTGTTCGCCACCCTGGATGACCTGGACCTGCGGCTGGCCACCCGGCGGTTCCTGTTCGGTGCCTCGCTCACCGAGGCGGACGTGCGGCTGTGGGTGACCCTGGCCCGGTTCGACGCGGTGTATGTCACCCACTTCAAGGCCAACCTGCGCCGCCTGGCCGACTACCCGAACCTGTGGCCGTACGCCCGTGACCTGTACGCGATCCCGGCGTTCCGCGGCACCACGAACTTCGACCACATCAAGCGGCACTACTACGGGACGCATCCGCAGCTCAACCCGCTGCGGATCGTGCCCGCCGGGCCGCTGCTGGACTGGGACGCCCCGCAGGACAGGGCGGCCCTGGCTGGATCTGGGACGCGCTGACCGGCGGAAGCTGGCAGGCAGCGTGCCGGGCTCGCTGCCGGTCAGCTGGTCAGCTGGTCGTACAGCGCCGCGGTCTGGGCGGCGATGGCGTCCCAGCCGAACTCGGCGGCGGCCCGCTTGCGGCCCGCCGCGCCCATGGCGCCGGCCCGCGCGGGGTCGCCGATCAGGGCGTTCAGCGCTTCCGCCAGGGCGGCCGGGTCGCCGGGCGGGACGAGCAGCCCGGTCTCCCCGTCGCTGACCACCTCGGGGATCCCGCCGACCCGGGACGCCACCACCGCCGTGCCGCAGGCCATCGCCTCCAGGTTGACGATGCCGAGCGGCTCGTACAGCGACGGGCAGGCAAACACGGTGGCGTGGCTGAGCAACTGGATGACCTCGGGCCTGGTTAGCATCTCCGGAATCCAGATCACCCCGGTGCGGGCCGCCTGCAGGCTCGTGACCAGCCCGCTGACCTCCGCGGCCAGCTCCGGGGTGTCCGGCTGGCCCGCGCACAGCACCAGCTGCGCCTCCGGCGGCAGGCTGGCGGCCGCCCGGAGCAGCACGGGGACTCCCTTCTGCCTGGTGATCCGCCCGACGAAGATCACCACGGGTCGTGACGGATCCACCCCGTACCGCTGCAGGACCCCGGTCCTTGCGTCCGGGGCGTACTCCTGGGTGTCAATCCCGTTCCGGATGACCCGGATCCGTTCCGGCGGCACCGCGGGGTAGGCGGCCAGCACGTCCTCCCGCATCCCCTCGGACACCGCGATCACCGCGGCGGCGGCCTCGACCGCCACCCGCTCGCACCAGCTGGACAGGGCGTAGCCGCCACCGAGCTGCTCCGCCTTCCACGGCCGCAGCGGCTCCAGCGAGTGCACCGTGACCACGTGCGGTATCCCGTACAGCATCGAGGCCAGGTGCCCGGCGAGGTTGGCGTACCAGGTATGCGAGTGCGCCAGGTCCGCGCCGCCCACCGCGGCGGTCATGGACAGGTCGGTGGAGATCGTGGCCAGCGCCGGGTTTGCCCCGGCGAGCAGTTCCCAGGGCCGGTGGGCTACGGCCCCGGGCCGGTCCCCGCCCTCGCAGTGGACGGTGAGGTCGACCAGGCCCGCCAGTTCCCGGGCCAGGTAGGTGACGTGCACACCCGCGCCGCCGTACACCTCGGGCGGGTACTCGCGGGTGAGCAGGGCCACCTTGAGCCGGTCCCGCTGCGCCGGCCCCGGGGGATGGCCGGGCACGGTCATATGGTCACCTTCTGGCTCTTGCCCACCACGGTGATGCCGCCGTCGGACACCGCGAAGCCGCGTTCCCGGTCATGGTCCTTGTCCACGCCAATCGTGACGCCCTCGGGCACCACGACGTTCTTGTCCAGGATGGCGTCCCTGACCACCGCGTGCCGCCCGATGATCGTGTTGTGCAGGATCACCGACCGCTCTACGGCGGACCAGCTATTGACCCGCACACCGGGGGAGAGGACCGCCTCGCGGACCAGCCCACCGGAGACGATCACGCCGTTGCTGACCAGGCTGTCGATGGATCGGCCCACCCGGTCGCCGTCGTCGTGCACGAACTTGGCGGGCGGCAGGCTGGGCACGTTGGTCAGGATCGGCCACCGGTCGTTATAGAGATTGAAGACGGGGTGGATGGCGCACAGGTCCATATGCGCCTCGAAGTAGGAGTCCAGCGTGCCGACGTCTCGCCAGTAGCCGGCGTCACGCTCGCTCGCCCCGGGCACCTTGTTGGTCATGAAGTCGTAGACGTGCGCGAGGCCCTCGTCCACCAGCATCGGGATGATGTCGCCGCCCATGTCGTGACGGCTGTTCGGGTTCGCCGCGTCCTTGCGCAGCGCCTCGATCAGCACCTCGGTGGAGAAAAGGTAGTTGCCCATCGAGGCGTAGGCCTCGTCCGGCCGGCCGGGCAGCGCGGGCGGGTCGGCCGGCTTCTCCAGGAACGCCTCCAGCGTGTGCCCGTCCGCGCCCGCCCGGATCACGCCGAACGCGGTGGCCTCCATGCGCGGCACCGGGATGGCGGCGACGGTGACCCCGGCCCCATGGTCGCAGTGCTCCTGGATCATCTGCCGCGGGTCCATCCGGAACACGTGATCCGCGCCGAACACGATGACCAGGTCGGGCCGCTCGTCGTAGATCAGGTTCAGCGACTGGTAGATCGCGTCGGCCGAGCCGGTGTACCAGTGCGGGCCGAGCCGCTGCTGGGCGGGCACGGGCGTGACATAGTTCCCGAGCAGCGTGCTCATCCGCCACGTGGTGGACACGTGCCGGTCCAGGCTGTGGCTCTTGTACTGGGTGAGCACGGCGATCCGCAAGATCCCGGCGTTGACCAGGTTCGACAGCGCGAAGTCGACCAGCCGGTACACGCCTCCGAACGGCACGGCGGGTTTAGCCCGGTCTGCCGTCAGCGGCGCCAGCCGCTTGCCGGCCCCTCCGGCCAGCACGATGCCCAGAACTCGCTGATCTGCCATCTCCCACCCTTCACGTGCCATTTGCTTCTTTCAGCACGCCGTCCAGGATCTGCTGTGCTTCTTCCTGGATGCGGGCCAGGTGCTCCGGACCGGCGAACGACTCCGCGTACAGCTTGTAGACGTCTTCCGTGCCCGAGGGCCGCGCGGCGAACCAGCCACTCTCGGTGATCACCTTGATGCCGCCCAGCGGCTCACCGTTGCCCGGGGCCCGGGTCAGCCGGTCCAGCACCGGCTCGCCCGCGAGTTCCGCGACGCTGACCTGATCCGGGGACAGCTTCGCCAGCAGCGCCTTCTGCGCCCTTGTCGCGGGCGCGTCGATCCGGGCGTAGGCCGGGTCGCCCAGCTGGCCGGCCAGGTCGCGGTACCGCTCACCGGGTGACTGCCCGGTCACGGCCGCGATCTCGGAGGCCAGCAGGGCCAGGATGATGCCATCCTTGTCGGTGGTCCAGACCCGGCCATCGGTGCACAGGAAGGAGGCGCCGGCGCTCTCCTCGCCCCCGAAGGCGATCGAGCCGTCCAGCAGCCCCGGCACGAACCACTTGAACCCCACCGGGACCTCGGTCAGCGTGCGCCCGGCGGCCCCGGCCACCCGGTCGATGATTGAGGAACTGACCATGGTCTTGCCCACCGCCGCCCCGGAGGGCCAGTCCGCCCGGTGCCGGTACAGGTAGTCGATGGCCACGGCCAGGTAGTGGTTGGGGTCGAGCAGGCCCGCGTCCGGCGTGACGATGCCGTGCCGGTCGGAGTCGGTGTCGTTGCCGGTCGCGATCGCGAACTCGGCCGCGCGGTCGATCAGCGAGGCCATCGCGTAGGGCGAGGAGCAGTCCATCCTGATCCGGCCGTCCCAGTCCAGGGTCATGAACCGGAACGTGGCGTCCACGTCGGGGTTGACCACGGTGAGGTCGAGCCCGTAGCGCTCGGCGATCTCCCCCCAGTACGCGACGCTGGCGCCGCCCAGCGGGTCGGCGCCGATCCGGATCCCGGCGACCCGGATCACGTCCAGGTCGACCACGGCCGGCAGTTGTGCGACGTACTCGCCCAGAAAGTCGAAGACTGCCGTCGTGGACGCGCCCCTGGCCGCCGGATATCGCACCCGGCGCACCTCCCGCAGCCCGCCGGCCAGCAGCTCATTGGCCCGGTCCTGGATGACCGAGGTGATCTGCGACCCGGCCGGGCCGCCGTCGGGCGGGTTGTACTTGAACCCGCCGTCCTCCGGCGGGTTGTGCGACGGCGTGATGACGATGCCGTCGGCCAGGCCGTCAGTGCGACCGTCGTTGTAAACCAGGATGGCGCGGGACAGCGAGGGAGTCGGGGTGTACCCGTCCCGGCTGTCCACCAGCACGGTCACCTCGTTCGCCGCGAGGACCTCCAGCGCGGTCACGAACGCGGGCTCAGACAGCGCGTGGGTGTCCCGGCCCAGGAACACCGGGCCGGTGGTACCCGCCCGGGCCCGGTAGTCGCAGATGGCCTGGGAGGTGGCGGCGATGTGATCCTCGTTGAACGACGTGCGCAGCGCCGAGCCGCGGTGTCCCGACGTGCCGAAGCTCACTCTCTGCTCAGGGACCGCTGGATCCGGGTGCAGTGCGTAGTAGGAAGTGACCAGCTTGGCCACGTCCACCAGGTCCGCCTGGCTGGCCGGCTGGCCGGCCCGCTCGTTCACCGGCACGGTGGGCTCCTCTCCCTTTGTAAGCAAGTCTTCCGGTAATCCGCGCTGGCCGCCATGGCCGGCGCGGTCCGGAAACTCCAGCAGCCGGGATCTGTTCCCGGACGCGGAGCCTCATCCCGGCCGCCGGGGTGTGCTGCGATGATGGCGGGATGACCAACAATTCGCCACGACCGCTGAACAGGCGGGCCCGGCTGTGGGCGGCCGCGGAGGCCAGGGGGATCCCGCTGCGGACCATCCTGACCGTCGCGCTGGTGGTGATCGCGGTCTACATGCTGGCCAAGGTGGTCTACCGGCTCCGCGACGTGCTGCTGCTGATCATCGTGGCCGCATTCATCGCCGTGATCCTGAACCCGGCCGTGGTGGCCCTGCAGCGGTGGAAGATCAAGCGGCGGGGCTGGGCGGTCACGGTGGTGACCCTGTGGGCCCTGATCGTCTTCGCCGGCCTCGCCTTCGCCTTCGGCTCCCCGCTGGCCAACGGGATCAACCACCTGGCCCTGAAGCTGCCGGGCTACGTGGCTGCGGCGACCCACGGGCGGGGCTGGATCGGCCATCTCGTGACCAAGTATCACGTGCAGACGTGGGTGAATAAGAACGCGCCCAAGCTGGTGAGTTACGGAGAAGGGCTGGCCAAGCCCGCCCTGAGCCTGGGCAAGGGCGCGCTGACCCTGCTGCTCGAGCTGCTCACCATCTTCGTGCTGGTCCTGCTCCTGCTGCTGGAAGGCCCGAAGATGCGGACGGCCCTGCTGGGCTCGATGGCCCCGGACCGGGCGGAGCGGTACCGGCGGATCGCGCACGAAGTCAACCGCTCGGTCACCGGGTACATGCTCGGCAACGTCCTCACTTCGGTGATCGCGGGCGTGGTGGTGTTCGTCACGCTCATGGTCACGGGCGTGCCGTTCCCGTACCTGTGGGCGCTGTGGGTGGCGCTGGTGGACTTCCTGCCGATGATCGGCGGGGCGCTGGCCGGGATTCCCACCGTGCTGTTCGCAGCCGCCCACTCACTCACCGCCGGGATCATCACGCTGGTCGTGTTCCTCATCTACACCCAGCTCGAGAACCACGTGCTGAACCCGATCGTGATGAGCCGCACGGTGCGGGTCAACCCGCTGCTGGTACTGCTGTCCATCCTGGTCGGCGGCGAGATCGGCAGCTGGATCGGGGGGATCTTCGGCGCGTTCGTGGGCGCCTTGCTGGCCATCCCGGCCGCCGGGGCCATCCAGGTCGTGGTCCGCGAGGTCTGGCAGGCCACCGACCCCGCGACCGCGCTGCCCGGCGCGCCGGTCATCCCCACCGCAGGCGCCGCCGAAGACGCCGGTGGTGGTGGTGACGGTGGTGACGGTGCCGGTGGTGCTGGTGGTGCCGACGCCGGTGGTGACGGTACGCGCCAGCCGTCCCCGCCAGCCAGACCCAGCCGCTGGGCCACCCGCTTCTCTCGTCGCTGACCAGCACCTCCGGCCCGTCCGGCCCCGGGCCGCCTGGCCCTCCGGCGGCCCGTCCGGCCCCGGGCCGCCTGGCCCCCCGGCCTGTCGCTTGGCCCTCCGGCGGCGCCCCCGCGCCTCGACTCGTCCCCGCCTAGTTCCCACCACCAGCCCCACCAGTCACATCGATCATGGTCGGCCGCGACCTTTCCCGCGGGACGTGCGCCCGAATCGGGCAAATCGCCCGGTCGCGCGCACGTCCCGCGGGAAAAGTGGACGGAAGGGGCTGGTGTGACTTAAGGGACTGGCCGGCGGGGGCGGCGGAAGGGGCTGGTGTGATTTGAGGGGACTGGCCGGGCGGGAGCGGCGGAAGGGGCTGGTGTGACTGGGGGGACAGAGGCCTCGCTGGGAGTGACGGCTCTGCGGGCTAGCCAGCCTGCCAGCGGCGGACGGCGAGCAGGCCGGTCGGCACGGACAGGATGACCAGCCAGACCGCCAGGTACAGGGGCTCATGGCCGAGCGGGCCGCCGTCGGCCAGGGTGCGGATCAGGTCGACAGCGGCGGTGACCGGGTTGGCCCGCGCCAGCGGCTGGAGCCACCCGGCCAGCCGGTCGATCGGGGTGAACGTCGAGCTGATGAACGTGAGCGGCACCATCGGCAGGAACAGGGCCCGGCCCGCGGTGTCCGGGTCCCGGATCCGGAGGGCCAGCCAGCACATCGTGATGCCCAGCGCCACGCCGAAGGCCACCGCGACGGCGACGATGCCTGCCATCCCGGGCAGCCCGGTCCGGACCCGGAACCCCAGCAGCGACGCCACGCCCAGCACCAGCAGCGCCTGGACGAAGAAGATGAGGCTCTCGGCCAGCATCCGGCCGAGCAGCACCGCGCTGCGGGCGATCGGCAGCGACCGGAACCGGTCGGTGATGCCGCTGACCGAGTCCAGCACCAGGCCCAGCCCCACGGTCGGCGCGGTCAGCGCCACGTTCTGCACGATGATGCCGGGGACCAGGTACTGGCGGTACGTGGCGCCTGGCACCCGGGCCAGCCCGGCGAAGATGGCCAGGAACAGCACCAGCAGCACCACGGGCTGGATGAGCGGGTAGAGCAGGCGGCTCGGGTTGGCGCGCAGGATGGCGAGCTGCCGGCCGCAGATGAGCCCCGCCTGCCGCGCGGTGCGGCGCGGTCCGGGGCGGGACACCGGGCCGGGCGGCGGGGCCGCGGCCGCCGGAGCGGGCGCGCCCGCCACACTGATCACGACCCCGCCACACTGATCACGACCCCGCCACACTGATCACGACCCCGCCACACTGGTCACGCGCCGCCAGGCTGGTCACGACGATGCCCGGCCCACGGCGTGCTGCCCCGTCAGGGCCAGGAACGCCTCATCCAGGGTGGGCCCGCGCAGGCCCAGGTCGGCCACCGCGAACCCGTCCGCGGCCAGCGCCTGGGCCACCTGGAGCAGCGTCCCCACCCCACCCCCGGCGGCCAGGGTGAGCCGCCCGGCGGCCGGATCGGCGTGCACGCCGCCGGGCGGCAGGCCCAGCCGGCCGGCCAGCGCGCGGGCGGCGGCCACTGCCTGGCTGGCCGGCTCGAACCGGGCCTCGACCAGCTGGGTTCCGGTCCGGGCGCGCAGCTGGGCCGGGGTGCCGCTGGCCACCATCTGGCCCTGGTCCAGGATGTGCACCAGGTCGGCGAGCCGCTCGGCTTCCTCCAGGTACTGGGTGGTGAGCAGCATGGCCGTGCCCTCGTCGCGCAGCCCGGCCAGCGACTCCCACAGCTGCAGCCGCCCGGCCGGGTCCAGCCCGGTGGTGGGCTCGTCGAGCACCAGCAGCGACGGCCGCGCCATCAGGCTGGCGGCCAGGTCCGCGCGGCGGCGCATGCCGCCGGAGTAGGTGCCGACCGGCCGCCCGGCCGCGGCGGCCAGGTCGAACCGGTCGATGAGCCCGGCCGCCCGCCCCCGGGCGGTGCCGCGGCCCAGCCCGGCCAGCCGCCCGATGAGCATCAGGTTCGCCCGGCCGGACAGCGCCTCGTCCAGCCCCGCGTACTGGCCGGTGAGGCCAATCCGGGCGCGGACCGCGTAGGGATCCGCCACCACGTCGTAGCCGTCCACCCGGATCACGCCCGCGTCCGGGCGGACCAGCGTGGCCACGATCCGGACCAGCGTGGTCTTGCCGGCCCCGTTCGGGCCCAGCAGCGCGGCGATCCGCCCTGGCGGCACGCTGAGATCCACCCCGCTCAGCGCCGTCACCTTCCCGAACGTCTTGACCGCGCCTGTCACCTCCAGCATGTGCTGGGTCATGATGTGAGCCTACGCAGGAGATCGCGGGCATATCAGATGTAAATCGCGTGACGGCAAAGGCGGCGTGAGCGCATATGAGCAGTGAGCGTTCCAGTGTGCGGGCCCTGGAGGACCCTCTCTCCAACAAGGGCACCGCGTTCACCGAGGAGGAGCGGTCGGCGCTGGACCTGCGCGGGCTGCTGCCCAGCGTGGTGGAGACGCTCGACCAGCAGGTGGCCCGCTCCTACCAGGCGTTCCGGGAACAGCCGAGTGACATCGCCCGGCACATCAACCTCCGTGCGCTGCAGGACACGAACGAGACGCTGTTCTACCGGCTGGTCACCGATCACGCCGAGGAGATGCTGCCGATCCTCTACACGCCCACGGTCGGGCAGGCCTGCCAGCGCTTCAGCGAGATCTACCGGCGCCCCCGCGGGCTGTTCATCGCCTACCCGGACCGCGACCGCATCGGCGAGATCCTCCGCAACCGGCCGCGCCGCGAGGTGGACGCGATCGTGGTCACCGACGGGCAGCGCGTTCTCGGCCTGGGCGACCAGGGCATTGGCGGGATGGCCATCCCGATCGGCAAGCTCTCGCTGTACACCGCGCTGGGCGGCATCGACCCGGCCCGGACCCTGCCGGTCCTGCTCGACGTGGGCACCGACAACCCGGAGTTGCTGGACGACCCGGTGTACCTGGGCTGGCGGCACCGCCGGGTGGGCGGCCCGGACTACGACGACTTCGTGGAGCGGTTCGTGCAGGGCGTCCGGGCCGAGCTGCCGCACGTGCTGCTGCAGTGGGAGGACTTCGCCACCCCGCATGCGCTGCCGATCCTGGATCGCTACCGGGACCAGCTGCTGACCTTCAACGACGACATCCAGGGCACCGCGGCCGTGGTGACCGCCGCGCTGTCCGCGGCCGCGGTGGCTACCGGGTCACGCCCCCGGGATCAGAAGATCGTGATGCTGGGCGCGGGCTCGGCCGGCGTCGGCGTCTGCGACCAGATCGTCCGGTCGATGATCGCCGACGGGCTGAGCGACAAGGAGGCCCGGGCCCAGATCTACGTGGTCGACGTGGGCGGCCTGCTCACCGAGGACCGCCGCGGGATCAGCCCCGCGCAGCGTCGCTATGCCCACCCGGCCGGGGTCGTGCCCGCCCCGGGGACCGGCCACCGGGCCGGGCTGATAGACGTGGTCATGGCGGTCCACCCCACCGCGCTCATCGGGCTGTCCACCGCGACCGGCGCGTTCACCGAAGACATCGTCCGGGGCATGGCATCCTACGTGCGACGGCCGATCATCATGCCGCTGTCCAACCCGACCAGCCGCAGCGAGGCCCGGCCGCAGGACCTGGCCGACTGGACCGGCGGCCGCGCGCTGATCGCGGCAGGGTCGCCGTTCCCGGCCATGAAGGTCGGCGACACGAGTGTCCCGGTCGCCCAGTGCAACAACGTGTACGTGTTCCCAGGCGTGGGCCTGGCCGTGATCGCGGTCCGGGCCACCCGGATCACCGACGCCATGATGACCGCTGCGGCCTCGGCCATCTGCGACGCCGCCACGATCCACGACGACGCGCACGGGATGTTGCTGCCCGACCGGGCTGACCTGGCCGAGACGGCGACCGCGGTGGCGCGCACGGTCGCCCGGGCCGCGGTGGCCGACGGCGTGGCACCAAGGCTCACCGGGGCGCAGATCGACGACGCCGTGCAGCGCACCCGCTGGCAGGCCAGCTATCGGTAGGACCGGCAGCGGGCGGTTTTCGTTGCGGCGAATTTAGAAGATCACCACAGCGTGTAGCCGCCGTCGATGACGAGGACCGAGCCGGTCATGAACGCGGAGGCGGGACTGGCCAGGAACACCACGCTCGGGGCGATCTCCTCGGGCAGCGCGTAGCGTTGCTGGGGCGTGTCCTCGATCCAGTGACGGCGGAACTCTGGGCGGTCCACCGGGGCCATCTCGGTCTTCACGTAGCCGGGCGCGATCGCGTTGACCCGGATGCCCAGCCCGGCCCACTCCGCCGCCAGCGACCTGGTCAGCTGGTGCACCGCGGCCTTGGACGCGTTGTAGGCGGGCTGCCACTGCGGGCGGTTGACGATCATGGCCGAGATCGAGCCGACGTTGATGATCGAGCCGCCGCCGCCGCGGGCCATGTGGCGGCCGCCGGCCCGGCTGCACCGCCACAGTGCCCGGACGTTCAGGTCGAACACGTCGTCCCATTCGGCGTCGGTGACCTCCCAGGACTCGCCGTGGTAGCAGACGCCGGCGTTGTTGACCAGGATGTCCAGCCCGCCGAGATGGTCGGCGGCGGCATCGATGACCGCGTCCGCGCCGCGGGTGATGTCCGCGTCCAGCGCGGACACGGCCAGGCCCTCGTCTTTCATTTCCGCAACGGCCGCCGCGTTCCGGCCGGCGTCCCGCGCCACGATCATGACCTCGGCGCCCGCCTGCCCCAGGGCGGCGGCAAACGCCTTGCCCAGCCCCTGATTCCCGCCGGTGACCACGGCCTTGCGGCCATCCAGCGCAAAACGCTCCAGTACCCGCACTTGCCCTCCTAGCTA
>Ga0187851_10001734_pt1 | contig 20509 bp, 17 predicted proteins | sample June2016WEW_6_10_FD_132997 | JGI IMG/M metagenome (GOLD analysis project Ga0187851, IMG submission 132997) | Peatland microbial communities from SPRUCE experiment site at the Marcell Experimental Forest, Minnesota, USA - June2016WEW_6_10 | ecosystem: Environmental > Terrestrial > Soil >...
ACCGCCATCGTGTCCTGCTGCCTTTTCGGCAGCCACAATCCAGTTATCCCTTTATTTTTCAGGGTTGTCTGGCTAAGTTTGCCGCAAATAAAAAGTGGGCTTTCGGCCCACTCATCTCTCCGCCAGCCGGTGCGCACACGGAAAAACCGGCGGACAAACGCGTTGCATTCTCAGAATACAGCGAATTGCGGGGAAATTCAACCGCCTCGGTGCGAGGACACCGCGTAAAACACCGGCTCGGTGACGTGAAGGGCGAGGCCCGGGTGCAGCAACGCTGGAATCGCTATAACTGAATCATGAACCAATCGCACCGTGCGGACCCCGGCGGATTCGTCTCCCATGACGAAAGCGAGGCGCTGCTCGCTGCGATCGAAGCCGGAACCCTTGATCGCAGGGCTGGTATCTTCGGCCCCGATTCTCTCAGCTGGCGCATCAACCGTGAGTCGGCACTCTTTCTTGGAGCCGGCCGCGCGGCGATACTACAACTGGCCCATCCATGGGTCGTTGCCGGTCTGGCACAGCACTCCTCGGTGCTCAACAATCCGATTGCGCGTTTCCACAACACCTTTCGGATTGTATTCACCATGATCTTCGGATCGCTCGATCAGGCGCTCGCTGCTGCGCGGCATCTTTACCGGCTGCACACGCGGATTCGCGGTCTCTTGCCGGAGGACGTCGCTCGCTGGCAACGCGGCTCGCACTACGAGGCGAACCAGATCGAGGCACTGCGGTGGGTTTACTCCACGCTGGTCGAAAGCGCCGTCCTGGCCTACGAATGCGCGCTCGCGCCGCTGACTGAGGCGGAGCGCGATCGGTACTACCAGGAAAGCCGAACGCTGGCCGCGCTCTTCGGGATCCCCGCTCAAACCTTGCCGGCGAATTGGTCGGATTTCGTCACCTATAACCAGGAGATGCACGCATCCAGCCTGCTCGGCGTGAATGAAGCGGCGCGGGCGATGGCGCATCGCCTGCTTGCCGGCGCAGGTTCGTGGATCAAGCTGCCGCATTGGTATCGCGCGCTGACGGCGGAATGGCTGCCGGAGAACCTCCGCAACGAATTTGGGCTGGTCTTCGGCGCTCCAGAGCAGCGAGCGGCCGAGCGTGCCCGTCTTCGCTTGCCACGGATCTACGAAAGGCTGCCGCACACAGTGCGCTTCACAGGTCCGTGGCGCGAGGCACAGGCACATCTCGCCGGACGCCCCGCCGGCGCCCTCACGCGTTGGAGTAACCGTTTCTGGATCGGCCAGCCGCTGCTGCCATTCGCCTGATCCCGCGATTGCGCCGGGATGTTCACAAACTCTCTCATCGATTTCCTTGGCGATGCATGCGGCCAGGCGCGACAATAGCGGAATGAAAGCCCACCGCGTTCTTATGCTGGGTCTGCTGCTTGCGGGTCCTGCGTGGTTCCCGTTGCGCGCGTTTGAAAAGCAACCCGCGGATACCTATCGCGCGCGCCGCGTGGCACTGGCAGAGAAGCTGCATGGCGGCGTCGCGATTCTCTTCGCGGCAGAAGAGCCGCAACTCGACTTCGCGCCCTACCGCCAGGATTCGAACTTCTACTATCTCACCGGATGGACGGAGCCCGGAGCTGCACTGCTGATCGCAGCCGGCGCGCCGAATGCGGCCACGCCTCGCAGTTACCGGGAAATCTTGTTCCTTCCGGAGCGCAATCTGCGCATGGAAAAGTACACCGGGGTGAAGATGGATGCGGCAACGCCGGGGGTGCAACAAGCCACGGGTGCGGACGCCGTGGAGCCGATGACGCGACTGCCCGGCGAGCTGGTCCAGCTAGTGGACGCAGACCGTTCGCTGCTGGGAAATCTTTGGACGCAGCCCGACTCGACGGCAACTGCCGCATTGCTCACATTCACCGCCGCAACCCTAGGCGACAGCGCCGCGCCGCGGGCTCATGATGTGACTGAGCCGGAAGGCCAGCTGCGCGCAGTCAAAGACCCTGGAGAAATTGACCTCATCAAGAAAGCATCGGCGGCATCGATCCTCGGCCAGCGAGTGATGATGCAATGGTGGGTCAAGCCGGGAATGACAGAGCGGGCCGTCGCCGGCGGAATGACGGCGGTGTGGATGGAGAACGGCTGCGAGCGGCCAAGCTACGCACCCATCGTCGGCTCCGGAATCAACTCCACCACGCTGCACTACTCGGCCAACGACCGCACCATGCAGGACGGCGACATCCTGCTGGTTGATGCCGCGTGCGAATACTCGATGTATGCCGCTGACATTACCCGGACGGTTCCCGTGAATGGCCATTTCACCGCACGGCAACGCGAAATCTACAACATCGTTCTGGGCGCGCAAAGGACGGCGATGGACGCATTCGTGGCCGGAAAGTCCACCATCAACGACCGCGACCGCAAGGACCCGAACTCGCTCGACACCGTGGCCTACAACTACATCAACACCCACGGAAAGGACCTTCACGGTCAGCCGCTCGGCCAGTATTGGGTGCACGGGCTCGGCCACCTGATGGGCATCGACGTGCACGATCCGTCTACATACCCCGTGGTGCTCAAGCCGGGAATGATCTTCACCATCGAGCCGGGCGTTTACATTCCGGAAGAGAAGCTGGGCGTGCGCATCGAATGCGACTTTCTGGTTGGAGCAGACGGCAAGCTCGTAGATTTAGATGCGAGTTTGCCGCATACGCCGGAAGAAGTCGAAGCGGCGATGCACGCCAAATGAGCATCAAGAGAGATTCGATTTCTGGAACCCGATCATGAGCACCGGCCCATGAACATCGATCCCCGCGACGCGTTGGCTCCAGACCAACTCGAGTCGCTGAATCGCGCGTTCAGCGAGCAATTGCTCGCCTGTCTGGATGAGTGCGTCCGCGGCCGCCGGGGATTATTCGGAGAGCCGGTGGACGTCGACGAACTGGAAGAAAACTGGCCTGAAGCGGCGCGGCTCCGCGAGCTGGCCGTCGCGCTCCAGCAAATTCTGGCCCAGCACGAGCAGCGTAACGCGCTCTGCGATGAGTTCCTTGACCTGTGCACGATGCATGGCGAGAGCCATCCCGGCGAGCGGAGGCTGGCGCGCGCATTTCTCGAACGCATCGAACGCGGCGGGGTGGGCACGCCAACGGAACAGGAGCGCAAGCCGTGGTGAAACAGCCAGGCCGATGCCTCGGCGAAGGAGGGCTTCGCGAGAGACCGGCCTCACCGGCCAGGCCGGCGCGCCGGCGAGTGAGTTTAGAAGCGCACCCCGAGCGTAACTGGGATCACTTTGGTGCCGGCGGCCACCGCGGTAGTGCCCAATCCGCTTGGATTGCTGACTGATGCTGGAGTTAACACATCAAGATAGCGGGCCTCGATGAAGAGCTTGGTGTTGCTTTCGCCATACTGGCCGCCCACACGGTGGTAGAACCCGGCGCCGGCGTTCCACCCGCCCTGATTTGAGGAGAAGTGGCCCACCACTTCGGGAACAACGCCGACTTCGCAGAAGTAATAGCAGTACTCCTCCTCCTCGGGATCGGTGAAGCTGGTTACTTTGCGATAGAAGCCGCCGCCGCCGGTCACGTAGAAGCCGTTGTTCGCCTTGGGTGTGAGATCGACAACTGGTGCGATGGTGAACGACCAGATGTGGGCGTAGCCTCCATTGGCCCCTGTCTCAGCAATCAGGTAGCCCGGTAACTTGTCATCCATGTATTGGTATTCGATCAGTCCCGAGAGATATTTGTTGAATTTCAGCCCGGCGCCAACCGTGAGCTGGCCGCCATAGGTGATCGAGGTGCTCTGCGGCGCGTTGAATCCGCCGCCAGCCTCGAAGGTCCAATTGTGCAGGACGCCCTTCTTGCCAGCGGCTCCCCCGCCGTTGCCATATTGGCCGGCGCCCGCTCCGGTGCTAGCAGAGCTGGCCGGTTCCGGACTTTCCGGTAATGCAAATTCGGCGAGGGGGAGGCCCGAGGCGCTGAGGCCGGCCTGGCTGGAAGAGTAGGCAGATGTATCGGTTTGATCGGAAGAAGTCACGGACTGCGCGCTCGCAACGCCGGCTGCGCATAGAGCCAGGCAGCCCAGGAAACTGACATGCCGCATCAGCGACACCGAACGGGGGAAAGACATGTCGGAACCTCAAGGATCGAATTGTTTTATATGCAGCCGGGCGGTCTTCTCCCGGCCATTGAGTTAGACACCAAATTCTGCCGGAGGTTGCTTTTCCTGGTAATGAGGTTACGTTTGGCAATGAATCAGGTGGGACAAAGTTATCAATGTACCACTTGTGTGAACATTCCCACCTCACTATGATAGTGTCACTGGGCGAGAAAGGGGGGACAATGGAGCTGCAGGCGCGTGTACTGGTGGGCGAAAAGGGCAGGATCGTGATTCCTGCCGAGATTCGCGAGGCCATGGGGATTCGGGTGGGCGATTCGGTCGAGATGCGTTTCCAGGATTACGAACTGCGCGTATCGACCCGGCGAGCGAGGATTCGACGTGCGCAGGAACGTATACGCCAGTTGATTCCGCCTGGAGTGAGTCTTTCGGAGGAACTGAGCGCGGAACGCCGTGAGGCAGCAAAGCATGAGTAAGGTCGTGTTCGACGCATCCGCAATTCTCGCGTTACTTCAAAACGAGCAAGGCGCGGAAAAGTTGACGGATGAAATCATTGAGAATGCGGTCGCCAGTACGGTGAATCTCGCCGAGGTGCAGTCCAAACTGGTCAAGAAGGGCGACAATGCGGATCAAGCGTGGCAGGATGTTCTTTCGTCTGTCACTGCGGAGGAGCCTTTCACCAGCGATCAGGCGAGAATTGCGGGCAGCATGATCGCGACAACGGAAAAGCTCGGGCTTTCCCTTGGTGACCGCTCCTGCCTGGCGTTGGCGATTGCCCTCAGGGCTCCGGTCTATACCACGGAACAGACCTGGCGAAATCTGAAGGTGGGCATTCCAATTCACGTGATCCGGTAAAGACGCTAGCCGAAGCGAAACAAAGGCCGGAGCACTCGCTCCGGCCTTTGTTTCGCTGACTTGCTGACTTGCTCCGCTCACCCCTGGATATCGAACTGCTCCGGGTGCAGCGTAGGATCGCTCTTCACCAGCACGTTCTTGCCAATCAGTTCTTCAAAGTCATTCAGCCAGCGATTGCCGTTCGACTTGAGAACCTTCACCGTCTCCGGATTCACGCGCAGCATGACGTCGGCGTTCTCAAAGTGCTTGCGCATCTTGCGCATCTCAATGTAAATCTCGTTGCAAACCGTGGTAGGGCTCTTCACCATGCCGGTCGCCTGGCAGGTGGGGCAGGGAACACTCAACGTCCGCTCCAGCGATTGCTTGACCCGCTTGCGCGTGATCGCCACCAGGCCGAAATCGTTGAATTGCAGAACCTTTGTAGGTGCACGGTCGTTCTTCAGGGCTTCTTCGAGAGCGGCCATTACCTTGAAGCGGTTCTTGCGCTCGTCCATGTCAATGAAGTCGATTACGATAATGCCGCCCAGGTCGCGCAGCCTGATCTGCCGCACGATCTCCGGTACTGCGTCGAGATTCGTCTTGAGGATCGTATCTTCAAGCCGCGCGGACTTGCCCACATACTTGCCGGTGTTGATGTCAATGGCCACCAGCGCCTCGGTCTGATTGATCACGATCGAACCGCCGCTCTTCAACCACACCTTCGATCGCATCGCCTTGGAGATTTCTTCCTGAATGCCGAAATGCTCGAAGAGCGGCGTTTCCCTTGTGTAGAGCTTCACGCGCCGCACCAGCGAAGGCGAAAAGCGATTCAGAAACTGCACGATGCGCTTATAGTCGGCCTCGGTGTCCACCCAGATCGATGCGAAGTCGTCGCTGACCTGGTCGCGCAGAATGCGCTCGATCAGCGACAGGTCGCGGTAGATGAGTGCCGGCGACTTCAGCGATTCGGAACGTTGCTTGATGTCGTTCCAAAGATTGATCAGGAAGCGCAGATCGGCGCGCAATTCCTCTTCCGACGCGCCTTCGGCTGCCGTGCGCACGATGAAGCCGCCGGGTCCGTCGCCGCGCTCGTTCAACAGGATCCGCTTCAGCCTGTGACGCTCTTCGTCCGAGGCGATCTTGCGACTGACGCCAACATGGTTCACGGTGGGCATGAAAACCAGGAAGCGGCCGGGCAGCGCGATGTGGCTGGTGATGCGCGCGCCCTTCTTGGCGATCGGCTCCTTGGCGATTTGGACCAGGATTTCCTGGTTGGGCTTCAGAAGGTCGGAGATGATCGGCAGGCTGGAGGTCTGCGCGGAGCGGCGCGCCGGTCCCCGCCGGCTCCCATGCGTGGGGCGGCCCCGTTGATCGCGGCGTCCGCCACGCGTGTGGCGCTCCTGGCCGGGCCGGACCTGGGTGTCGGCCGTCGCCTCGGCTTCTTCCTCAGCGGTGTCGAACGCCTCTTCTTCCACACCCTTCTCGTCGAAGTTCATTTGAATGCGATGGTCGAGATGTGCCTCCTGGAACATCTCGCCCAGGTCGCCGGAGCGGAGGTGCGAAGGCAGCGTCTGCTCCTCGTAATCATCCAGGTCGTGCACTTCAGGCTTGTGCCGCTGCGCGCGAGGCACGTCAAATTCCTCGCCTTCAATTACTTCCTCTTCCACGTGACCTGCGCCGGGAGCATAGGTTGACACCGGAGCGGTGGCAACAGCAGCAGGGGATTCAGCGGCCGGCGTGTCATCCTTCTTCTTTTTGCCTCCGAATCCGAAGAGCCTGAATCCAGTCGGAGCCGAGGGGTCGACGCGGTGAGAGGCAGACGCGTCGGGGTCTTCCGGATCGTCCTCAGGATGACCCAGCTGCGACAACCCCTCGTGAGCGCCTTCGCCGGATACCTGAGTCTTCGTGGTGGTTGCTGCCTCGGCTGGCGCCGATATCTCTGTCTCTGCGAATTCGAGGCCGGATTCGATGGTTTCCTCGGCGAATTCCAATTCCCGTGGCTCTCGCTCTTCCAGCGGCCCGGCAGAGGATACGGCGAGATCCTCCTCGTCGAATGCAAGCTCTGGCTCCTGCTGCGCCGCACCTTCGATCTCGTGAAGAGCCGGCGGCACCAGTTCTTCCATCTCCTCGAAAGTCACTTCCTCGGCGGCTGAGCCGGCTGGCTCGGCTTCTAAGCTCGAATGCGGCTCGGCAGCCGCCTCTCGAGGTTGTTCACTTTGTCCCCCGCGATGCCGCGAAATCGATTCCCCAGGCAGCAAGCCGCTGCCGTCCCAGGAAAGCGGAGCCTCAACCAGCGAGGAGGGTTTTGATGTGGTCTGTGGCCGAGCCGTCGACGGCGCCGATTCTGCAGACTCCGAGCGCGGAACACCGCCATACTTCGAAAGCGATTCGCCGGGGAGCACAAAGGCTGCTGAAGCCTGTTGAGAGCGTCCAGGATGCGGCGCGGCTGGAACCTCTGAAGGATAAGCTCCCGGCACGGTCTCAGCCTCTGATGCGACCTCTCCGAATTCTTCTGTGGGAGAACCGGCTTCAGCCGGACTTGACGGCGAACCGTCTTGCCCGCGGCCGCCACGACGGCGCCTGCGTCCGCGCCAGCGACGCCCGCCCATCTCGCCGTGCTGCTGGCCCGCTTCGGATTCGTCGCCAGCTACCTGTGCTTCGGGAGCCTGCGGCATCGAGCCGCCGGTTGCGGCCTCATCTGCCTGCCGGTATTGGCCCGAGCGCGCGTCCTGCCTCTGTTCACCTCGTTGTCCCTGCCGCTGCGTGCTTTCGTTTTGCCGTCCGCCATTCCGCTCCTGCTCACGGCTATGGTGGACTTCTTGAGGAGCTGGCCCGGTTGCGGCTGCCTTCTCAAGTTCGTCCGTTTCGTCCTGGTCTTCCAACTCAATGAAGTCAGTGACGTAGAGAAACGCATCGCGCTCCAGTCCCAAGTCGACAAAAGCCGACTGCATGCCCGGCAAAACGCGTGTGACGCGCCCGTTGTAGATGGAACCCGCTAGGGTATATTCGTTTTCGCGTTCGTAATAAATTTCCGCGAGTTGATCGTCTTCTAAAATTGCCAGCCGCGTCTCATGCGGCGTGCTGGAAATACAAATTTCCTTTGCCATCGTGCCTTTCCGTCCGGCGGCACAGGGCGGCCGGAACCCGCGGCAAGGCTGGATGGAAACGCGAACCCACAGCAGGGAAATGGATGAGGTGAGAGCGAATAGAGCAATGGCTTGACGGAGCGTCTACAGAGCGGTAAGCCAGGGGAGGCGAACCAGGGAACACTGTAAACGGTCTGTTGGTTGCGGCAATCCGGTGGCAGAGAGTTTGTGGCCGACGATTCCGGGATTGCCGGAAGGGCCGTTCGGTTTTCGGCGTCTGTTGCAAGGCTCCTTGATGGCGAACAGGCGAGGTCGCCCTCAATCTGCTCTCAGGAGCCACGCGATAAAAGAGCCGCGAACCAAGGCGAACGACCATGCGACCGATCTTCGTCGCCAGGGTCGAGCGCCCTTCCCGTCTCTGCGTGCTCATAATCCAATCCTGCCAGGCGCGATCCATCGGGACCATTGCCGGCGAAATACTTTGAAAATTCCCTCTCCTGCGATTCAGAGCGAAGCAAATCGCTCCTCGCGTCGCAGAGTTTCAATCTTGCTCACGACGACACCTCGACCGTGAGATCGAAGCGCGTCAGTTAACGAACCGGCGCATGCGGACATTCATCGCCACGCCCAGCGCCAGGAACGTGAACAGCACCGAAGATCCGCCGTAACTCAATAAGGGTAAAGGGATTCCGGTGACGGGCATAAACCCAATGACCATGCCTACGTTGACCGCGATCTGGAAGGTCAGCACAGCCACGATTCCCATAATAATCAGGGCTCCGGGCAGGTCGGCGGCTGTTTGAGCGTTTTGAATCAAACGCATCAATATTAGGAAGTATAGCAGCAGTACAACGATCGCGCCCACGAACCCGTGCTCCTCGCTAAACGCGGCGAAAATGAAGTCTGTGTATGGGATAGGAAGAAAATATCCCTGTGTTTGGGTGCCTTTCTCGGCCCCCTTGCCCAAAATACCGCCCGAGCCGACCGCAATCAGCGACTGCCTGACCTGGTAGCCGCTGCCCCTCGGGTCGGTATCGGGATTGACAAAGCTGGTCAGTCGGGCCTTCTGATAAGGCTTCAGAAGCTTGCCGCTGGACCAGACTCCGCCGACAAGGACCACTCCGCAGGTCACAAGGATCGCCGCCTGCTTGAAGTTGATGCCTCCCAGGAAAAGGCCCGCAACCAGAATCGGTGCGTAGGTCAGCGTCGTTCCCAGATCGGGCTGCTTGAGCACCAGCAGCATGGGTACCCCGACCAACGCGAAGGCCTTAAATATCTCCTTCCAGGTCAGATTACGGCCGCCGAGATTAGCGAAGTAGCGCGCAACCATCAGGATCAACACCAGCTTGACGAATTCCGACGGCTGAAAGAGCATCGGGCCAAGTTTGATCCAGCGCCTGCCTCCCAGTGCTTTGTGCCCGAGAGGCGAAAGAACCGCAACCAACGCAGTGAGTCCGATTCCGTAGGCCCACGGAGCCCAGTCGAGCACACGGTGATAGTCAATCTTCGCAAAGATGAACATCAGCACCGCGCCCACGGCCATGGCGATCAATTGCATCTCCGGGAAGCGCGTGAATTTGGTGTGCACCGTCGTCGAGCGGACCTCGAGGACCGAGATCGCGCACATGGCCATCACCAGGAGCAAAAGGCCCCAGTCGAAATCGCGAAAACTGAGGAAGCGGCGCACGGCTACTGAGATTCCTTCCGTTGCCCCGGCGAGGCCGAAGCGATCTGGGCAGATTTGCCGCCGGCTGGAGCGGTCGGAGCTGCACCGGAAACAGTTCTTGGCGCGGCCTTGGCGCTTGCAGCATTCGCGACCATAGCCCCATGCCCGTCGATAAAGAAATGCCCGCTGTCGACCTTTGTGGCCGCGCCGCCGTTCGACTCCGGATTGCCGGGAGCGGTCCACACTGCACCCACCTCGACCGGCTTGGCAGGGGTGGTTGTGGACGCCTTCTCAGGCGGCAGATTGCCGGCCAGGCGCCGTTTCTTGTCCACGTAAGCTGCGATCACCTGTGCGCCAAGCCGCGCCGGGTAAAAGCTCTTATCGCCGTTTTGCCACAACACGGTGACCACGAGCTCGGGATTCCGCCGCGGCACCAGGCCCACGAACCAGACGTTGGGATTCGTGCTCCGGCCTTTGTTGGTCTTTTCCAGCGCCGCGTGACTCATCTGCTGCGCGGTTCCGGTCTTGCCCGCGATGTCGATGCCCTCAAGGTGCGCCGAACCGGCGGTGTGAAAATACGCCGGCTCCGTCACTGCCGCCATGCCATCGGTGATAATCGTCCAGTTCTGCGGATCGATGGGCACATACGCATCGCCAGTTCCGGGAAAGCTGTCGCCCAGCGCCTTCCGGAAATCCGCCGGAAGCTGGTCGGGAAAAACCACGTGCGGCCGCACCATGTGGCCGCCCGACGCAATCCCGCCGATAATGCGCGCTAATTGCATCGGCGTCGCTTCCACGGCGCCCTGCCCGATGGAGACGTCGAGCGTCTCGTCGGGATACCACCGGTGATGGAAGTTCTTGATCAGCCAGTCAGGTGACGGCATCAGCCCCGCCTGTTCTCCCGGCAGATCGATTCCCGTCTTCTGCCCATAGCCGAATGCCGTCGCATACTTCACGATGCGGTCGATGCCCAGCTTGTCACCGAGCATATAGAAATACGTATCGCACGAATAGGGAATCGCGTTGAAGATGTCGACCGCGCCATGGTGTTCGTCACAGTGGTGAAAGTAGCCGTACGGTCCCCATCCGCCGTTGCACACAACGTGCAGGTTCTGCGCGATCCCCTCCTGCAATCCCGCCACGCTCATCACGATCTTGAAGGTTGAGCCCGGCGCAAGCTGTGCCTGAATCGCCTTGTTCAACAGCGGGTGGTCGGGATCGGTGATGAGCTTGTTCCAGGCGGTGCGGTCAATCTTGATCGCGAAGTCATTGGGGTCGAAGCTGGGCCGCGAAACCAGTGCCAGAATCTCGCCGTTGCGCGGATCCATGGCAACGATTGCCCCGTTGCGGCTGCCCAGAGCGAGTTCGGCGGCGCGCTGCAGATCGTTGTCGATGGTCAGCTTCAGGTCCTGTCCAGGCGTTGCGTGTTCGATGCCGAAGTAGCCCACTTCGCGTCCGTGGCTGTCGACAATCACCTCGCGCGATCCGTCCTGCCCTCGCAGCAGCGCGTCGTAGGTCTCCTCCACACCGGCCTTGCCCACCACGTCGCCAGGTTCGTAGGCTGCGAATCGCGGGTTGTTCAGATCGTCCTCGCTGACCTCACCCACGTAACCGATCAGGTGCGCGGCGAACCCATCGCGCGGATAAAGCCGGCGCTCTTCGTCGATGGTTTCCAGCTCGGGCAGCTCGTTGTGATGCGCCGCGATGAATGCCTGCTCGTCGGCGGTGACATCCTGCTTGACGGGAATGGGCTGATAGCCGGGCTGCGAACGGTAGCGGTGCAGCGTGGCTCGCAGCTGATCCAGGTCAAGGTCGAGTCCCTTGGCGATCAACGGCAGGTCGGCTTCAATGCTCTTGCTTTGTTCGCGAACCAGAAAGCAGGAAACGGACGGGTAATCGTCGACAACGATACGGTTTTCCCGGTCAAAGAGCTTGCCGCGAGGAGCCAGAATGGGCTCCTTGCGGATGCGGTTCTGTTCGGCCAGCACGCGGTAGTTCTCTACGTTGAGCACCTGCAGCCGCCACAAGCCGGCAACCAGTGCGAGCATCATGCAAAGGATGCCGTACTGCGCCACCGCCAACTTCAACGGGGAGACCTTTTCGCCTCGATTGCTGCTGCTGGAAAACATGACCTCTCCGCTTCAGAATACCGCGGGTTCAACTCTTCGACTTACTCTCCACGGCTATGTCCAGTACCTAAGTTCCTACGCCCCACGCGGCTCTCTTCTGGCTCCCTGTCTTTTCGTTCCCTCATTCCCTCGTTCCTTTGGCCCCTGTCTTTTTCCCTGTTTCTCCTTCCCTGACGCGCAGACGGTCGAGCAACGGAAACAGCACCAATCCGGATGGAATCTGCAGTCTTCGTTTAGAAGACCTCAACCGCGGCAGTGTGGCCGGGAGCCATGGCTATCCTGCGATCCCGGGTGATTAGAGGAGCTGTCAATTCTTCGGCGAGCGCCACGTAGGCAGCGTCGTAAGCGCTCAGGTTTGGCCTTAGCCGCCAGATGCGCTTGAGCATCAGTACCGGGGCATATCGAGTCACGCGCAGAACGCTCAGGTCCTCAATTGCCTCTTCGGCCCGCCTGGGCGCCAACGTCTTCTCGCGCACCAGGCGACGGAGAACCTGCGCGATCTCCACATCGAGCAGATGGACGGTATGAAGGGTATCGTTGCGCGCATAGATGCGGCGCTCGATGAGCTGTCCGGCTGGAGTTTGAAGCAGCCAGTCGACCGTCGCCGAGGCATCGAGAACAATCATCGAGTCGCACGTTCCTCGTTCACCATACTGGCGGTGTCCAGAGCAAAAGGAATTGGTCTTCGCCCATGCAATCGCTCGCGGAATTCAGCAAGCGTGGGGCGTTCCGCGATCTCTCGCAACTCACCGAGTAAATAGTCGGAGAGAGACATCCCCATCGTCGCAGCCCTGGCTTTCAAGCCGCGGTGAAGAGCCTCCGGAACATTCCGGACTTGAATCATTTGTGCCATGTTATAAGCATATTTGCATGTGTTGCACATGTCAACTCTCTCCGGCCTGGATCGCCGCAATCCTGTGCCACCTCGGGTCAGTCCCTGACGTGAAGACGGTCGAGCAATGGAAACAGCATCAGCGCAATGAGAGAGTTGCCGATGGCGCGAAGCAGCTCGGTCAGCCAGCTCCACTCGATCGGCAGGTTCAACAAGAAACGCGTCACGAACAGGTAGATCGCGCTCGACAACAGCGAAAGCCCGAAATTCATGAGCAAGCGGATGATTTGGTTGTCGACCTCCACGCGGATGCCCACCGAGGCGGCCAAAAACCCCACCACCGCTTTAGCGATGCCATTGATGCCGATTGCGTGGTGCGAGAGAGCGTCTTCAAACAGTCCCATGGCCGCGCCCATCAGTGTTCCCTGGATGGGGTTGCGCCGGCCCAGCGCGAAATACACCGTGACGACAAGCGGCAAATCGAACCAGTCGTAGGGACTGGTGACACGCGGCAGCCACGCCTGCAGCACCAGCGCGGCGAGAGGAACGAGCGCGTAAACCAGAAGTGGATAACGGTGGATCTCGAAATCGCGCCGCGAATCGGCGCTGAGCAGGGCCATAACTATCGATTCCTCGGCATGGCTTATTGGTCCTTCTGCCGCGGAGGCGGCTGCGCTGCTTTCGAAGCTGGCGGCCCTGCACCATCCGGAATCGGATGTGCCGACTGGCTCTTCGGACTCTCAACCCCTGCATTGGAGTTTGGGTCCGGCTCGACGTTTGGCGGTGTATACGCATGACCCGGTGAATATTTGTCGGGTTGCAACGGTTGCGGCGGTCGCGAAGCAGGGTTCGGGTTGCTGGTGTCGTGGAGCGGTTGCTGGTCGGCGGGCAGATTCGGATCGAGCAGCCCCGGCAATGTCTCGGCCATGATCGCGGAGGCCTTCACCGGATCGCTGGCAGCGGCCTGTTCGCTCGCAGCCAGGTCCTGCTGCTGTTGCGGTGAGAAGCGCGGCTCGGTGGATGTAATGACCAGAACCTCGTCGAGCCGGTCGAGATGCGCGGCCGGTTTGACGATAATATCGATCAGGCCATCGCGGTCAGGATCGCGCACCACCTTCTCTACCGCGCCCACAGCCAGCCCGCGGGGAAAGATTAAGTCGCCGCCCGCCGTGAGCACGCTCTCGCCCGCCTTGATCCGCTGATCCTCCGTGACGCCGACAATTTCAAGCTGTCCAGCAGCGTCTCCCTTCAAAATGCCGCGAATGCGGGTAGTTTCGAGGATCACGCCTGCCCCGCTGGTTGGGTCGTTCACGCCCAGAACCTGGGCCGTATGGGGAAAGACGTCGCGGACTTTTCCCACGATCCCGTCCGCGGTGATCACTGCCATGTCTGGCTTGAGCCCGTCCCGTGCGCCCTTATCGATGTAGAAAACGTGCGACCGGTCGCTGCCGCTGGAGCCGTAGGCCTGGGCGGCAACCGTGGCGTAGATGTACTTTTCCTGGAAGCCCAGTAAGGCCTGCAACCGCTGACCCTGCCGCGCATCTTCCATCAGGGCGGCCTGCTCAAGCCGCAGCCTGCCAATGGTCTGCTGCAGTTCCTTGTTCTGCTGTCGCACATGGAGAAGGTCAAAATAGTTGGACCACGTGCCCACGACGCCGAGTTTGGTTGCGTGGATGAGTCGCTCTGGCGGCGAAATCACGGCGTTGGCCCAGAGGCGAATCAGCCGCACGCCCTGGTCGTCGGCATCGAGCGTGCTGTGCCCCGCGCTGGTGCGGCGCACCTGCATGGCGAGCCCGATAATCTGTGCCACCAGGATCGCCAGCAGCACCACCAGGTTGCGATAGCGGGAGAGGAAGGATTCCATAAAAACCAGGGTTCAGGTTTCAGGTGTCAGGGATCAGAAAAACTGACCTGCATCAATGATGTGCTCTCGGCGCTGACCCCTCAAACCTGACACGTGATCCCTGTCTCTAATCAATTTTGATCTTGCGCAGCAGGCGAAAGTCCGAGAGCATCTTGCCAGTGCCCAGCACGACCGACGCCAGCGGGTCGTCGGCGACCGATACCGGCAATCCCGTTTCCTCGCGGATGCGCTTGTCGAGATTCTTGATGAGCGCGCCGCCGCCGGTGAGCACGATGCCGCGATCGCTGATGTCGGCCGAAAGCTCCGGCGGTGTCCGCTCCAGCGCCACGCGAATCGCATTCATGATCACCGCGATGCACTCACCCAACGCCTCGCGGATTTCGCTGTCGTCAATGGTGATGGTCTTGGGTACGCCCTCGATCAGGTTGCGTCCCTTGATCTCCATGCTCAGCGGTTTATCCAGCGGGAACGCCGACCCGATTTCGATCTTGATCTGCTCCGCCGTACGCTCGCCGATGAGCAGGTTGTACTTGCGCTTCAGATAATTTGTGATGGCCTCATCCATCTGGTTGCCGGCCATGCGCACCGAGCGCGAGTAGACAATGCCCGACAGCGAGATCACAGCGATATCGGTCGTTCCACCGCCGATATCGACCACCATGTTGCCCGAGGGTTCTGTGATCGGCAGGCCGGCGCCGATCGCTGCCACCATTGCCTGTTCCACAAGATAGACTTCGCTCGCCTTGGCCCGGTATGCCGAATCCTCGACGGCGCGCTTTTCCACCTGCGTGATCTCCGATGGCACGCCGATCACGATCCGCGGGTGCACCAGCATCTTGCGGTTGTGCGCCTTCTGGATGAAGTAGTTCAGCATCTTCTCCGTGACTTTGAAGTCGGCGATGACGCCGTCCTTCATCGGCTTGATAGCCACGATGTTGCCGGGCGTGCGCCCCAGCATCTCTTTGGCTTCTTTGCCTACGGCTTCTACTTCGCCGGTGTTCTTGTTGATGGCCACGATCGAGGGTTCATTGACGACGATCCCCTTTCCGGCGGCGTAAACCAGAGTATTGGCGGTGCCTAAATCAATGGCAAGATCGCTCGAAAACATGCTGAAAAGTGAGCGAAAGCCATGGGTCCGCGAAGTCCGAGAAGGGTAACCGTTCGATGACATGGATGGTGCAGTCTACCTCAGAATGATTGTACGGCTAGAAGGGGTTCACTATTGTGAAAGCCCGCTCCGGCTGCGGAAAGGTGCATTCTAAGAATAACCTGCACTTACGCGGAGTGCGCGCTCACACAAACGGGCCATGCCATTACCTCGGTACTGGCAGACCGGCGTACACTGATTCGCGGACCCGGAACAACCTCGGCGACGCCAAGTGTACGGCGTCGGATGGCTCGATAATCAATCTCTGACCTCTGACACTGACCACCGCGAACTGAGAACTCATCTATGACCTACCCGACCTACCACAACCTCATTGGCGGCCAGTGGCTGCCGGCCGCAAGCGGCAAAACCATCCTGAACCTGAACCCGGCCGACCACTCCGACGTGGTTGGGGCATTTCCTTCGTCGCATGCGGAAGATGTGGCACTGGCAGTCGCCGCCGCGAAGAAGGCCTTCGCCACCTGGCGGTTGGTTCCCGCGCCCAAGCGGGCTGAGATTCTTTTCCGTACGGCCGCCATCCTTGTCCAAAACAAGGAAAAATTTGCCAAAGATATGACCCGTGAGATGGGCAAGGTGCTGGCCGAGACGCGCGGCGACGTTCAGGAGGCAATCGACGAGGCGTTTTACGTGGCGGGCGAGGGAAGGCGGCTCTTCGGCGTGACCACCCCTAGCGAGCTGCCCGACAAGTTCGCCATGTCCGTCCGCATGCCCGTCGGCGTGGTCGGCCTCATCACGCCATGGAACTTCCCAATGGCCATCCCCAGCTGGAAGCTCTTTCCCGCTCTCGTTGCCGGGAATACCTGCGTCATCAAGCCGGCGACCGACACGCCGCTCTCTACCTACAACCTGGTTCAGGCTTTGGTTGAGGCGGGCCTGCCTCCCGGCGTGGTCAACATCGTTAGCGGCACAGGATCGGCGGCGGGAGCGGCGCTGGTCGAGCATCCCGAGGTCCGCGCCATCAGTTTCACCGGATCAAGTGCAGTCGGTTCGCTAGTTGCGCAGCACGCAGCCCGCACCTTCAAGCAGGTTTCGCTCGAAATGGGGGGTAAGAACGCGCAGATCGTTCTCGACGACGCCAACCTCGATCTGGCGCTCGACGGCGCGCTGTGGGGAGCCTTCGGCACAACTGGGCAAAGATGCACGGCCACCAGCCGCATCCTGCTGCAAAAGGGAATTGCCGCCGAATTTATCGAGAAATTTGTCGCGCGCGCCAAAAAGCTGAAAGTCGGCGACGGCCTCGATGAATCCGTCGAAGTCGGCCCGCAGGTGAACGCCGCGCAGATTGAAACCTCGCAGAAGTATGTCGAGATTGCCGAGAAAGAGGGGGCAAAACTACTGTGTGGCGGCCATGCTCTCGCCAGCGGACCGCACGCGCACGGCACGTTTTTCGAACCCACCGTCTTTGCCGGCGTCACTCCGCAGATGCGCATCGCCCGCGAAGAGGTTTTCGGTCCGGTCGTTGCGCTCATCGAATTCTCTGATTTCGACGAGGCGGTCGCAATCGCCAACTCCATCGACTACGGACTTTCCACGGCGCTCTACACGCGGAACGTGAACCGCGCCTTCGCCGCCATGCGCGATCTCGAAGCTGGAATTACTTACATCAACGCGCCCACCATCGGCGCCGAAGTTCACCTGCCCTTCGGCGGAGTGAAGCACACCGGCAACGGCCATCGCGAGGGCCTCGGCGCGCTCGACTTCTTCACCACCTGGAAAGCCGTCTACGTCGACTACTCCGACAAGCTGCAGCGCGCGCAAATCGACAACGCCGAGTAATTCACCCGCAGAGCCGAAAAAGGACGGGAGCCCGAAGGGCCTAAAGACGCTTGAGAGCAACTCGTGCGAGCGATTCCTCCGACGATTTTTGCTGATCCGGAGTCTTGGCACCGTAGACAGTCAGCACGATGACATCGTTTCCCTGCTTCACGGCCAGCGTCCAGATATTCTGCATCCCCGATAATGACGCCGCGTCACCAATTCCACTGACATCCGTCTTGGTCATGCCCTGGACGGGCATGATAGTTCGTGCCCAAGCCGAGGCATCGCGGTGGACAATGCTCACGTACTGCGGGCTGCCCTTCCACATACAGCCAGTGGTGCCCACCGGCATAGGTGAAACTGAGTTACCGAGCACCTGGGCGATCTCCTGGACAGCCAAAAGATCGCACGGTCCCGCTGCGTTTGCAGTCCGGGACACCGTAAATAACAGGCCGAACGCCAAGATCGCTCCCCATCGACGCGCTGATGCCTTCACGGTGAACCCCCTCCCGCCTCAGTAATTCACGGTGTTCGCCGTTGCCATCCCGCTAATCTTCAACAGCTTGTCGGTTTGGCTATCGAGAGCCCAGATGTTCCCGGATGAGTCGACTCCGAGCAATGAAACACTTGATGACTCGTTGCTTATCGAGCCACCGGTCGAGCTGGCCGTGACGTTCGCTCCGAGCCCGGCTGGCTGATATCCATAGGTCGAGGTACTGGCGTCAAACGGACTGAGCAACACCCCACTGGGGCTGATCTCGCCCAGGTATGTGGAATAGGTGACGGTGCCATTGAAAGTGCCGGCTACCGATCCCACCGTGCCGGTCGCCGCGACTCCGCTCGTGGTGAACCAGAGATTTCCCGCGCCGTCCAAAACTGCCGAGGTGCCCAGGAGGCTGCCGGCGGAATAAGGATCACCCGGCGTTGTCGAGGTGCTCGCATAAGGCGCGATGATCGGCATCGTTGACGATCCCGCATCACAAAAGACCGCTGTTCCCGAGTCCGTGATCGCACCAGCTCCTGTCTCGGAATAACCCCACAGCTGATTGTTCACATGGTCGTATAGAAGGCCCACCGTGGCCAGATAGTAGGCCCCGCTCCCGACGGAGACGTCGTTGGCAGGATAAAAACAGCTCTGGCTGGTCGGTGCGGTGGCGGCCAGTGACCCCGATGCGTTCACCTTCGCGATGGAAAGATAGCCCGACGCCCAGGCATTCCCCGAACCGTCAGTCGCGAAGGAAGAGTAGTCAATGCCAATTGCGGTGCAGAATGCGCTGGTACTCGCCGGGGTAATCACTGCGCCCGTCTTATCCAGCTCGGCGTAACAACCGGTTGTAGATGTAGAAGGCGCACTCACCCACATATTCCCCAGGGCGTCCACGGTGATCGGGCCCGCCTCCGAGGAATCCGTGACATATCCGTTGCCGGTCCCGGTCCCCGTAAAAGCACTCGTTAAGCCCGTGGACCACCCTCCAGCCGGAGATAACGTTGCCGGCGCCGAATTGAATTCCGAAACCGTATTATTCGCGTTGATCGTATAGACATGGCCCGACGCATCGGTAGTCATGCCGTTTGGATAATAAAGACCACCTGCCGGCGGTGTGATGGAGAAAATCTCGCTGAAGCTGTTGTTGTAGACGTAGATGGCCCCTTGTGTGTCCGTGCTTTGATCGGTCATGGTGTCGTAGTTGTATCCGCCCGTATACAGCCAGATATTGCCATTGGAATCGAGCGTGCCCGCCTGGATGTTGGCAGGTACGCTATAGCCAACAGCGGCCGAGAAGTCTGTGGGCACCGTGGTGAAGTACGGCTGGAATGGCGGCGACGCAACGATCAGCCCGTAAAGCTGCGAGGTATTGTGCCCCGGCGATTGCACCATATGAAGTGCCGCAGTGACCGTATCGGTGCTCCCGCCGCCGGCTAGCGATAGCAGTTGGCCGCATGGTGAGCTGTCGCCAGATACCCCGCCCGAAGTGTTGACGCACGCGGCAAGAATGTTTGCCAGGGTATTCACTGTCAGTTCCGGAAGACCGAGTGCAGCGCCGTCGAACCCTCCGGTCGTGAAATCGTATGTAGATGAAGCCGTCGCAAAGGCGCCGGCAATCCCCACCAGATTCGAAGGCGCCGAACCCACGTGCACGGCATCGCTCATGAATGACGACAAGGCCTCAACGCTCGCCACGGTGGATAGTTCGTTGATGATGACATTCGTGAAAGACGACAACGAAGTGCATGTGCCCAGCAGCGACATCATAGTCAGATCGGTGTTATTCACCGTGCCACCAAGCCCCGGATTGCCGCCAGTCGCTACGATGTACACCAACGGGTTAGAGGCCGGACAGGTGTAGTCGCCGGTAATGGTGAAGGAGCCATCGGTCGCTGTCGTCACCGTTGTTGTCAGCATGGGCGTCGACGCACCCTGATTAGTTGTCGAGCTCGCCGCATACAACTGGATTGTGGAGCCCGAGACGGGCTGTTGTCCGCCATGTACCTTGCCCGCGATGTTCAGCGTGGTCGACCCGGTTGTCGATGTTGAAGCCGGCGCGTTCATGTGACCCAGGGAACACCCGGTGGTAAAAGCGAACAGGCAGGAAATTGCAGAAAGAACACCGATCCGACTGGACATTGTCAACACCTCAATGAGCGTCAAAAGACGATTAGCGGGTATCGTGCGAGGGAAGGGGCCGATCGAAACGACTCAGAGAACAAGATTAAAGCACACCGATAGCAGGGCCGTCGAGACGTTTGACCTGCCAATCTCTTTCGAGCCGGTCCGTTCCCCGCAAAGCTCGCCCGAGCCTACGTCTAAAGGGTTCGCTTGCCCGCGTTTCTTCCGTTTCCCCGCGGCTTGCCGGTTGGCTGCTGCCAATAAAAGATCGATCGAGATAATAGAATCTCAGTGTTATGGAAACCGCCTACACGCCCAACCCCTCACGTTACGACCGCGCTAACTTCCGCCCCTGCGGCAACTCCGGCCTGGTGCTGCCCGCCATCACCCTCGGCCTGTGGCAAAACTTCGGAGGAGCGGATGTCTTCGAGACCGGCCGCGCCATGGTTCGTCGCGCCTTCGACCGCGGCGTAACGCATTTCGACCTCGCCAACAACTAT
>Ga0187851_10001735_pt1 | contig 20506 bp, 13 predicted proteins | sample June2016WEW_6_10_FD_132997 | JGI IMG/M metagenome (GOLD analysis project Ga0187851, IMG submission 132997) | Peatland microbial communities from SPRUCE experiment site at the Marcell Experimental Forest, Minnesota, USA - June2016WEW_6_10 | ecosystem: Environmental > Terrestrial > Soil >...
CGCTTTGCCTTTTCCCGCTAGCGCCGCCCGCACGTGTAGCGCGTAGCGCGCCGCGGCGTAAGCCGGAGCGGCCACGAGCCGGGTGAAGGGGAACAGTTTCAGAACCACTCGCAGCCGGTTCCGTTCCACGTACCACGCCTTGGCGGCGGAGGCGCGCCCGGCGCTGGCCGAGTACCAATGCTCGACTTCGGCTTGCGGCACATACAGACAATGCCAGCCCACCCAGCAGCCGCGCAAACCGAGGTCGGTGTCCTCGTGGTACAGAAACAGCGATTCGTCGAACAGGCCGGTCTGGGCCAGCATCGCGCCGCGATAGATGGCCGCGCAACCGCTCGGGAACAGCGCCTGCTGCGGCCGATCCCAGGCCGCCGCCGGTTGCCCGTGGCCGCGTTGAATACTTGAACCGTCGCGCGCCAGCGACATGCCGGCCGAATCCATGCGCCCCGTCCCCGCCAGCAGAATGCGCGGCGCTGCCATGCCCGCCCCGGGATCGCCGTCCAGCGCCGCCACCAGGGCTTCCAGGCACCCCGGACGCATCGCCGCGTCGTCGTTCAGCGCCACGAGAAACTCGGCCGGCCGATGCCGCCAGACCTGGTTCACGGCCGCTCCATATCCGGCGTTCGAGCGGTTCTCGATCACCTCGGCAAACTCGAACCTCCGCGCCACCTCGCCCGCCAGGCCCTGCCCGCTGTTGTCAACCACCACGGCCCGGACTCCCGCGAGCGTCTGCGCCGCCAGGGCGTGCAGACACTGCGCCAGCCGCGGCCCGGCCGCCACGGTCGGAATTGCGACGGTCACTCGTGAGGAGTTCAACCCAAGATTGTACGCGAATGGAACCCGCCGGATGTCTTTCGCATGACGTTCTCAAGATGTTCTGAACGCGTTTCCCGGACATTCTCCCGACGCCAGTCCGCCGCTCTTCCGCGCTCAGCCGGCCCGTCGCCAGGCGACGCTCTCTCCCGAATCGCCCGTCCCGGCCGTGGCCGCCCCTTCCGGCTCCTCGCCACGCCCAGCCTAAGAGTCGATTCAGATCCCAAATTCCACATTTCAGCGACCGCCACTTACGCAAGAACGAAAAGCTTAGTAAACTAACCGGAAAAGGCGCATCCGGCAGACCGCTTCCGTGTGCAGCCCGTGTGGAGGTTGATATGAGCCTGAGCCAATTGGCGCGGACGATTCACGAGTCCGTCACTTTGAAGCTGAACCAGACCGCGGCCCTGTTGCGCGAGAAAGGCGAGCCGGTGATCCACCTCGGCGGTGGCGAGCCGAAGTCCAAGACCCCTCTCGACGCGATCGTCAGTTGCACGGCGGTGCTCAACTCCGGCGACATCAAGTACACTCCGCCCGACGGCATCCCCGCTCTCAAGAAAGCCATCATCCGCTACACCGAAGAGTATTACGGCCGGGCCGTGCGGCCGGAAAACGTGGTCGCTTCGTGCGGCGCCAAACAGGCTATCATGGCCGCGCTGATCGCGATTCTCGATCCCAAGGACGAAGTGATCTTCCCCGCCCCGTATTGGGTCAGCTATCCCGAAATGGTCAAACTGGCCGGCGGCGTACCCGTGGCCGTGAGGCCCGAGGACGGCACGTTTTACCCGACCGTGAAGGAGATCGCCGACTGCATCGGCAGCTACACCAAGGCCGTCATTCTCAACAGCCCCAACAATCCCTCGGGCGTGATGTATTCGCGCGACTTCATCTCTGAAATGGTCGACCTGTGCGCAAAAAAGTCGATCTACCTGATCATGGACGACACCTATAACCGGCTGGTGTTCGACGGCAAATCGCCCATCAACTGTTACGACTTCTCGAAGGAGGATATCGACGCCTCCAAGCTCGTGGTCATCAACTGCGTCTCGAAAATGTACGCCATGACCGGCTTCCGCATCGGCTGGGCCGTCGGCAGCCGCGAACTCCTCGGCGCCATGGCCACCATCCAGAGCCAGCAAACCTCCGGGCCCGCCACGCCCTCGCAGTGGGCCGCGGTCGGCGCGTTGAACGGCGTGCAGAATTCTATCGAGGCGCTGCGCATGACGCTCGAGAACAACCGCAATATTATGCTGGACCATCTGCTGGCCTTCCCCGGCATCCGCGTGACCAAACCGGAAGGCGCCTTCTACTGCTTCCCGGACTTCAGCAATTACGAGAAAAGCTCCCAGAAACTCGCCGAGTTCCTGTTGAACAAGGTGCGCGTGGTGACGGTGCCCGGCAAGGAATTCGGCATGGAAGGCCATCTGCGAATCAGCTTCTGCGGCGCAGCCAAGGAGATCACCGAGGGCATCGAACGCATCCGCTGGGCTCTCGACCCGGCCTCGCCCAACGAACTCTACCTGGGCGACCGGCGCCTGGTGCGCGACTGGATGTAAGGAGCCGGCCATGAATATCTACACCGACATTCCATCCCCGGCCGTGAAGCAAGCGGGCGAATCGGCTAGCGCCTACGGACTGCAGAATCACGGCCTGCTGAACCTCAAGCGCGTCTACTGGAACCTGGCCCCCGAGGCGCTCTACGAAGAGGCCATCTTCCGCGGCGAAGGCTGCATCTGCAACCAGGGCCCGCTGGTGGTCAACACCGGCAAGCACACCGCCCGCGCAGCCGCCGACAAGTCGCTGGTGCGCGAACCCTCCTCGGAGGGCTACATCTGGTGGGGCACGCACAACCGGCCTTTCAACCCGCTGAGCTTCAACAATCTGCTCACGCGGCTGCAAGCCTATCTCCAAGGCCGCGACGTTTTCGTGCAGGATTGTTTCGGCGGCGCCGATCCCGACTACCGCCTGCCGGTGCGCATCGTGACCGAAACCGCGTGGCACAGCCTGTTCGCGCGGACCATGTTTCTCAAGCCCGAGTCGCTCGAAGCCTACCGCCGCCATGTGCCCGAATTCACCATCATCGCCGCGCCCGGCTTCAACGCCAATCCGCTGGTCGATTCCACGCGCACCGAGACGTTCATCATTTTGAACCTGGCGGAGCGGCTGGCCATCATCGGCGGCACCTGCTACGGCGGCGAGATCAAAAAAACCGTCTTCACCATCCTCAACGCCCTGTTGCCCTTCGACGGCGTGCTGCCCATGCACTGCTCGGCCAACGTCGGCCCGTCCGGCGACGCGGCCATCTTCTTCGGCCTCTCGGGCACCGGCAAAACAACCCTCTCGGCCGACCCCGCGCGCAATCTGGTCGGCGACGACGAGCATGGCTGGAGCGACAACGGCGTCTTCAACTTCGAGGATGGCTGCTACGCCAAAGTCATCCGGCTTTCCGAAAGCGCCGAGCCGCAGATTTTCGAATGTACGCGCCGCTTCGGCACGATTTTAGAAAACGTGGTCTTCGACCCGCGCACGCGGCGCCTCGATCTGAACGACGACAAGCTGACCGAAAACACGCGCGCCGCCTATCCGCTCGCCTTCATCGGCAACGCCTTGCCCGACAAGCGCACCGGCCATCCCAAGAACGTAGTCTTCCTCACCTGCGATGCCTCCGGCGTGCTGCCGCCGATCTCGCGCCTGACCCCCGACCAGGCCGTCTACCACTTCATGAGCGGCTACACCAGCAAGATCGCCGGCACCGAGATCGGGCTGGGCATCGAGCCCCAGATCACATTCAGCGCCTGCTTCGGCGCGCCCTTCATGGTCCACCACCCCTACCGCTACGCGCAGATGCTGAAGGCCAAAATCCTGAAGTACGGCGCGGACGTGTGGCTGGTCAACACCGGTTGGACCGGCGGCCCGTTCGGCATTGGCAAACGCATCAGCATCCAGCACACGCGGGCGCTGCTGAACGCCGCCCTGAACGGCCAGTTGGCGCAGGTCGAATACTGGCAGGACCCGGTGTTTGGGGTGTCCGTACCGAAGTCCTGCGAAGGCGTTCCGTCCTCGATCCTCGACCCCGCCAACACCTGGCCCAGCCGCGCCGAGTACGACCGCAAGTACGACACTCTGGCCGCGCGCTTCATCGACAACTTCGAGTTCATGCTGAGCGAGGAACTGGAAGTGCCGAAGGACCTGGTGCAGTACGGCCCCAAGCGCAAACCGTCCGTTTAAGCAGTTCTGCCGTCCAGCTTAGAAATGCGACTCGCGCCCGCGCGAACGTTAGGGCCGCGCCTTCGGGTACCCGACCGTTTGCGCCAGCACAATCCGCTGCTCCGGCCTGAGCTTCAGCGCCTTGGCCAGCGCCTCGCGGTTGACCGAAGCGCGAATCACCGTCGCCAGCCCCTCGGAAGCGCAATACAGGTACACGTTCTGGCCGATGAAGCCGGTCTCCGCCCCCGCGTACAGCGCTTTTTCCGCTTCCGCCGAGGTTCCCATCTTGGCGTAGTCCGCGACGTAGACCAGGTCCAACGGGGCCTGGCCGGCAAACTCCTGCGTGCCCGTCGCCGCGCGCAGGTCTCCCGCCGCCACGGGCAGCAACTGCTGGTGCGCGGCGTCGTACACGTACGCGCCCTCGCCCAGCACCACGTACACTTCCACCGTCTGCCGGTTCATCGCCGACGGCGCCGTGCGCCGGCCGTCGGGACGATTCACGCCATAGGCCGCCCACAGCAGGTTTGAAAGCACCTGCCGCGGCAGTTCCTTGGCATCGAATTCACGCTGGCTCTTGCGCTCGCTCAGCGCCTGCATCAGCGGCTTGCCGCCCTGCGTTTCGGGCTTGGGCAGCGCAATCGGGCCCGGTGGCTGGGCCATTGCCGCGACGGCGGACAGGACCAGAAGAAGAATCGTCTTGGTCTGCATGCCCGCATTCTACGCCTTCCGCGCCTGTGCTCAATCCTCGCTGCAGGCTCACTTGTAAACTGGAAAACGCTCCCGCGCCTCGGCCGCGACGCCACCGCCGGCCAGACCAGCAATCCCACCAGCAGCAGCTTTATCAACACCGCCATCCGGCGTGGCAATGCGCTTCGTTCCTCCTTCCTCTTTTCGACCGCGGAGCCGCATTCTTCCACCGTTTCCGGAGCCTTTCGCTCAAACCGTGCCCGGATCCTGCCGATGAGTTCGTCGTGATTTCGATTAAGAAGTACCTCGACGCGCGCGACCGTCTGCCTGGCCCCGTCGTGGACTCCTATCGCACTTTGCTGGGCGCAATGGGCGAATCCGGCTCCCAGGCCTGCCCGCAGTTGGGGCTCGACCTCCAGGCCAGCCTGCTGCAGTTGCAGGCACACCTGGTGGCCGAGATGACGCCCGGCGATTTCACCGCCTCCGGCACCGCAGCCGAAAAAGAGCTCCGGCTGTGGGGCTCGCGAACGGCCGAGTATTACAAACACCAGGCAGATGAAGTCAAGGAATTGATGATGGTCCTGGCGCGCACGGTCGATTCGGTCGGCGAACGCGACCAGCGCTACTCCGGCCAGTTTTCGGCTCTCAGCACGCGCCTGCGCGATATCGCCGATCTGGAGGACCTGGCCAAAGTCCGCGCCTCGCTCCTGCAGGGCGTCGACGAATTGAAAGACTGCGTCGAGCAGATGACCAGGGACAGCGAGCAGTCGTTGACCCTGTTGCGCACCGAACTCGGCGCCTCCCGCAGCCGCCTGGAGGAGACCGAGCGCATGGCCGCCGTCGACCCGCTGACCGGCATCGCCAACCGCCGCCGGATCGACCAGGCACTCGAGGAATTCAGCGCCCGCGGCCGGCCGTTCTGCATCATGATGTTCGACCTGAACAGCTTCAAACAGGTCAACGACCAGCTCGGCCATCTCGCCGGCGACGATCTGTTGCGCCAGTTCGCCGCGGAGTTGCGGCTGGTGGTTCGCTCCGCCGATCTGGCCGGCCGCTGGGGCGGCGATGAATTCATCGCTTTGCTCGATTGCGGCTTAGGCCAGGCGGAGTCTTTGATGGGCCGGATTCGCGATTGGGTCTTCGGCGAATACACGATCCGCACCGGCTGCGACGCCTTCAAGGTCAAAGTGTGCGCCTCGATCGGCCTCGCCCTCTGGAAGCTGGGGGATGACGTCGCGGAGACGATCAATCGCGCCGACGCCGCGATGTATAAGGACAAGAAAGCGCGCAAGCGCGACGATCAGTGCCACCTGGTCACGAGCCCCGGCCCGGGCCGCCGGTGCGGCGACGCGGAAACCTCCGCCGCCACGCCCGCCGGCCTCCCGGCGCTCAAATCCTGACCCGCCGCCACGTGCCTGGCGCCCGCGAAAAGCTCCTGCCTAGCCCTGCAATGAGGCCGGCTGCGCGCCCGTAACCGCCGTCGCTCTGCTGCCGCCCAGCGCCCGCTGCAGCCGTTCCATGTAGAGGTAGATCACCGGCGTGATGTACAGCGTCAGAAACTGCGAAACCACCAGCCCGCCCACCACCGCCAGTCCCAACGGCTGCCGCGCGTCGCCGCCTTCGCCATAGCCCAGCGCGATCGGCAGCGTGCCGAACAGCGCTGCGACCGTGGTCATCATAATCGGCCGGAAGCGCAGCTGGCAGCCCTGATAAATCGCATGCTCCGGATCCTTACCCTCCACCCGCTGCGCCTCCAGCGCGAAGTCGATCATCATGATCGCGTTCTTCTTCACCACGCCGAAAAGCATGATGATGCCCACAAACGCGTACAGGTCTAATTGTTTGTGGAACAGCAGCAGCGTCAGCAGCGCGCCGAACACGGCCGCCGGCAGTCCCGACAGAATCGTGATCGGGTGGATGAAGCTCTCATACAAAATCCCCAGCACGATGTAGATCACCAGCACGGCCACGATCAGCAGAATCGACAGCCCCTGGAGCGACTGCTGGAACTGCTTCACCGTGCCCTGGAACGCGATCGAGACCGTGGCCGGTATGCGCAGTTCCGCGATCGCCTCCTCCACCCGCTGCGCCGCCTCGCCCAGGCTCGATCCCGCGCTCAGGTTGAACGATATCGTCACCGCCGGCAATTGGCCGAAGTGGTTCACCGTCAGCGGCCCGGCCGTGCGCCGCGTGGTCACCACCGCGTTCAGCGGCACCAGCTTCCCGCCCGCCGAGCGCACATACAGCTTCGCCAGCGCGTCCGGATCGCGCTGGTAGCGCGGGTCCACTTCCGCGATCACCAGGTACTGGTTGGCCGGGCTGTAGATCGTCGAAACCTGCCGCTGCCCGTAGAACGTGTACAGCGCGTTCTGTATTTGATCCGGCGTCACACCCACCGCCTGGGCCCGGTCGCGGTCGATGTCGACGTACAGTTGCGGGCTCGCGATCTGCATATCGGAGTTGATGTCCTGGAAGTTCGGCAAGGCCCGCATCTTGGCCATCAGCAGCGGCGCCCAGGCGTAGATCTCCTTCAGGCTCGCGCTCTGCACCGTCAGTTGATACACACTCGTGCCGAACGTCCCGCTGACCGTGATCGGCGGCGGGTTCTGCATGAACGCCAGAATACCCGGCACGCTGAACATCATCGGCCGCATCCGGTCGATGAACTGGTCAACCGAAACGTTGCGTTCCTCGCGCGGCTTCAGGCCCGCGAAAAAGAACGCCTGGTTGCCGCTCATCACGAACGCCCCGATGCTCTTCACCTCCGGCTGCCGCTGCAGTATGTCGACGATAGCCATGTGGTGCGCGCTCATCGATTCGAAGCTGATATCCTGCCCGGCCTGCGTGACGCCGAATAGAAAACTCGAATCCTGGCTCGGAATGAATCCCGTGGGCATTGTGAAGAACAGATACAGCGAGCCCGCCAGCATCGCCAGCGCCAGCATGAGCGTCGCGAAACGGTGGTTCAGGCTGATCTTCAGCGTCACGTCGTAGGCCCGCGCCATCAGGTTGAAGCCGCCCTCCAGCGTGCGGTAGAACAGCGTGTGCTTGGCGCCGTGGTCGATACGCAGGAAGCGGCTGCCGAGCATAGGCGTCAGCGTCAGCGAGACGAAGCCCGAGATTAGAATCGCCACCACGATGGTTACCGAAAACTCGTGCAACAACCGCCCCACGATGCCCTGCATGAACAGCACCGGGATGAATACCGCCACCAGCGACAGCGTCATCGACAGAATCGTGAATCCGATTTCGCGCGACGCCATGAACGCGGCTTCCATCCGCGGATGCCCCATTTCCATGTAGCGCACGATGTTTTCCAGCATTACGATCGCGTCGTCCACCACGAAGCCCACCGACAACGTCAGCGCCATCAGCGACAGGTTGTTCAGGCTGTAGCCCAGCAGGTACATCACCGCGAACGTGCCGATGACTGAAAACGGAACCGCAATCCCTGGAATCAGCGTAGCGGTCAGATTCCGCAGGAATAGGAAGATCACCATCACCACCAGGCAAATGGTCAGCGCCAGCGTGAACTGTACGTCCCCGATCGAGCCGCGGATGCTCTCCGACGCGTCAAACGCCACCACCAGGTCGACGGCCGGCGGGATCTCCTTGCGGAACGTCGGCAGCAGCTTGCGGATGTTGTCCACCACCTGCACCGTATTCGTCCCAGGCTGTCGCTGGATTGCCAGCATCACGCCCCGCTCGCCGTTGAACCAGGCCAGCGCCTTGTTGTTTTCGACGCTGTCGATCACCCGGCCCAGTTGCTCCAGCCGCACCGGCGCGCCGTTGCGATAGGCCACGATCACCGGCCGGTAGGCCGCTGCGTTCTCCAATTGACCGTTGGAATCGAGCGTGAACGCCTGCTTGGTTCCGTCCAGCCGCCCCACCGGCAGGTTGACGTTGTTGCCCTGGATCGCCTGCTGCACTTCGTCCACGCCAATGCCCCGCGCGGCCATCAGGTCGGGGTCCAGTTGCACCCGCACCGCGTACTTCTGCGCCCCGTACACAATGACGCGCGCCACCCCGCTGACCATCGAGATGCGCTCCGCCAGCAGCGTTTCGGCGTACTCGTCCACCGTGTACATCGGAAGCGTCGACGAGCTCATCGCCAGGTACAGCACCGGCTGCTCGGCCGGATTCACTTTCTGATACGACGGCGGCCGCGGCATCGTTGTCGGCAGATTTCCGCCGGCCTTCGAAATCGCCGCCTGAATGTCCTGCGCCGCCGCGTCGATGTTGCGCTCCAGTGTGAACTGCACCGTCACCGTGGTGCTGCTCTGCGAGCTCGACGAACTCATTTGCTGGATGCCGGCGAGCGTCGAAAACTCGCGCTCCAGCGGGGTCGCCACCGACGCCGCCATGGTCTCCGGACTGGCGCCCGGCAGCGCCGCGCTCACCTGGATGGTCGGGTAATCGACGCTCGGCAGCGCCGCCACCGGCAGCGCCCGGTAAGCTACTAATCCGAACAGCAGGATCGCGCACACCAGCAGCGTCGTCATGATCGGACGCTCGATGAAAATCCGCGACAGGTTCATGACTTGCCCGCTCCCGCCTTCGGTGCCGGCATGCCGCCCGGCGGCAGCGCGAACACATGCACCCCCGGCGCCAGCAGCAGCTGCCCGTCGGTCACCACGGTCTCGCCGGCCTGCACTCCGTTCTCGATCACGATCTTGTTGCCCGCCGTCGCGCCCGTCTTCACCACCCGCGCCTCCACCGAATGGTCGGCCTTCACCACGTACACGAACGAGCCCTTCTGTCCCGCCTGCACCGCCTCCGACGGAACCACCACCGCGTCCTTGCGCGCCTCCAGCGTCATCGTCACGCTCACAAACTGGCCCGGCCACAGCACGCGCTCCGCGTTGGCGAATGTCGCCTTCAGCCGGATCATGCCCGTCGTCGCGTCCACCGTGTTGTCGATCACGCTCAGCACGCCCACCGCCTGGTGCTCCGGATCGTCCTTCGATCCCGCCCGCACCGCCAGCCGGTGGCCCTCGCCTAGCCGCCGGATCTCGGCGAGCCGCTGTTCCGGCACGCTGAAGCTCACAAAGATCGGCTGGAGCTGGTTGATCACCACCAGCGTCGTGTCGCCGGCGCCTTTGACGTAGTTGCCCGCATGCACCAGCAGGTTGCCGGTGCGGCCCACAATCGGCGACCGGATCTCGCAGAAGCTCAGGTCGAGCTTCGCCTTTTCCTGCGCCGCCACGTCGGCCGCCAGGCTGGCGCGCGCGCTCGCAATCGCCGCCCGGTCGGCGCGCTCCGATTCCTTGTACACATCCGCCGCCGTGCGGCTCGTGTCATACACCGACCGCGCCACGATCCCCGCCTTCACCAGTTCCTCCTGGCGCTTCGCGTCCGTCTCGGCATTGCGCAGTTGCGCCTCGTCACGGCTCACGTTGGCTTCCGCCTGCGCCAGCAGCGCGCGGTCCCGCTCCACAGCCGCCTGGGCCTGGTTCAGCGCGTCGGCGTACGGCCGTGGATCGATCTCGAACAGCAGGTCGCCCTGGTTGACGTTCTGTCCTTCGGCGAATTGCACTTTCATCAATTCACCGGCCACCTGCGCTTTTACCTGCACGTTGGAAAACGGCTCGACGTTGCCGATCGCCTGCAACTCCTGCGGAACTGTCTGCCGCTCCGCCATCGCCAGCGTCGCCGGCATCGCCGGTGGCCCCGCAGGCCCGGCCGCGGTCTTCTGTTTAGAGCAGCCGCCGGAAACGATCGCGGCCCATAGGACCGCAACAATGGCAATGGTTCTGTCTCTGTGCAACACGGATTCCCCTATCCCACCGTTCATTGGAAAGGCCGCACCGCGGGCCGGGCCGGAACGATTCGAATACAGCTATGCTACTGACCCGCGCCAGCCCATAGCAACGCCTCCGCCGACCGGAGCGTTCCCGTAGGGCCGCGATTCGTGTTGGGATAGTGTCTGGAAATGGATTCGACTTTACTGCAATCGGCGCGCCAGGTCCTGCTGGCCGAAGCCCGGGCGCTCGAAGCCGCCAGTGCGCGCCTGGATGGCGAGTTCGAACGGGCCGTCGATCTGCTGGCGGCGCATGCCGGCAAAGTGCTCGTCACCGGCATCGGCAAATCGGGCATCATCGCCCAGAAAATCGCCGCCACTTTCTGCAGCGTCGGCCAGCCCGCCGTGTTCCTGCACCCGGTCGAGGCCCTGCATGGCGACCTGGGGCTGTACACGCCCGGCGACCCGACCATCGTTGTCTCCCGCAGCGGAAACACCGCAGAGTTGCTGCGCCTGGTCACACAGCTCAAGGCCGTTGCTTCACCCGTCATCGGCATACTCGGCGCGCCGCAGTCTTCGCTCGGCGTGTTGATGGACGTCGTGCTCGACGCCTCCGTCCGCGCCGAGGCCGACCCGAATAATCTCGCGCCCACCGCGAGCGCCAGCGTGGCCATGGGCCTGGGCGACGCCTTGGCCATCGGCCTGATCGAGCGCCGCGGCTTCACGCCCGCCGATTTCGCGCGCTTTCACCCCGCCGGCCAGTTGGGCCGCAACCTGCTCCTGCGCGTCTCCGAAGTGATGCACCCGCTCGCGCAAGTCGCCACCGCTGCCGCCACCGACCCCTTGCGCCAGGTGGTTATTGGCATGACCAGCCGCCCGCTCGGCGCGGCCTGTGTCCTCGATTCCCAAGGGCGGCTAGCGGGCCTCATCACCGACGGCGACGTGCGCCGCGCCCTGCGCCAGCACGACGACATCCGCGGCGTCGTGGCCGCTGATGTTATGACCGTCAGGCCAGCGGCCATCGCGCCCGGCGCCAGCGTGCACGAAGCGCTGCGCAAAATGGAGGACCGCGGCTCCCAGATTTCGGTGCTGCCGGTGGTCGATGAAATGGGCCTGTGCGTGGGCCTGTTGCGGCTCCATGATCTGTACCAGCACCAGCCCTCCGCCGCCCGCTGAGAGACTCCACCGAACTCCCCCTCTAAAGCTCGCTTTCCGCACCTGCCGGCTGGCTTCGGAGGACGGAAAACCACCGCACATCCACCGTGCAAACACCGCAAGAACATGGTGTGTCCACGGTCAAAACACGGTGAGATGCACGGTGCGCACACGGTGAATTGACGGTGTAACTGTCATTCAAAGACGAACACGGAGCGAAGACGCGGCCACTCCGGGAAAGGAACCTCGCAGCGACGTCTATACCGGAGTTCGCCGGGCATTTGGGCCAACAGCCTGTGGCAGGAGTCCCGTGCATCACGTGACCTCTACCACAGGCTGTTGAACATCGTTTCGGAACGAGGGAGAGGAGGCAGCCCCGTTTCCGAAACGGTGTCAAGATCTCCCGGCGGCCGGGATCGATCCCTAAATGCAGCGTCCCCGAACGCCGCGCTTCAACAGAAACAGCAGGCCTAAGCCCAACAGAGCAAATGTCGACGGCTCAGGCGAGTTCGAGGATAAGCCGTTATCGTCGGCCAACGGCCCAAAGTCGTCGGCAGTCCTAATCTCGCGGTGGGAAAACCTGTCGCTGATCAGGACTTCCTCATGTTTCTCCGGGCGGACGGTCCCGTCTACCGTTTCGTAGCGGTCGAAATTGTTGCTTTGCGGGCGCATAGTCCGGCCTTTGTCCGCGGACTTATAAAGGACTGTCGCAACAGTGCGCTCTTCCGAGGCCGAGGCAGGGGTCGCGGGGCGCACGACGTCAATGGACACCTGCAACGGTTGGCCGATTCCGAGCGGCTCAGGCGTGATACCGAAACTGGCCGGGATAGCATTGCTTCCGGAGACTGCCTTCAGCGCCGACCGGCTATTGGCCGTCACATTCGCGGCCACCGAAGCGGCCGAACCGGGAAGGAGTTGAGCTGTCCGACTGGCACTGGAAATAGTATTACGAAGGATGATTGAGCTGGCACCCAGGGAGCACGGAACGGACAGCACCGCGGCCACTCCCAAGACGGCTTTCGCGATTTCGTACCAACCCATTCGGCGCATTCGCATATTGACCTCCAGTACTCTGGACATAGTCCCTCTTGCACGCATCGAACCATCGCCGGCCGCTCTAGTCAGATATATGCGGCGATTGTTCAGCCCAAAGGTCTTGTTGGAAAACCATGGCAACCGCCTCAGGCTGTTGGCGTTCCCCGGGGAAGACGTGGCGGCGGCCGCAAATGCAGGTTCAGGCGAGGGAAGTGCAGGTTTTGCTCGGCTGCCTGCCAACCCCTTCCCTGCTATTCCTGAACTTGCATCGGCGCTGGAAAACAAAGAGCGTATCGGTACTATGCCGGAGATATAGGCAGATGGAGTATCGCATCCGCATCTATGAATATGGTTTAGGCGACCTTGGCGGAGCTGTGATCCTAGCCCGCCATGCCGGCTGCCGTCGGCCGTGTGGGGTTGGCCACCGCAGAAAAACCGGGCTATCAATAGGCTACTGAAGATTCGGACAGCGTATTGACTCGCGACTAGCGCCGAACCCGCAGCAACGAGATTTGGGCGTTGACCGGACGCTGGTTCCGGGCGGGCTGGAGGCGGGTATAGGTGCCGTCCGAATTCATGCGGCGGGCCTTCACGTTGTCCTGGAGGTAGACGGCCAGGATGCGGTCGCGGATCTGGCGCACCAGCGACGGCTTGGTGACAGGAAACAGGGTCTCGATGCGACGGTTGATGTTGCGCGGCATCAGGTCCGCCGAGCCCAGGTAGATCTCATCCTCGCCGCCGTTCCTGAAATAGAGAATACGGCTGTGCTCGAGGAACCGGCCGACGATGCTGGTGACGCGGATTTTCGCGCTGACGCCGGGCAGGCCTGGGCGGAGGCAGCAGATGCCGCGGGCCAGCAGATCGATCTGCACGCCGGCGCACGAGGCCGCGTAGAGCAGGCGGATGATGCGCCCGTCGACCAGTGAATTGATTTTGATAATGATGCGCGCCTCGCGCCCGGCTTTGGCATGCTCGATTTCGCGCGCGATCATCTGTTCGACGCGGCGGCGCAGGTTGATCGGCGCCACCAGCAGCTTGACGTAATCCACCTTGGCCGAATAGCCGGTGAGCTTATTGAAGAGGTGCGAAGCCTCCTCGCCGATCTGCGGGTCGGCGGTGAGGAAACCGATATCGGTGTAAAGGTGCGCAGTGACGGCGTTGTAGTTGCCGGTCGAGAGATGGGTATAGCGGCGGATTACGTTTCCCTCGCGGCGCACGACCAGGGCCACCTTGGCGTGCACCTTGAGGCCGACCAGACCATAAACGACGTGGACGCCCTCGCGCTCCAGCGCGCGCGCCCACTCGATGTTGCTCTCCTCGTCGAAGCGGGCCTTCAGTTCGACCACGACGGCGACCTGCTTGCCCTCCTCGTTGGCCTCCAGCAGCGCCGCCACCACAGGTGAGTTGAGGCCGGTGCGGTAGAGCGTGATCTTGATTGCCAGCACGTCCGGATCGTGGGCCGCGGTGCGCAGGAAATCGACGACCGGCTGGAAGCTGTCGAAGGGATGGTGCAACAGGATATCGCCGCGGCGGATGGTGCTGAAAAGGTCCTCGCCTTCCTGCTGCTGGCGCAGCGGAGCGGGCGTAAATGACTGGTCCTTCAAGTCCGGGCGATCGACGGCGGCGAGCGCTCGCAGGCGGCTCAACGCGAGCGGGCCGGAGACACGGTAAATCTCGCTGTCGTCGATCTCGAAGTTCTCCCGCAGCACGTCGAGCAGCGAATCGGGCATGCCCTCATCGACGTCCATGCGCACGACCGAATTGAATCGCCGCTGGCTCACGCCCTCCTCGATGGTCTCCAACAGATCGTCGGCTTCGATCTCCTGAATGGCCATCTCGGCGTCGCGCGTGATGTGAAACAGGTGGCTCTCGAGGACGTCCATGCCGGGAAAGAGCCGGGAGAGGTTAGCGCGAATGACCTGCTCGACCCAGACGAAAGTCACTTCGCGGCCGTTGCGGCGGCGGGCCGGCTTTTGCAAAGGGACCAACTGGGGCAGCGTCGGGGGCACTTTGATGCGCGCGAAGTGCTCTTCGCCTTCCTCATCGCGAATGAGCACGGAAAGGTTGAGGCTGAGGTTGGAAATGTGCGGGAAGGGGCGGCTGGGATCGACCGCCAGGGGCGTCAGGACCGGGAACAGGGTTTGCTCGAAGTACTGGTTGGCGGCGTCCTTCTGCTCTTCGGTCAGCTCCTCGAAATCCTTGATGGAAAGGCCCTCGGCGGCCAACTCGGCGACGAGGTCGCGCAGGCAGGTATAGGCGTCCGCGAGCAACTGCTCGATGACGCCGCGGATGGCGTCGAGCTGGCGGGTGGGCGGCATGCCATCGGAGCCGGTTTCCTGCGTGCCCGATTCGATCTGATTCAACAGCCCGGCGACGCGGACCATGAAGAACTCGTCGAGGTTGGAGCCCAGAATGGAAAGGAATTTGGCGCGTTCAAGGAGCGGATTGGTAGGGTCCTGGGCCTCTTCGAGAACACGGCGCTGGAACTCGAGCAGGCTCAGCTCGCGGTTCACATAGAGCGCCGGATCGTTGAAGGAGATGGCTGCCGGCGGGGCAACTTTCCGCTTTGTCGCCAATGGCATACCGTATCATCCAGGGTAGCCGAAAGCGGCCGCATGCGTAAGCCCCCGGGCGCGCGGCGACGCCAGACAGGGTTCGAATCCAGACTGGGGAATCAACTCCCGATCTTGTCGGGGGCGTAGCAGAGGGCGGCGAGCGGGCACTGGCCACAGTCAGGCTTGCGGGCCTGGCAGAGCTCGCGGCCGAAGTGAACGACCTGGTGCGAGAAGAGGATCCAGCGGTCCTGGGACAACAGCTTCATCAAGTCCTGTTCGATCTTCTCGGGAGCGGTTTCGCGCGTGAGATCCAAACGCGCGCTGATGCGCGCGACGTGGGTGTCGACAACGACGCCGCTGGGAATGGCGTAAGCGGTGCCGAGCACGACATTGGCCGTCTTGCGAGCAACGCCGGGGACGGTGAGGAACTGGTCGATATCGAGCGGAATGCGGCCGCCGAATTTCTCCAGGATCGTTCTAGCGGCGCCGATCAGGCTCTTGGCCTTGTTGTTGAAAAAACCGGTTGAGTAAATGTCGCGGGCCAATTCTTCCTGATTGGCCGCAGCGAAATCGCGCGGCGTGGGGTACTTGGCGAAGAGAGCGGGCGTGACTTTGTTGACGCGCTCGTCGGTGCACTGCGCCGAGAGGATGGTGGCCACGAGCAACTGCCAGGCATCGGCATGGTGGAGCGCGCAAGTGGCCGCGGGATAGCGGGCGTCGAGAGCGCGCAGAATGGCCGCGAGACGCTCGCGGCGGGCGGCCGCGGTGGCGGGCTTTTTCGACTGCGACAAAGACCGGCGCGCCGGCATGGGGCTGGACTTGGGCATGCGAATCGATCCGGAATGAAAGGCTAGTGCTGCGGCAAGACGTCGACCGCGGCGCGCAGGAATTGCCAGTCAGGCAGCTCGTAGGCGCGCAGGGTGGTTTTCAATGGAACGGAGAGATCCTTGGATGCGTTGGCGGCGAGCGGGCCGGTTTTGATGGCGACCACGGCCACGGGCTCGTCCTCGGGCTTAGCCGTGGAAGAGCGCAGGGTGATCTGGAGATCCTGGCTGGGCATGTCGGCGGCGGAGTGATTCACGACGACAAAGGTCGCCTTGATCTGCTGCTTCTCGTCCTCGATGATGCGGATGCCGGCGACCTCGATGTAGCGGGCATAGGGGTTCGCACCAGCGCCCTGGGGGGCCGCGGAAGTCGAATCGGTCTTCACCGGGCCAGTGGCGATTTCACTCTTACCGCCGAGCAGCCGGTAGGCCAGGAAGAAGCCGCCGATGGCGAGCAGGGCGACGAGGATGGCCACGAGCCAGGAGGGGAAGCCATGAGAGGGCGCGGTCTCGTGCAACGTATAAACGGGCTGTTCGGGCTGCGGCGGCTGGGGCGCGTTGGGCCAGGCGGGAGGCGGGGCCTGAGGGGGCTGCGGCGGCGCATAGCCTTGAGCCGGAGGGTACGACTGCGGCGGCGGGGGCGAGGCCGTCGTCGTCTGAAAGAACTGAGTGGGGGCCTGCACGGGATAGGGCGGCGCGGGCGGCTGGTAGGCCGGCTGCGGCGGCGGAGGAGCCTGAGGCGGGGCAGCGGCGGCCGCCACTCCGACGGGCGGCAACCCTTGGGCGGCGCGCTGCCGGTTCTCCGCGCAGGTGGGACATTCCGAATACGAGGGCGGCACTTCGCGGCCGCATTGGGGACAAATCCAGGTGAACATTCTGTTGCTTTGACTCTAGCTTAGAGATGCACCGCGGCGCAGAAGGGTTGCCCCCGGCAGGGTTTGACACACATGGATGGACAAAAAGATTTGGGTGGAAGCCATCAGTGCGCCGGATGCGGATAGGATCAGGGCATGGAACTGCTGCGGCGGGGCGCCGGCGGAGCGCGCCGGGTGGCGCTGCTGGCGGGCGCGTGGAATCCGCCGACGCGGGCGCACGTGGCGCTGGCGGAGGCGGCGCGCGAGTTTGCGCCGGAGGTGCTGCTGACGCTGCCGGGCGTGTTGCCGCACAAGGAATTCGAGGAGCCGGGCTTCGACACGCGGCTGGGCTGGTTGTTGCAACTGGCCGCGGGACGCGAGTGGCTGGGCGTGGCGGCGGGCGGGAGCGGCCTGTTTGTGGAGCTGGCGCAGGGGCTGCGGGCGGCCGATCCAAGCGTGGAACAAATCTTCGTCGTGTGCGGCAGCGACGCGGCTGAGCGATTCCTGAACTGGGACTATACGGACGGCGCGGGCGTGGAGCAACAACTGCGGGAATTTACACTGCTGGTGGCGCCGCGCGGCGCGCCATTCGTGCCGCCGGAACGGCTGCGGGCGGCCGTGCATCCTCTGGATTTGGCGGAGGAATGGCAGACGCTCAGCTCGACGGAACTGCGGCAGCGCATCAAGCGGGGAGAGGCGTGGGCGCACCTGGCGCCGGAGGAGATCGCCGCGGAGATCGAGCGCGCGTATCGGTAGCGGCCTGGCGTGAAGATCCAATGAGACATCTGGGCAGCAGAACCGCTCCCTTACTGTCGTGGCTCAGCGACAAGAACGCGCACATCCGCTCCCTTACGGTCGCGGCTCAGTAACGCGGTCGCGGGTCGGGAGCAACGGGTCGTAATGACGCAAGATCGCCCCATTCCGGTCGCGGCTCGTTACAGGGCGCGGCTCGGCAGCGGTTAAGGGTTAGTCGCGCGGGCCGTGTTCGAGGAAGGCGCGGAGCTTGTGGCTGCGGCTGGGGTGCCGGAGTTTCCTGAGCGCCTTGGCCTCGATCTGGCGGATGCGTTCGCGAGTCACGGCGAAGTGCTGGCCGACTTCTTCGAGGGTATGCTCGCTGCCGTCCTGGAGGCCGAAGCGCATTTTGATGATCTTCTCTTCGCGCGGCGTGAGGGTCTTGAGAACCTCGGCGGTCTGCTCGCGCAGGTTCAGGTTGATGACGGCTTCGGACGGGGAGACGACGCGCTTGTCGACAATGAAATCGCCAAGGTGGGACTCTTCCTCCTCGCCGACGGGCGTTTCCAGTGAGATGGGCTCCTGGGCGATGCGCAGAACCTTGCGCACCTTGGGAACGCTCAAGTCGAGGCGGCGGGCTAGTTCCTCGTGGGTGGCGTCGCGGCCCAACTCCTGCTGCAGGAGGCGCTGGGTGCGGACCAGTTTGTTGATGGTCTCGATCATGTGGACCGGGATGCGGATGGTGCGGGCCTGGTCGGCGATGGCGCGGGTGATGGCCTGGCGGACCCACCAGGTGGCGTAGGTGGAGAACTTATAGCCGCGGCGATAGTCGAACTTATCGACGGCTTTCATCAAGCCGATGTTGCCTTCTTGGATCAGATCGAGGAACTGCAGGCCGCGGTTGGTGTAGCGTTTGGCGATCGAGACGACGAGTCGCAGATTGGCCTCGATGAGACGCTTCTTGGCCTCGTCGGCGTCCTTTTCGCCGCGGTCGGTGATGGCCACGGTACGGCGCTGATCGGCGGCCGGCGCGCCGTAGAGCCGCTCGAGCTCGGCGAGCCGGTCGAGCGAGGCTTTGGCCTCGCGCTTCAGTTCCCGGGCACTGAGCCCGCGCTGTTCGACGTCCTCGGAGGCACGCTGGATGCGCGCGATCTCTTTTTCAATCGGCTTCAACTGCTCGACGGCGGCGCGAAGACGATTGGAGAAGCGGCGCCAGGTGGCTGAACTGAGCTGCAGGGCGCGGACCTGGCGGCTGATGCGGACCAGCATGCGGGACAGTTTCCAACGCAGCTCGCGCTGGTGTTTCTGCCGGGAGCCGGCCGGGCGGGAGAGTAACTGATGACGCAGTTTCTCGGCTTCGTGAACCAGGGTCTCGATGAACCGGATGGAAGCGACGAAATCGCGGATCTGCCCGTCTTCCTCATCGTCGGCGGTCATGGCGTCGGGCGTGGAGAGGATATCGCGCAGGCTGTTGCGGCCGTCCAGGAGCTCGAGGGCGAGATCGGCGAGCTCGCGCATCACGAGCGAGGAACGGGAGAGGGCACGGATGACCTTGGTCTGCCCCTTCTCAATGCGGCGGGCGAGTTCGATCTCGCCGTCGCGGGTGAGCAGCGGCACGGTGCCCATCTCGCGCAGATACATGCGCACGGGGTCGTTGGTCTTGTCACCGGTCTCGGGGCCCAAATCGAGGTCGGCAAACTCCTCGGCCTCCTCGGCTTTTTTCGTGAAGTCGGTCTTCGGCTCTTCGAGCAGGTCGACACCGGCGGCGTCGAGACCGGCGAGCAGGTCCTCGAGCTCAGGACCGGCGCCGACATCATCGGGCAGGACGTCGGAGACGTCGTCGTAGAGGACATAGCCCCGTTCCTTGCCCCTCTCAATGAGTCTTTGAAAACGGCTGTAACGATCGTCGGCAGCCACGACTCGACCCCTTCCTCCGAAAAAAGCAGTCCCCCCAACCGAAGCGCAATACCCTTGAAGCAACCGGGCTCCGTATCTGAGTCATAGTACAACACGCGGCGGGCGGGGTGATGGGCGAGCTCTCAGGAGTCGTCGCGGCGCAGGCGGATTTCGGCGGCGAGGCGGACGGCTTCCTGCGTGTCGCCGGAGCGCTCGGCGGCCTTGATGCGATCCTTCAATTCGGCCATGCCAGCTTTGCGGGTATCGGCTTCGAGCCGGTCGAGCGCGGCCAGCGCCTGCTCGAGGGTGATGGGGTCGGCGGACTCCGCGGCGTCGTGGATGAGCAGGGCGAGCCGGTTCTGGTCCTCTTCGGCGAGCCGCGCTTCGACGGCGGCATAGGAGAAAGGCTCGGCGGCCTCGATCATTCTGAGCATGATTTCGAAGATGCCGGCGGAGACGAAACCGGCCAGGGACGGGATGGCGCGGAGGCGGCGGGCTAATTCGGGACGGCTCTCGGGCGATTCCAACAGAGCGCGGAGCAGGCGCTGCTCGTGTGGCTTGAAGGGCGAGACGGGCGGCGGAAGAGGGCGCGGCTCGCGGCGCTCGGAGGCGGCCTTGCGGAACTCGTCGCGGACGATGCCGGCATCGATCTTGAGATACTCGGCGACGTCGTCGACCACCTGCAGACGATCGATCCGGTCGGGCATTTTGTGAATCTGCGGCAGGAGGAATTGGAAAATGGCGACGCGGCCCTCGGGCGTGCGGACGTCGAACCTGCCGCGGGCGCGCTCGGCCAGCCAGTGGAAGTAACGCCGGGTCTGGTTCTTCACGAGATCGGCGTAGGCTTGGGCCGAGTGCTCGAGAATGTACTCGTCGGGATCGACGCCTTCGGGGAGCTCGAGGACGCGCACCTGCATGTGTTCAGTCAAGAGCACATCGATGGATTTCTCGGTGGCGCTGCGGCCGGCCTTGTCGGGGTCGAAGTTGACGACAAGCTCGATGGCATGGCGC
>Ga0187851_10001738_pt1 | contig 20501 bp, 17 predicted proteins | sample June2016WEW_6_10_FD_132997 | JGI IMG/M metagenome (GOLD analysis project Ga0187851, IMG submission 132997) | Peatland microbial communities from SPRUCE experiment site at the Marcell Experimental Forest, Minnesota, USA - June2016WEW_6_10 | ecosystem: Environmental > Terrestrial > Soil >...
GACGCTGATCGTGGCCATTGCCGTCTTCGGCCGGGCGCTCTATCCCACCGGCGAGGTGGCGCTGCATCCCCGCGAGATCATCCCCTACACGGCGCGCCACGGGCTGCCCGCCTTCATGGGCGCGGTGCTGCTGGGCGCGGTCTTCGCCAAGGTCATCTCGACGGCCTCGAACTACCTTTTTTCCCCGGCCACCAACCTGGTCGAGGACGTCTTCGTGCGCTACATCGCGCCGGGCGCGTCCAATAAAAGAGTTCTGATCGTCTCGCGGCTTTGCGTGGTGCTGCTGGGCTGCTGGGCGCTCTACCAGGCGGTCCACGCCGAGAGCATCCTCAAGAAGATGCTCTGGGCCTACACGATCTACTCCGCCGCACTGACGCCGGTGGTGCTGGCGGCGTTCTACTCCAAGCGCGTTACGGCGTGGGGCGCAGTGGCGGCCATCGGCACCGGCACGGTGGTGACTCTGGCCTGGGACAATGCGGCAGTAAAGGCGTCGCTCCATCTGCCGCAGATTCTGGCCGACCGCGACGCCATCTTCCCGGCGCTCTTTGCGGCCGTGGCAGCGATGATCGCAGTGAGCCTGTGTACCCCCAAACCGGCGGCGGAGCAACTTGCGCAGTTCTCGGAGTAGACGCTGCCTTCCGGAGATCCGCGCGGATTGAAACCTGCGCCATCCGCCGTTCTATGGTTTGTGGAATTCGAGCTCCAGAAACCCCGGATTGCGGTACTAGCAATCGTTCAAAAAACGCAAAAAAAAGGGCCTCTTTGGCCACAATAGCCTCGTTTGGGGCCAAAAAGCGGGCAAAAAACGGGGTTTGCAGTTACCGATTCGTTAACATTACCAAAATGCAAGCTGTTGATTGCGTGCTAGTTGCGAGACATGAGACTGTCGAAAACTGTGCTTCACAGGTTTTTTCGATTTTTTGGGCGATTTTGAGGAGAAGAAAGAGAGAAAAGGGACTAGGGACTAAGATTGCGCGGGTTGGAGATTGGCGGGCGGTCATTGGGGCCTCGGAGTTGCGACTGGTTCCATTGTCCGCGCGGGAGGGGTAATTATCTGCAACAACCTCTGGGCTTCATTCAAGGCAGGCTCCGCGGCGGGGCCAGCGACCCGCTCATCGCGATGCGGCCGTGCCGACTAAAGCACACAGCCCACCCTGCCGTGATGAGTGAGCCACCTGCCGCAATTCCAGTCGGGCTTGCCATTCCAAACTGCGAGGGCACAGAATTACCCCGCGCTTGCAGCGACAGTGGTAATCTCAGGGTAGGCACCATGACAGAGCCGACCTTGATTTCCGTGTTTCTTCGGAAGCTATTGCATTCCGATAGTCACGTCATTCACCGGCTGCTAGAGATGTCCGCCGTCCTTGCGCTAGTTTGGCTCGCTGCGATAGCCAAGCAGAAAGGGCCTAGCGAAATAGGGCTCGTTGCGACGCTAATCATTACGTGGGGACCGATCATTCTGATAATTCAGTTCATGTTTCTCGTGATCACACTCTTGAGATCAGGCGTGGACGATCTTGATGGGATCAAGAGGCCCGGACCGCAGAAAGGGCAGGATGAAGACAAGCGGTAGGAAGCAACGCGATGCGCCTAAGGGCCGCCAAATGTAATTGTGAAACATTCTGAGCAGGAGGATCTCGGTTGCCCGGCGTTATACTCTGCCCTTGTGAGGTTCATTCATGTCTGACAAAGATGAGTCCCTTGTCCTGAAGCCTCGAGAATTCTATGACGTCGCGAAGTTGCAGCTCGAAAGCGAGTTTGAGCGCTTCTTGGAGCACCCATTGACTCAAGCGATGGAGGCTTTCACTGGCGCTCTCGCGCTCGGGGCGAGGCAATTGGGCATCTCCGCTGGCCGAATGGCCCAAGCCATTCTTAAGGGGCAGATGTACGAACAATTGGCTGAAGAGTGGCGAGGTCTCCGAGAAGCTGGAAAGATACCAGACAATCTTGGCGAAACTAAGCACGGACTGTACACATGGGCAGAGTTGATGAAGATCATTGACGATGAATGCCCCGACGGTGAGAGGCTAGACGCGCTCAAAGCCGCCTTTTACGCAGTCAACCGGATCAACGAAAGTGACACGGACAAAATTGTGGAATATCAGCTATGGCAGATCTCCAAAGAGCTGCGGTCAGGTGACATTCTGCTCCTGCGCTCGATGTACACGAGACTCAACATGGCTCCAGGCAATCATGCTCGCGACTGGGCTATGCAAATGGCACAATTGTCCGGCTTGGCAATCCCCGAGCTACTCGAACGCTATGAGAAGCGCTTTATCGATTTGTTGCTGATGACTCCCCGATCCAAGGTGGGCGGTGATATTCAGCTAGGTTACGACGCGAGCGGGATCGACACACGAAACAACCGTCTGACCCAACTTGGGGTTCGGTTCTGCCGGAATATCGAGATCTATAAGATCGATTTGGAAGGCGCACTAAAGGCTCAACAGATCATGAAGTGTTCATGAAGTCAAATGTGTTTTCTCCGAGGGCCGGGTGCCCCAGGTCTGGCTTCTAAGACCTGGGATTCCCGTCGCTCTGCGGCCGGCAAGGACCTCCCCAGCCCGAAGAACCCCCGCACCTTCACAATGGAGTTTAGCTGCACCCGCTGGTCGACCCGCAGCTCATGCAGCGGTAGCAGCTTCCGTTGCGGACCATGATGGCGCCGCAGACACTGCAACTGGGGGCGTCGCCCATCTCGTACATATCGCGCATGGCGTCGGCGGCGTGGTAGATGCCGCGGTCGGCGAGGCTTGGCACAGGCACGCTCGAAGCCGCCTTTGGATCCAAGCCTGGAAGCGTGCCGTATGCGCCGCTCGGCTCCGGAGCGATGCCGCCTCCCGCAGCCGCATTGCCCAGGCCGGCGCCGCCGGACGGGCTGCCGATCTGGCTGAGCCGCCGCGCGACCTGCTCGGCGAGCCGGGCCATATTGTCTTGCGAGATGGCGCTCAACTCTCCTTCCGGCTCAGACTCGGGAATCATGCTGGGCGAGGCGGGCAGTTGCGGCGCCTGCGTGGCAAGGCTGGAGAAGAGCGACAACTGCGTGCCGGAGAGGAAGCGCAGATTGAGCCAGCGGAAGATGTAGTCCATCAGGCTCTTGGCGTAGCCGATCTGCTCGTTGCCGGTCCAGCCGGAGGGCTCGAAGCGGGTGTGGGCGAACTTCTCGCAGAGGACCTTGAGGGGCACGCCGTGCTGCAGGGCGATCGAGACGGCGGTGGCGAAGGCGTCCATCAGGCCGGAGACGGTGGAGCCCTCCTTGGCCATCTTGATGAAGATCTCGCCGACCTGGCCGTTGGGGTAGAGGCCGACGGTGAGGTAACCTTCGTGGCCGGCGATGCCGAACTTGTGGGTGATGGAGGCGCGCTCGTCCTGCAGGCGATGGCGGACGGCGCGGGGCGGGCCGTTGAGATCCTGCGCGGCGCTGGCTGCCTCCTGCGCAAGGTCGGGCGAAGGCTGGAGCAGCGGCACGGCGGCTGCCTTGGCGATCTCTTCCAGAGAAACCTGGAAGGCGGCGGCGGCAAGGAGAATCGACCTTGCGGGGAGCTCCAGCTTTTCGGCGGGTTTGGCTTCCAGAGCCTTGAGGTCGGCTTCGGCGGCGGGCTGACCGGCAGCCAACTGGGCCAGCACGCGGCCGCCAGCGGCGTCCAGCGGCGAAGGCTCCTTCTTGGCATCCAAACCGGTATTCAGGGGCTGGGTGCCCTTGGAGCCGTCGCGGTAGATGGCTACGGCCTTGATGCCCTGACGCCAGCTCTCGGCGTAGGCCTCGGCGATCTCCTCGACGGTCGCCTCCTGGGGCAGATTGACGGTCTTGGAGATGGCGCCGGAGAGGAAGGGCTGGGCGGCGGCCATCATCTTGACGTGGCCCATGTAGTGGATGGAGCGGGTCCCCTTGAGAGGCTTGAAGCTGCAATCGAAGACGGCGAGGTGCTCGGGGCGGATGCCGGGAGCGCCCTCGATGGTGCCGGTGGCGTCGATGTAGCTGACGATGGCGTTCACTTCGTCGTCCGTGTAGCCGAGCTTGAAGAGGGCCGCGGGGACGGTGTTGTTGACCAGCTTGATCATGCCGCCGCCGACGAGCTTCTTGTACTTGACCAGCGCCAGTTCCGGCTCGATGCCCATGGTGTCGCAGTCCATCATGAAGCCGATGGTGCCGGTGGGCGCGAGGACCGTGGTCTGGGAGTTGCGGTAGCCGTAACGCTCGCCGTAAAGCAGGGCCATATCCCAGGATTCGCGGCTGGCGTCGATGAGGGCGTCAAGCTGGGGCACGCTGAAGGGCTCTCCGCTTTGGCGCGAGCGGCCGATGTTGTTGACCTCGGCGCGATGCATGCGGATGACGTCGAGGAAGGGCTCGCGGTTGACGTAGAAGCCGGGGCAAGCGCCGCCCTGGCGTTCAACCGTCGCGGTCAGCGGCGTGGCCGAGGCGATCGAGGGGCAGTTGGCTGCCACGATGGCCGATTGCAGATAGGCCTGGCCGGAGAGGATGGCGGTGAGCGCGGCGGCCAGATCGCGGCCGGCGGCCGAGTCGTAAGGCAGGCCGAAGGCCATCAGCAGACCGCCGAGATTTGCGTAGCCGAGGCCCAGCGGGCGGTAGTCGTGGGAGTTACGGGCGATGGACTCGGTGGGGTAGCCGGAGTTGTCCACCAAGATCTCCATCGCGGTGATGACGACTGAAATTGAATGCCGGTAGGCGGGAATGTCGAAGCCGCCGGCCGGAGTGACGTACTTCATCAGATTAAAGCTGGCCAGATTGCAGGCCGAGTTGTCGAGGAACATGTACTCCGAGCAGGGGTTGGAGGCATTGATCGGCGCAGAGTTCTTTGAGGTGTGCCACTTGTTGATGGTGGTGTCGAACTGCAGGCCGGGGTCGCCGCAGAGCCAGGTGGCTTCGGCGATCTTGCGCATGATCTCGCGGGCCCGGTAGCTGGTGACCGGCTTATGGTCCTTGACGGTGTAGGTCGAGAATTCGCCGTCGTTCTCGTAGGCGCGCATGAACTCGTCGCTGACGCGGACGGAGTTGTTGGCGTTCTGGAAGAAGATGGACGAAAAGGCCTCCGAATCCGGCCCTGAGCCGTCGTAGCCGGCCTTGATGAGCGTGTGCGCCTTGGCCTCTTCTTTGGCCTTGCACTCGATGAAGTCGATGATGTCGGGATGCTCGACGTTCAGAATCGCCATTTTGGCCGCGCGCCGCGTCTTGCCGCCCGACTTGATGACACCGGCGAAGGCGTCCAGGCCGCGCATGAAGCTGAGCGGGCCGCTGGCCGTGCCGCCGCCCGAGACAGATTCATGGCTGGAACGTAGCGAACTGAAATTGGTTCCCGTGCCGGAACCGAATTTGAAGAGCATGGCTTCGGTCCGGGCCAGATCCATGATGCCGCTCATCGAATCCTCGACGGAGTTGATGAAGCAGGCCGAACACTGCGGATTGTGGTAGCCGGTAGCGGAGTAGCGCACACCGCCGGAGGCGGGGTCCCAGTGCCAGTTCTGGCCCTCGGCATCCGGCTCCAGGCGGTCGCAGCCCACGTTGAACCAGACGGGCGAGTTGAAGGCCACCTTCTGGGTGAGCAGCATATGCGCCAGCTCGTCGTGGAAGATGACAGCATCTTCGTAGGTAGCGAAGTAGTTGCCGGCCAGACCCCAGTCGCGGATGGTCTCGGCGACGCGGCTCACCAACTGACGGACGCCGGTCTCGCGCTCGGGAGTGCCCAGCCGCCCGTGAAGGTACTTCGAGGCAACAATGTTGGTCGCGGTCATGGACCAGTCGACGGGAACTTCGACGTTTTTCTGCTCGAAGATGGTGTTGCCCTTGCTGTCGGGAATCGACGCGGTGCGCTGCTCCCACTGGAGCTCGTCGTAGGGGGAGACGCCTTCGGTGGTGAAGCGGCGGGTGAAGATCAGTCCACGCTGGGAGCGGGGAGCCTGGAGGGCGGCGGCAGAAGTTTGAAGTTGGACCTCATTCATGGAAACCTCTTCAATGACAAAATTAGTGATGCTCTCGCTTGATCCGGCGAAACACAACCGCGAGCGAGCCAAGGCAAATCTCGAACAAAGAACGGCAAACGGGGATATTGAAGGTACCGCGAATTCTCTTCTTTGAGCGGCTTCCAGTGGTGCTTTCACACTGGAGTTCATTACAATCCGTTAAAAGCCGCAGATGAAAAGGTACCGCTCTCTGTTGTGTCTGTCAAGACAAAACCACAACATCTTGTATTTTCTTAAGAATCCAGGCATCAAGTTTCCAAACACGGGCGTTTGTCTGTGGAAAGCTCGAAAGCCGCAACCGGGGCGCGGGTTCGGCTGGTTGATCTGCCTCAAATCCGGTGCAAGTCCGCTCGGCTGGCGGCTGGATTGACCTCCAACTTCAAGGCTAGTCCTCGCCGGGGGCGGGAGCAAGGGGCGAAGACGGTGCGGATTGCGGGCGGATTTGTGGAGATGTGGAGATTGGGGTGGATTTCCGATCAGCAGGATCTGTGGCGTGCGCGGACCCTCACTGCTCGAATTGCGGCTTTGTCGGGATCATCTGCTGATGCAGAACGCGTACGATGCGAATTCCGCCCAGATTCAATCGATAAAACACAACGTGCTTTCCTCGTTCATGCCTGCGAAGCCCCGAACTAATCGCGTCGCACGCTCGTCCGATTCCAGGATTCTCCGCGAGAAGCTGAAAGGATCTTTGCAGATCCTGGGCATAGCGGAATGCCTGATCCGCGCCCCACGTCTCAAGGGTGTACCGGGCAATGGCCCTCATGCCGGACTGAGCGGGTCTAGAGACACTGTACTTCGGCAACGCTCTCGTCCTTCCTCGCTGCCAATTCGTCGATATAGGCATAGAGTCTTTCGAAGACGCCCTCGTCGGCATCGGGGCTGGCGTCTCCCTCGGCGATTGCTGCGCGGAGAACAGTCATTTTCTCTTCGTACTCCCGCTCTTCCTTTTCAAGCAGACGCAAGGCTGTGCGCATCACCTCGCTGGCGTTGGCGTAATCACCCGCCTCAACTTTAGCGGTAATGAACTGATCCAGCTTTTCAGGCAGACTGACATTGCGAGTCGGCATGGGGCACCTCAGCTTGAGTATAGGATTTTTTGGCCAACTTTGCCAAACCCATGCTTTGCCAAGTTCCGTTCCGGTCAGGCCCCCAAGGCGCACGATGGCTGATAGGCTGGTTCTATGACTTCCTCCGCTCTTGACTGGAAGCTCGTGCCGCTGCCTGGTCCTGTGACCCTTCGCGGCCGGCATGTCACGCTGGAGCCGCTGAAAGCGGAGCGCCATGCAGCCGCCCTCTGGCAGGCTGTTCATGGCCACGACGAGCTGTGGACCTGGCTCTTTGACGGACCCTATCCGACCGAGGCCGACCTGAGCCGGGCTATCGAAGAGAGGCAGGCGGCGACCGGCGCCGTCTTTCTGGCCATTGTGCCCTCAGCAACGGGTCTGGCCGCCGGCTGGGCCAGCTATATGCGCATGGAACCGGCCCACGGGGTCATCGAGGTGGGCAACATCCTGCTCGCGCCGTCGTTGCGGCGCACCACCGCCGCCACCGAGGCCATGTATCTGATGGCCGGCCACGTCTTCGAACATCTGGGCTACCGCCGCTACGAGTGGAAGTGCAATGCGCTGAATCTGCCCTCGAGGCGGGCGGCCGAGCGGCTGGGGTTCACCCTGGAGGGCATCTTCCGCCAGCACATGATCATCAAAGGCCAGAACCGCGACACCGCCTGGTACTCGATGCTCGGCAGCGAGTGGCCGGAACGGAAAAAAGTCTTTGAAGCATGGTTGGCCCCGGTCAACTTCGATTGCGAAGGCAGGCAGCGGCGGAGTCTGACGGAGATTGCCGCCTCGCAAAGCTGATCTCCCAGAGCGTCTTTTGCAATCCAGAGCGCCTGTCGGGAACGGGTGGTTCGAAGACGCTGGTGGAAGAGGGACGCAGTGACGAAGGGGAATGTGCAGAGCAGCTTGATGAGCGGAGGTCACCCTGCTGCTCAAAGAAAACGCCGCCCGTTTCCAGGCGGCGTTTTCTTTGGTTTATGAGACTGGAATCAGTTGCTTTCCTTGGTTTCAATCCTCATGCCATAGAACGATTTGTGCACGAAGAAGACCGACACCAGGAAGAACGCGACGGTCAGCACGTGTGCCAGCATTGCGTTGCTCGCAGTGAGCGTTACGGCCAACTCGACAGCCAGCAATCCGAACAAGGTGGTGAACTTGATCACTGGGTTCAATGCCACCGACGAGGTGTCTTTGAAGGGATCTCCAACCGTGTCTCCGATCACGGTGGCGTCGTGCAAAGGCGTCCCCTTCTGCTTCAGGTCAACCTCAACGACCTTCTTCGCGTTGTCCCAAGCGCCGCCGGCATTGGCCATGAAGATCGCCTGGTAGAGGCCGAAGACCGCAATCGAGATCAGATAGCCGATAAAGAAGAATGGCTCAGCGAACGCAAAGGCAAGCGTAGCGAAGAAGACGGCAAGGAAGATGTTGAACATTCCCTTCTGCGCGTACTTGGTGCAGATTTCCACCACCCGCTTGCTGTCCGTGACCGAGGCCTTCTCCGCGCCTTCCAGCTTGATGTTCTTCTTGATAAACTCCACCGCGCGATAAGCGCCGGTGGTAACCGCCTGCATGGAAGCTCCGGTGAACCAGTAGATCATTGCTCCGCCGGTAATCAACCCGAGCATGAAGGGAGCGTGCAGCAGCGAGAGGTTCTTTACTGCCGAAGCATCGCTTAGTCCGTGGGTCAGGGCCATGATGATCGAGAAGATCATCGTGGTTGCGCCGACGACAGCGGTGCCGATCAGCACCGGCTTGGCCGAAGCCTTGAAGGTATTACCGGCTCCGTCATTGGCCTCCAGCAGGTACTTGGCGCGCTCGAACTTGGCGTCGATGCCGAAGTCCTTCTTCAACTCGGCTTCGATGCCGGGCAGAGTTTCAATCAGCGACAGTTCGTAGACCGATTGTGCATTGTCGGTCACCGGGCCGTAGGAATCCACGGCAATCGTCACCGGTCCCATGCCCAGGAAGCCAAAGGCGACCAGGCCAAAGGCGAAGACCGCGGGAGCGAGCATCATGACATCCATGGACCCACCCAGGCTGCTGAAGAAATAGCCCATGCTCATGAGCGCGACCATGCTAAGTCCCAGCCAGTAGGCGGAAAAATTGCCGGCCACAAGTCCCGACAAAATCCCCAGGGAAGCTCCGCCTTCCTTGGCGGAGGTGACGACTTCCTGCACGTGCGCCGAGTTGGTGGAAGTGAAGACCTTGACCAGTTCGGGGATGAGCGCGCCGGCCAGGGTTCCGCAAGAGATGATCGAAGCCAGCTTCCACCAGAGCGTTCCGTCGCCCAGATCGGGGATCATCAGCTTTGACACGATAAAGGTCAGGACGATGGAAAGGATCGACGTGATCCAGACCAGCGAGGTCAGCGGCGCCTCGAAGTCCATCTCGTCGGCGGAGGCATATTTCACTTTGGCGATCAAGCCATTGAGAAAGTACGCGCCCGAACTGGAGACCAGCATAGCGACGCGCATCACGAAGATCCAGACCAGCAGCTGCACCTGTATCTTGGGATCATGAACGGCCAACAGAATGAAGGTGATCAGGGCCACGCCGGTAACGCCGTAGGTTTCGAAGCCGTCGGCACTAGGGCCGACTGAGTCGCCCGCGTTGTCGCCCGTGCAGTCCGCGATGACGCCGGGGTTGCGGGCATCGTCTTCCTTGATCTTGAAGACGATCTTCATCAGGTCGGAGCCGATGTCGGCGATCTTGGTGAAGATGCCGCCGGCAATGCGCAGGGCCGCGGCGCCGAGGGATTCGCCAATCGCGAAGCCGATGAAGCAGGGACCGGCATAATCGGCCGGGATGTACAAAAGGATGGCGAGCATGATGAGCAACTCGACGGAGATCAGCAACATGCCGATGCTCATGCCGGCCTTCAGCGGTATCGCAAAGCATGGATACGGCTTGCCGCGCAATCCCGCATGTGCCGTCCGCGAATTGGCAAAGGTGTTGACGCGAATGCCGAACCACGCCACTCCATAGCTGCCCGCGATGCCGACCAGGCTGAAGCCCAGGATGATAGGCAGGGTAATCGCAACATTTCCCACTGGCGCCAGCCAGCCGAAGTACATCGAGATGATGACCGCGATGAAGACCCAGAGCAGAAGGATGAACTTGCCCTGCGTCACCAGGTAGGTCTTGCAGGTCTCATAGATCAGTTCGGAGATTTCGCGCATGGAACGATGAACCGGCAGGTTCTTCAACTGCGTGTAGATCACCAGGCCGAAGAGCAGGCCGGCGGCGCAGAAGAGCAATCCAATTGACAGAAGGTTATGTCCGTTCAAGCCGAAAAAATTCGCGAAATTCACGCTCCGCAAATCCGGCAGCTTCAGGCTGGCTTCGCCTCCGCCCGCGGCTTCCTGCGCGCTGGCGAATGTGGGAAGCAGCAGCAGGCCCAGGAGGGCCGCCACGGTCTTGTACCGCCGCTTCAGAAACGACTCCGAGCCGATTACCTGGCGCGCAAAGAAAAAAGCCACAATGAGCGATATTGCGCTCACCCCCAAAACAAACTCTACCCAACTTGTTACAGTCACAATTCCTCCACAGCTCAAGTTTCTTGATGGTTTGCCACCGGCGACCCCGGTATTTCGCGACGAACATTCTCCGGGGGAATGGTCAAGGGAAGGTTACCATCCGCGTTGAACGCTGTCGAGTGATTGCAATCACATCGTTCTCAGAGCGCTTCCGGGATCGGGAGACGTGTCTCAATATGGCGGCCTGGCGGATGGAAATGCGGGCCGCCCGGCCATAAGCCAGCTTGCGAGCGACCCGTCAGTGCTATACGCCGATCCCCTGGCTGGTGATCGTGATTTGCCCGGTATTCGTATCAACTGTCGCGCTCACCCCATAAAGCGCCTCGATACCGCTGTCCCGCATCTGGATATAGATATACACGCTGTTCACTTCGGGATTCGTCAATATCTCCAATCCCGTGTCCGTGGTCTCGAAGCTGCCATCGAAGTTAACAGCCACACAAGGCAAGGGACCCTGGGTGCCCGGCCCCGAGTCATCGGTGCTCGCAGCGGTGAAGTTGGGAATGTTCAATGGACCCGGAACAAATCCCGTGCCGTTGATCTGAAGGTATTTTGTTTGTCCCAGAGGCAGCACGGCTAGGGTGACCTTGCGGTTGAACTGCTGCCCCGGCTGCGGCACCAAGCTCCACAACTGCCTGTCTGTAAGCGCCTGCTGCGGGAATGTGTCGACCCGAGTCATCTTCGCGGGAGGACTTGCCGCCGTGGAGGTGCCGGAAATGTTCATCACATAGGGCGTTCCGTTGCTATCGTTCAGATTGCTCTGAATGAAAACATGCTGAGCCGGGACCGTGCTTTCCGGAGTGATTGCGGTCTTCCAAACTTGGTTGCCGTGCCAGCCTGAATCCTGTGGGAAGATGTCCAGGTTGGCCAGTATGCCGTTTGGCCGGGCCGATGTGGCAGTCACCACGCCGGAGATGTTGATCACCAATTGTCCTTTTGGCGTGCCGTCGTTCGACAGAGCGCTCTCGAGAAAGAAATAGCCTGGATTCGCCGGGTCCGGAACGGCAGTCCAAATCTGGCTTTTCCACGTCGTCGGGGTGGAATTCGAGGGCGGCGTGAACACGTCCAGAAAGTTGGTTGGAGATGCCTGCGTGCCTGATCCGATGCCGGCATTGTTGACCGTCAGAGTATTGCCGTCTGGGTCGGGAAGTTTGGCGTTGATTTGGAATGTAAAGCTCATGAAGTACTCCTTGATCCGTGTGAAAGGTCGGTAGGGAAATGGCCGCAATTCGGCTGCGGCCGGAGATTTCTGTTTCGTGGGAGTTGTGGCCTCGCTTCATGCGAAAGCCTTTTGGGGAATCAGCCATGGATCTGCCGCAGCGGAGTCTTCGCTTGCGTAGTTGCAGTATTTTCCGCGTTGCATCGGAATGTCAAGGAGAATCGAAGAGTGCGTGGCGCACGTCTGTCGAGTATGCGTGCTGTGGCAAAAGGTCCTTGATTCCGAAACCTGGGGTAGCAGCTAACTGGAGCGGAATGTCGATCTTGTCGTCGGAATGCAGGCATCCACAGCGCGAAGCGGACGGATGGAATCCGAAGCGCCGCCAACCCTCGGGCTAGAGCAGCCCGCCGCGCCCTGCCAGGCGGCGCGAGAGGAGCCAGGAGAGGAGCGAGGCGCCCAGCGCCAGCGCGACCCAGCCGGCCGACTCGACGGAAGCAACGACGGACGAGGAGAGATGCTGCGTGGGCTGCGTGAGCCAACTCGGGGATGGCAGGCCAAGCCCAGGCGCTCCGGGACGGCCCAACTCGAATGTGCCCCAGGCGAAGACTCCCGCGATCAGCAGAATGCCGGGCAGGACCCTGGCCCATGGGAATGGGATCGGCGCGGGCGCGGCAGCCTCCTCGCGAACGCGCTCCATCACCGAGGCCGCAAAACCCGACGAGGGGATGAGCTCTTCTTCCGTCGCCAGAATCTGTTCGATCTCGCTCTCGATCATCCCGTTCCGGCCGGTTTCGGCCCGCTCCTGTTCAGTGCGAACTGCTTTGGCTGGCTTCAATTGCGGCCTCCTTTCCTCTCCTCGGTGCGGAAGATTCCATCTCCGCGCATCCGTCTTCCAGGTTCTCCAACTGCGGGAAGCGCTTTCGCAACAGAGCCCGCGCCCTGGAGAGACGGGCCTTCAGGGTTCCTTCGGGCAAGCCCATGGTGCGGGCCGCGGCCGCCACGTCCATCTCATGAAAATAAAACAAAACGACCGGCTCGCGGTAGCGCAACGGCAGGGCCAGAACAGCGCGCCGCACTCCTTCGTGGATTGACTTCTTCTGGAGGGCGTTGTGCTGTCCGGCAGGGCCGGAGGGCTCAGGGGCAGCGTCCAAAGGAAGAGTCTCGACGGGAAAGCGCTTCAGTTCGGAGCGATAGACGTTGGCGGCCAGGGCGAAGAGCCATGTGGAGAAGCTGGATTCGCGCCGCCAGTTGGCCAGGCCGCGCCAGGCGCGGAGGAATGCCTCCTGGGCCATCTCCTCCGCACGACCGCGGTCGCGCGAGTAGCGCCAGGCCATATTGACGAGCGGGCCTTGCCAGCGGCGGACGATGCCCTCGAAGGCGGCTATGTCGCCGGAAAGGACGCGATCCACGTCGGCCCCGTCATCGATCGTGCTCTTGAGGAGTGCGGTCAAATCCACCTCTCGCTGCGTTGTGGGACTCGAAGACGGTTCTCTCGGTTGCATTTTGATGCAAAAGGAAGAAAGCCAGAAAATGCAACCGCGTACAGCGGTTCCTTGTCCCACCGGTTGCAGGCAGAAAAGTTGCCGCAAATCAATCAGGAGGATTTTATGACGTCTCTGGCATTGCTGCTTTATAGTGGTCCATTTGGCCTTGAGGGCACGGGGCAATGGATATTTCTCTCCATCGGCGCAATCTGTCTCTTTGCGATATTTCTTCCCACCGTGACCTGGATCGATAAGCAACATAAGGAGCGCGAGGCCTTTTACAAGGCCGAGACGATTCGGCGCGTGGCCGAAGCCTCCGGTGAAGGCGCCAAGGCGGCCCTTGAGCTTCTCAAGGCGCAAAGCCGCATGGAAAGCCTGAAGAAACGCGAAGGTATGAAGATCGGCGGTCTCATCTGTATCGCAGTGGGTGTGGCAATGGTGATCTTTCTGCGGGTCGTGGCCGGTGCGGACCCGGACAATCCTTACCTGGTCGGCCTGATTCCCGCCTTTGTCGGCGTGGCCCTCCTGGTCTACGTCTACCTGATGGCCGCGCCGCTGGAGTAGGGGCTGAAAGTCTGAATCGGGTGAGGCGCTGGCGGCAGCAAGGGGCTGGTTGATGGGATATCAGGCAAGCATGTACAACAAAATTCCAAGCGCGGCTCCGGCCAGAATCAGCCATGTGGCGTTGACCCGGTAACGCACGAGCAGCGCCACGCTCACCAATCCCAAGGCCGAGGTCCAGCCGTCCACCAGCGTGGCGCGGCCTAGCGAAATCGCCACGGCGGCCATCAACGCTACGGCAGCGGCGTTCACGCCATCGAGGAAGGCTCCGGCCAGGGGGGACGAGCGGATGCGACGGGCCAGCGCGCCCACCAGGCCGGCCATAAAGAAGGACGGCAGGAAGATGGCCACTGTGGCCACGGCTGCGCCAGCCCATCCATGCAGCAGATAACCCAAGAAGGTGGCCGTTGCGAAGACTGGCCCCGGCGTGAGCTGGCCGGCGGTGATGGCGTCCAACAACTGAGGCATGGTGATCCAGTGGAGGCGGTCCACCAGATCGTCTTTGAGAAAGGCAACGAGCACATAGCCCGAGCCGAAGACGACCACGCCCAGCTTGAGAAAGACGAGGAAGAGCGGCGCCAATCCTGACGCCCCGATCGCTCCCGTCGAGCCGCCTCCCAGAGCCGGCAGACCGGCGAGGCCCAGCGCCGCGCCGGAGCGGGAACCGGGCCAGGCCATCAGCAATGCGATGCCCCCCGCGGCGAGCAGCACCACAATCGGAGACGCGCCCGCCAAGGCTGCGGCAAAGCACGCCAAGCCCGCCGAAGCCAACTGCCAGCGGCGAAAAGCCATCCGGCCCAGGTTCCAGACGGCTTGAACGATAATGGCCACCATCACCGGCTTGGCCCCGTACAGCAACCCTTGCGCCTGGGGAAGACTGCCATAGCGCACGTAAGCCCAGGCCAAGGCAAGGGTCGCTAGCGAAGCGGGCAGGATGAAGCACACACCGGCGACAACGAGGCCCATCCAGCCGCCACGGCTGTATCCCAGGGCCATGGCAACCTGAGTGGAACTGGGGCCGGGCAGCAGATTGCAGACTCCCACGAGGTCGAGGAATTGGGCGCGAGTCATCCAGGCACGCCGCTCGACGGCCTCGCGCTGCATCAGCCCGATGTGCGCGGCCGGGCCCCCGAAAGCGGTAAGACCCAGACGCAGGAAGAAGCGGAGAATTTCACCGCGCGGCGGGTTGCTGGCGGCGTTCCCCATGCTTTAGTGATCCTTGGATTGGTACCAGTGTCTTCTGCGGCCCACCTGGAGGCCGGAGTCGATGGTGATGGCCAGCAGGCCGAAGATCATGCAAAAATCCGTTCGCGCCCGGTGGAAGAAGCTCAGCCAGCCGTAGCTATTGAGTTTTTCCGGAGTGAATGGCCCCAGCGGTCTGCCCAGCAGGATAGGGAACTTGGTAGTGACCAGAGCAGCGAGTATGACCAGCAGCAGCACAATCGCCATGTCGCCGGCGTAGAAATTCAGCAGAATGGCTGCGCCGCCGCCGATCTCGATTACGCCCACGAGCGGCGCCAACTGTTCCGGGAAGGGCAAGCCGATAGCGGCAAAGTGACCTGCACCCACCTCTGCCGGCCGGGCAAACTTGAGAATGCCTTCCAGCAGGAAGACCAGGCCCACTATCGCCCGGATCAGGATCATGGGAAGATCTCGTCGCACAGGCACCTCCCTTCACTGGCTCTTCCGAGAAGGCCCGTTCAACCTCCGGGAAAAGGCCATGATCGCAAGCCAGACATGAAAAGCATACCGCAGCAACCAAACACAATGGGAAAAAATAGAGAGATTTACGAACGCAATCCGGGCGCGGAAGCTTGTGCGGAGGCTCCTATTCGCGATCAAGCAGGCTTTCAATGGCTCCGATCAGGGCTTTGGGTTTGGTCGAAGGGGCGTAGCGGCGCGTGACCTTCCCTTGCCGGTCTACCAGGAACTTGGTGAAGTTCCATTGAATGCGTTCGCTGCCGAAGATGCCGCGCCGGACCCGCTTCAGGAACTGGTAGAGGGGGTGGGCGTCGGGGCCGTTGACCTCGATCTTGGCGAAGAAGGGAAAGGTGACGCCATAGTTCTTTTCGCAGAATGCGCCAATCTCGGCCTCCGAACCGGGCTCCTGGGCGCCAAACTGGTTGGAGGGAAAGCCGAGCACCGTGAATCCGCGTTCCCGGTAGGCGCGATAAAGCTCTTCCAGGCCCGCGTACTGGGGAGTAAAGCCGCATCTGCTGGCGGTGTTGACGATGAGCAGAACCTGGCCCCGGAACTGGCCCAGGCTCACAGTGCGCCCGTCCAGCAACGGGGCTGAAAAATCATAAACTGTCTTTCGCGTCTTTTCCATGGCTGAAAAACCTCCCCTAAAGAAAGGATGTCATGCGCGCCCAGCGTGCGTCTAAAGGGAAAGTTGCATTGCCCGGGCGGATGGAAAACGGGTACTGTCTGAAATCTGCGTTGAGCGGGATTCGGCGGGAAATGGCGGGTTGGGGCGGGATTCTGGGTAGTGTCCTAGTTTGGATTGTGGAAGTGCTCATCGTCGTTGGGATACTAAAACTCCCATTCACCCGGATGCAGATCGAAGGGATGCCAGTTTCGCATGAACTTCAATTTAACCAAGTTACCAGGCAAATCTTCGATTCCATAGACGTTCATCCGGTAGGAGAAATCCTCTGTGTGAGTGGTGTCAAAAACATCTCTGTATTTGATTTGCCCTACCACTTCAAAGGTGACTTTAGCTCTTTCATCTACAATCTCATCTCGCCATCTTCTAGGAAAGTCCCAAACTACCCAAGAAGATTCCAATTTCTCCGGCCTCAAGAGAGTGGGAATAGCCAGGTCAGTGTACTCGCCTTGCTCTGGCTTAAACCCCTCTACTGTGACTTTCGCTCCTGCTTCCACTCGAACATCAAAGGCATTAGTTGGCCCTATGTTTACAAAGTCGATCATTATTTTGTTGGGTTCCGTCGGATCAACAGCGTCGAAATCCAAAGGAGTAACTTGGATACGCGCCCGCTCCTTGCTCTTCATCATCTCGATTTGATCGTTAGCAGCCTTGGCACTTTCCTTAGCGGCATTAGCGGCTACCAGAGCAACTTCATTATTGCTACTCATCAAATCAGCCTGTCGGCTCATGTGCCGAGCCTGAGTATGTATTTCCTTTCGCGCTCCAAACAGGATTTTCTCTTGTCGTCTCAACAGCCGCACTTGCTGCCAGCCTACGTAAGCCAAGACTCCAGCGAATACCCATTGCCCCCAGTCAAGAAAGTATTCCCACCACGGTTTGTGAATATCAGTAATGGCGATGGATGGGATGCTCGTGACTTTTACGCTGTGTACTGTATTTGTTGTCTCGGATGCTACATCGCTTCCATGTGGATTGGCGGAAACGGCCTTTACCTGTGGAGTGACGAGCGGAGGCGTTGGAGAGGCGGTATTCTGATTGCCTTGGCTACTATTCTTGTCATTGCTGCCACCATTACAGGCGCTAGTGGTTGCCCGCCTTGGCGCTGGGTCCAATGCTTGCACGATTGCCAGCAGCAAAACGAGTATCGCTAGACGTTTCAGCATGATAGAGGAAATGTATCAAGTCTATAAGGTCTTAGGCAATCAATTCCGCAATCGTCCAGATGTGGCCTTCGATTCCGGCCTCCATGCAGGGCGTCACCCTCAGACTGGAATGGACGCGGCAAAAGTTGTAATAGGCAAACCAGAGCGCATACGCGGCCTCAAGATTCTCCCATTTCTTTGAAAATGCGTTAGTGAGCCGCGTCATGCGGCGCATCCCCATGCGGATGCTGAGATTCTGTCTTTCAATATGGCTTGTGCAGATGCGATTCCGTTTCGGTAGGCCCATGACGGGCACTGGCACAGCCTCCACAACGTCGCCAGGGCTGTACCGCTGCTCACCCTCACGCGGCGTTGAATAGACTTTGATGAGTTGGGCGTAGTCGGCGCGACCACGGAGAACCAAACCGACCGCAGCCGGATATGCCGCCCATCCATCGCTCGTTAGCTGAAAGCGGTTGTCTCCCGTCGCATACCGCAACTTGCCGATAAACCTGTCTGTCGATTGGCGATCCCGCTTGCCGAGATGGAAGGCTAGGAGCAGCTTGCTGTTCCGCTCGATTCCGCAAAAGCACCATGCGTCACCGATTCCGTAAACGTCTTTCTCCTGGTCCCTGCGGCTCTTTTCCTTCTTTTGGCAAAATCCCCAAATCTCGTCAATCTCCACATCCCACACAGGGACGTTCCTGATCTTTTCGTCCATGAGCCGCTGACACTTCTTTCCTGCCTTGACCAACAGGCTCATAATCGTGTTCCGGTCCATGCCGCTGATGCGCTCCGTGCTGCGGATTGAGTTCCCCTCAAGCAAAAGCTGGAGCGCCAGCACGGCGCGGTCCTGGGAGATGTACATCGTGTCCAGCGTCCGCGTGTGCGGCTCTGTATAGGTCCGGCTGCACTGCGGGCAACGGAACCGGCGGAGTCCGTTCCTGTGCCGCCCGAAGTGCTGGCAATCGACTTCACAGGCTGTGCAGGTCATGCCATCTACGGATTGTGATTCGTTCATCATGGTTAAAGAATACAGCAAGCGGTTGCTGTTTGTCAAGAGAAAAGTGCGTTGGTCGTGCCGCCCCCGCAGGGGCGGTCTGCGTGGTGGCCCTCGAATTGTGGTGAATCGCTTCATGTTTTACAGCGTATGCCGTATAGTGCTGTAAAACAATGACTTACTACGGACTTATTCACGGACTTTTAGAGATGACTTTTCCAAAACGTCAGTGACCTTTCACTGACGTTAACTGACGTTTTGATGACGTTTCACTGGCCTTTTCAAAGTCACTGACTTTCCGAGCCGCTCTGAAAACAGGTTTTCGTAAGCCGCAATATGCTTCGGTCGCGGCACGGCTGTTCCTGCAAGATGCCGATATATGGAGCGAGGCTCAACCTCTATGGCCACGGCCATAGCTTCTGCGGTAATCTCGCACTCGTTTTGCAGTCTCTTAATCTGAGCGGCCAGCGATTCCTTAGAGATGGTGCCTCGCTCATCTTGATCCAGTTGCGGCTCCGTCTTTGTAGACTCACCAGCTATAGGTAAAGGAACTTTGCCTTGCTCGTATTGCTGTGCGATTTCCCGGAGAATCTGTCGCAGTGTTTTCTCAACCTCTGGCCGCGATAGACCGTGATACCCCACCAGCAGCGCGTCTGGGTCACCATCCTCTATCCTGTCAAGCGCCGTCAGTGTTCGTGCCAATACGCGATCTGAGAGCCGCGAAAGCCACACCGGAAAACGCGCATCGCTTCGGAATTGCTCATATTGGTTGGCCTCTGTCCTGAACAGGAGGCTCGCATACGATTTAATCCGGCTGAGAAGATGCTGAGGGGCTTGCGGCGGAACAGGCGTGTCAAGTGGGTAGTATTTCTTGACCCGCATCGCCGCGATAAGCGGCCAGTGGGTTTCGTCCATCCGATGCAATAACTGGTCGATTGCCTCACAGGTAATCGGAGATAGAGGGGGCCGTCCAGGTTCATTCATCGCTCAGGCTCTCTTGAGCGATCATTTTAGCGTCTCAGGGGTCTATTCGGCTTGCTTTTTCGGTCTACCGCCGCCCCGCGTCTTCCGTTTGGCCGCAAGCTGGCGGAAGTAGTCACTCCCGCGTTTGGCCGTCTGTGAGCCGCCCTTGCGACCCAGGAGAGCCGCCGCTGGCATCTTGGCGCTTCTCAGGAGATCGTCTGTCAAGGCCAAAGCCGAGCGGAGCAATTCCCGGCAACGGACGGCACGGCCTTCCGGTAGTTCCGTTGTGGACAGAATATGATCGGCTTCCGTAAGCAGGCTCTTGAGCGTGGCCAGTTCCGTGCGGGTTGATGCCATACCCTAACGATACGAGCAGTAAAATCGAATTGCAAGCGTTCGCTGTTTTACATCAACGCACTTTTAAGACAGTACCGGAAAACGCCCAAACCCGCCCGCGTCCGTTAGACTGTGGGTTGGGTCCTATTCCAGTTTCAGCGGCGGGCGAGTCTTCCGCTGGAGACGGTAAAGGGGCCGGCCCGAGTCCGAAGGCGACAAGCGCGGCAGGGAAATTTTGGGGAAGATGCGATTTTCGGATCGATTCGCCGTCCAGCGGTTTGGGCCGGGTGGCCGCGGTCAAATATAATCGGTTTTTCCTTGATGTTGATGCAGGATCAGATTTTCAGCAATGAGGGTGTCGATATTCTTGCCGTGAAGCCGAACCTGAAGGCGAACTATGGACCGCAGCAGTACCGCTGTTCTTGGCAGGGCTCCAGCCCGGTGAGGAACGAGCACATTTCCGTCACCCGCGCGTTGCGGAGCACCAGCTGTCTGGCACGGATGCTGGCGTTGGCCGCGTGTATGCTCGCCGCCGGCGCGGCCCTGGCTCAGCAGACGCAGACCATCGATTCGATTCGAGTCATCGGCAACCGGCGCATCCCCAAGGAGACCGTGCTGGCGCGGCTCTTTACCCATCCGGGCGACGTCTACGACCCGATCTCGATCGAGCGCGACTTCAACTCGCTGTGGAACACCGCGTACTTCGACGATGTGCGCATCGAGCGCGAGGACTCCGAGAAGGGCATCATCCTGAACATCTTTGTCCGGGAGAGGCCCACGATCCGGGAGATCAACTACAAGGGGAACAATTCCGTCTCGAATTCCGACATCCTGGACCGCTTCAAGAAGGAGAAGGTCGGCCTCTCGGTGGAGAGCCAGTACGACCCGACC
>Ga0187851_10001739_pt1 | contig 20495 bp, 13 predicted proteins | sample June2016WEW_6_10_FD_132997 | JGI IMG/M metagenome (GOLD analysis project Ga0187851, IMG submission 132997) | Peatland microbial communities from SPRUCE experiment site at the Marcell Experimental Forest, Minnesota, USA - June2016WEW_6_10 | ecosystem: Environmental > Terrestrial > Soil >...
AACGAGACAGTCTGCTTGAATTTGTGTCCCGGCGAGGGGATCACGATCATCGAGACGCGACTCGGCGGCAGGCTGGTCAGGGTCGTGAAGTACCCGCGCTGAGCCTCATCCGGGCGCAGCGGAACCCGCGTCGGTTCGGCCGCGGCGAACTCGAACACGAGCTCAACCGACATTGGATTCAGAAACACGGGCGACCGTCCATCCCACTCGACTGTCAGGCGGTCCCGGTCCAATGTGGCTATCAGCGCGACGGAGCGCGGCGGCGCGGTGGCGGAGGAGGTCCAGCGCAGCAGCAGTGGGCGCACGACGTCGGACTGGAACAGCCACAGCCAGGCCGCGCCGCCGATGGCCAGGACAATACCGAGCGCGAGCAGGAGCCATACATTGTGGGGCACCGAATCCCAAGCGCCGCCGAGTTGAACAAACGGCGCTGCGGCACGGGAGCCGCCCGTCTGGCGCGCATTGCCGGAACGCTGCGCCGCGGATGTGGACGCAGACCCAGGCGGCGGAATCGCGTCGCCGGCCAGTTGCTGCTGGTCCTCGGAAGACGCTCGGGCGCGCCCCCGGCGGGCCATGGCCGCGGGCGAGGCAGCGTTCCGATCGCCCGCCGGCAGCCGCGCCGGATCGATCACCCAAATCGGGTCGCATGGCGCGAGCTGCCGACTCTCGCTATCGTAAACATGCACCGAACCCCAGACGTCGCCCTCGCGGCGCGGCTGGAGCACGAGCAGCAGGCTGCCAGGCGAGGTGAAGACGTGCTGGTGCAAATCGATGTCGGACGGCGTGGGAGCACCCTCGCCGCGAATGCGGCTGACAAACCAGCCCAGAACCTCGTTGCCCTCGCTGCGCAATCGCTCCGCGAGACCATCGAGCAGGCAGACGAGCGTCCCCTGTTCGCGACTGGTCAATTGGAAGGAGGGTCCGAAGGACCAGCCGCAGTCGATGGAGGTCCAGCCTTGGATTTCCACGCCCGCCAGCGCGCGACGGCCGTAGAGCACGCCGCCGATCTCCACTCCGGCCCGCCGGCTTCCGAACCGGGCGCGATACGCCGCGGCCCGGATCTCCTCGAGCAAAGGCCTCGAGGCAAGGATCCGAACGGCGCCGTCGGACGCGGCCCAGACAATCTGATCCGCGTCAATACCGTCGAGTTCGGGTTGCGGCCTGTTCTCGGACATGGGGTCTGATGAAGCACCCGGCATGATGGGTAGGATCGGAGAATCATGCACCTTGCGCCTCGGGCTCGAATCCATCTGGAAAGGAACCGGGGCTGATGCAGCTTCTTTACTCTCTCACAACGGCAGCCGGCCCGGCGTTTTCGTCGATCCGGTCGAGGCGCTGCGCTACGAATGAGCCGCGCCGCTACTGCGGCCGCGTGATTTTGTGGTGTTCTGCCACCTCGCGCAGGAAGCGCAGAATCATGTCCGAATGGTAGTTGCGCGAGGCCTCGAGCTCGCCCTGATTTGTGTTGCCGATCGAGGAGCCGTTGGCAGCCAGAAACGCGGCCGCGGGAATGCCCTTGTCCAGGTTCACGCCGAGTCGCTGGGCCAAGTCGGTGTTCTTGTCGAACCGGCCCAGGTCGACGGCGACGACTTCGAAGTGCGCCCGCACGTAGGCCCGCGTCTCGGGCTCGTCCAGCAGGTGGTGCAATACGATGCAGTCCGGGCACCAGTTGGCCCCGAAGATCACCATCACGCCCTTCTTCGCCGCGCGGGCGCGCGCCTGCGCCGCGGCCAGATCCTTGTTCGCATCGGCCGCGGGATTATACGGCTGAGGACGTTGTTCGGCAGCCTGAGCCGGGGCCGGCTTGGCCCACTGCGCGTAGGCGCATCCAGCGGCGGCGAGGCTCGCGGCTAGCAACACGACGGCGCCGTGTCGCAGTCGTTGTTTGTAGGTCTGAATGCGGGTCATGAGGCCTCCCCAAAGGTGCGTTGCCCGGCCGCGCGAAGCGAATAGCAGCAGCGCGGCTGCGGTATCTTCCAGTGTGCCATCGCCGCGGCGGCTCAGTAGCCTTGCTCGCGCAGGCCCGCTTCGGTGAGCCGCGGTTTGCGGAGATCGAGCGCGCCCAGCATCTTCTCGACGTACTTCGCCAGCACGTCGGTCTCGAGGTTGACCACATCGCCCGCGCGGCACGCGCGCAGGTTGGTGTTGGCCCACGTGTGCGGGATCACGGTGACGCTCATGATGCCGCCTTCGATTTCGGCCACGGTGAGGCTGATGCCGTCGATGGCCACCGAGCCTTTGTAAACGAGGTAGCGGTCCAGTTCGGCCGGCACTTTCACCCGCAGCCAGTAATTCTCGCCACCCAGCGGCTCGATCGAAACGACCTCGCCGGTGCCGTCCACGTGGCCCTGGACGATGTGGCCGCCGAGGCGCGCGCCAGCCTGCAGTGCGCGTTCGAGATTGACGGGACTGCCCGGCCGCAGAGCGCCGAGACTCGAGCGGCGCAGGGTTTCGGGCGCGACGTCGGCGCCGAATGTCGATGGCTGCGGATCGACGACGGTCAGGCAGACGCCGTTGACCGAAACGCTGTCGCCCGCGCGCAGGCCGGTCGAGACCAGCGGCGCGCGGACCGTCAGCCGGCTGCCAGTGGCGCGCGGCTCCAGGCCTTCGACCGCGCCGAGTTCTTCGATGATGCCCGTGAACATGCCTTTTACAATCCAGTCTGCAATGGTGCGGTTAAGTCGTGCCTGGTAATTTGGAGGAACACAGCCAATCTCGCGCAAACCCTTTCCCTGCTTTAGATTACAACGGCTGTCAAGACCCACGCGGCGTCTGTGCGCCGCAGCCGCGCCGAACCCTCTACATTTCTTTACGCCCAACTCGTAACGCTTTTGTTTCTGGGCCGTTATCTATAGCAGGGAGTGGTGAGCGCCGTTCGGCTCCCACGACCAGGAACTTGCAATTGTTATTGCACCGGGTTGAATCAGGAAAGAAGAGAAGAATCATGAAGCTTGAAGTTCACTCGAAACTCGCGGCCGCCTTAATGGCGGCATGCCTTGTTCCGGCGCTGGCTTTTTCGCAGTCGGTTGTGCCGGACGCGCCCGACAATCAGGCTGGTCCCGCGGGACCTCCCACAACGGTCACCGTCCACGGCCCTGAGGGTCCGGGCATGGACATGCGCATGGACGTGGACGTGCGCCGAGGCCCTGGCATGGGCATGGAAATGGGTCCTGGCATGGGCATGGGCATGGGCCGCGGAATGGGCATGGGAATGGGCATGCACCGCGGCGGCGGACACGAGATGGGATTGGAATGGGCGATCAACAACCCCAAGCTGCGCGAGCAACTCCTGATCACGCCCGAGCAGGTAGCGAAGATTCGCCAGGAATCGCTGAATTTCCGGAAGGCGGAGATTCTGTCCCGGGCCGATCTCGAAGTGAAGCGGCTCGAACTCGACAGCCTGCTGGAGGCCGAAACGCCCGACCGGGCCGCGATTGAAAAGAGTCTGCGGGCGGCCAACGCGGCTCAGTTCACGGTCGAAAAAGCGGCCATCGATCACCAGCTCGCCGTGCGCGACCTGGTCACGCCCGAACAGCGCAAAAAGCTCGAGAAGATGAGGGAAGAGTTCCGTCGCCCCGGCGCCGGCCCGGGTGGACCCGGTGGCCCGCGCGGAATGACGCATCCCGGCGGAAACGTGTTTTACATGCGCCAGGACGGCGGCGGGATGATGCATCCCGGCGCGAACGGAATGATGCGCCCCAACGTGCTGGAAAAGAGGATCATCGTGCGCTCTGACGAGGCGACCGCCGTACCTGCCCCGCCACCGCCGCCGCCGGCACCGCCGCAGCAGTAAGAGCCCGTTGACTCGGCTGCCGTGGCGCAGCCATTCCGTCCGGCTTAAGATGGCCCGCGCCCGGTTACTCCGACCGGGCGTGGGCCGCAGCATAGTTTCCCACGACCGCCTCGCGGGACGTGCCTACGGGACAGCCTTATCTCGCCTCTTGCGAGTTAACGAAGGGAGGGTGCCCCATAAGCGTTAACTTAAGGCTATGATCGACGGGCAATGCCGCCGGCGATGATACTGAGATTGCCAAACAACAAGACCATCCAGTGAAGGGATAAAAACATGGACATCCAGAGAATAGGCTCGCAACCTTCCATGAAGGGACCGTCAGAGTGGTTCACTGGCCTAGTGCGGATCGATCCGCTCTTTCAGGCGCCTGATCCGGCGCTGGTTCAAGGGGCCAGCGTCACTTTCGAACCCGGTGCGCGCACCGCATGGCATACGCATCCCCTTGGTCAGACCCTCATCGTGACGGCGGGCTGTGGCTGGGTGCAGCGGGAGGGCGGACCCATCGAGGAGATCCGGCCCGGCGATGTGGTTTGGTTCTCTCCCGGCGAGAGGCACTGGCACGGGGCCACGCCGACAACGGCCATGACACATATTGCTATTCAGGAAAAGCTCGGTGGTAAGGTCGTTGACTGGATGGAACAGGTCAGTGATGAGCAGTACCGGAAGTAATCAGCGCCACGGGCTCTCTGTAGCCATGTTCCCAAAAGGGTAAGTTTCGGGAGGATGGGCCGACCGTACTGCTGGCGCGTGATAGGGACAGGCGGCGCGTGATTGCGGGCAAGTCTGGCGCCGCGGATTGAGCCGGGTGAGAGGTGGAAAACCGAAAGGGTCTTTCGGTTATTGTCTGTAACTCATTGATTCCACGACTACGAAACCGTAACCCCTTACGGTTTCCCGGTCTGCGAGCGAGCGCCGCCCGGCGGCGCCGCATCGGAGGCGAGCCTCCGCGCCCGGTAGCGGGTCCGCACACTGACGATCCCAGCTGCGGGTCGCCGACTACGCCCCCGGGCGGAGAAATCGATTCAGGCCGCGTGTAGAATTGAATTGGATGCTGACCCGGCTCTATCTCGACAATTTCAAGTGCTTCGTGAACTTCGAGCACAGACCAGCCCGCAAGGAACTCATCCTCGGCCGCAATGGGTCGGGCAAGTCCTCTTTGCTGGATGCCGTATTGCTGCTGCGACAGTTTATCGCGAAGGGCGATGTTTTTGACGATTACTTCATATTGGCTCAACGGACGCGTTGGCTGGACCAACGCCAGATAACCGGCGAACTTGACGCGGAGTTGGGCGGGGGGAAATACGTCTACAAATTAGTGATTGAGCCTTGGGGAGAACCGCCACGGCCGCGGGTTGTGTCGGAAACCGTTCATCTCGACGGAAAGCCCATCTTTGAATTCACAAACGGTGAGGTGCATCTTTTCAACGACCGGTTCGAACATAAGGTCACCTACGAATTTGACTGGCACCGTTCTGCCCTGGCGACGATCGTGCCGAGGAGGGACAATCAGTCGCTGACGCGGTTTAAGCTCTGGATTGGCAATCTCTACTGCTTTCGCCTCAACCCGTTTGGGATGGGAGCGCGTGCGGAAGGGGAAAACCTCTACCCGAACGTTGACCTTTCGAATATCGCTGCGTGGTACCGGCATCTGGTTCAGGCCGACCCCAAGCAGAACGCCGCCCTGCTAAGAAGCTTGCGCGAGTCTCTCGATGGCTTCAACTTCCTTCAATTGGAGTCTGCGGGAGAGAATGTGCGCTTGCTAGTTGCTGAGTTCGGCCAGGGCGGTGGCAAGGCCAGCAAGTTCTCCTTCAACGAGTTGTCCGATGGCCAGCGATGTCTGATCGCGCTATATACAATTCTGCATTTCGTACTGGCGAAGGGTGGCACGGTCATTCTTGATGAGCCCGACAATTTCCTGTCTCTCCGTGAGATTCAGCCGTGGCTCCTGGCGGTAGATGACACCATTGAGGAAAGCCGCGGACAGGTACTAATGATTTCGCACCACCCGGAAATCATCAATCAATGGGCGCCGACGGGCGGCGTCCAATTATATCGAGACGGGATTGGGCCCGTTCGCGTCGATAAGTTTCCGAAAGATTCTGCAAGCTGCCTGCTCCCCTCAGAATTGATCGCACGGGGATGGGAACGTGAGTAAGCCCTCGCTGGTCATAGTCCTCGCCGAGGACGAGCGGCACCAACGGTTCGTCCGTCATTTTCTTTACCAAAAGGGCCTCTCGACCCATCAAATCCGGATGGAACCCCTGCCGAGCGGCAAAGGCTGCGGAGAGCAATGGGTACGTGAACGGTATCCGACAACGGTCAAGGCCTACCGTGAGAGATCGGCGCGGGCGAGAACTGCTCTCGTTGCCGTGATTGACGCTGATACCTGCGACGCTGACAGACGTGGGCGCCAACTTCGCGAGGCTCTTACACAACTTGGGCTACCTGACCGTTCGGGCGACGAGGCGATCACTCATTTTGTTCCGAAGCGAAACATCGAGACCTGGGTGCTCTTTCTTGACGGCAGATCAGTTGACGAAGATAAGGATTACAGCCTGGATCCTGATGTAGATCAACTGATCAGGCCCGGAGCTGTCGCATTCTTCGATATGAGTCGCGTGAATGCCGCGCCCCGGTCGAATTGTATTGCTTCATTGTTAGCCGCAATCCCGGAAGCGAGGCGGCTTGAATAGCCCTTCCAGGCCCTCAGAACCGCGCTTGGAGTAAGTCCTGGCCGGCTAACGCCCAAACCGCCGTGGTCAGTCACAGCGGTAAGAGGCGTCTGACAGATGGCTTAGGCTTTTCAAACCCATTATTCACCGTCCCCAGTCCCACCCGGTCAGGCGCGCGGGGCGGATGCGGCCTCTGCCTGGGCTCGTACGACCGTGGCTTCGACGGCGAATTCGTCGGGCGTGATGACGTGCAGTGACAGGTCGCGCAGGCGGATGGCGTCGACGCGGCGGCGGCGGCCGATGCCGCCGGCGACCGGCAGCGACTGCAGGCCGCCCAGGATTTTGGGCGCGTAGTAGAAGTAGATGCGGTCGGCGACGCCGCCCTCGAGCGCCGCCCAGTTGACCTTGCTGCCGGCCTCGATCATCAGCGACAGGTACTTACGCTCGGCCAGCGCCGCGACGACGGCGTGCATGTCGGTCTGGCCGCCGGGACGGTCAGCTACCAGCACCTCGACGCCGCGCTCTTCGAGCAGTTTGCGGCGCGCGGCCGAAGCGACCGATGTGCAGACGGCGAGCAAGTCTCCGCGGCAGCTTTCGACCATGCGCGACTGCAGCGGCAGGCGCAGTTGCGAGTCGAGGACGATGCGCAGCAGGGGGCGCGAACGCTCCAGGCCGCTGCGGTCGGTGAGCAGGCAGTCGTCGGCCAGCACGGTGCCGATGCCGGTCATGATCGCGTCGTGCAAGTGCCGCATCTGCTGCACGTGGGCGCGCGCCTTTTCCGACGTGATCCAGCCCGAGTTATCTTCGGGCGCCGCGATCTTGCCATCCAGCGTGAGCGCCGATTTCAGCGTGACCAGCGGGCGGCCGGTGCGCATGAAATGGAAGAACGCGCGGTTCAGCGCCTCGGCCTCGTGGGCCAGCGCAGGGTCGATCTCGACCTCCACGCCGCCCGCGCCGAGCAGCGCGAAACCGCGGCCCGCGACCAGCGGGTTGGGATCCTGGTGGATCGCCACCACGCGCGCCACGCCGGCCCGGACGAGGGCCTCGGCGCACGGTCCGGTGCGGCCCTGGTGGGAGCAGGGTTCGAGATTGATGTACAGCGTCGCGCCGCGGGCACGCTCGCCGGCGTCGTCGAGAGCGACGATTTCGGCGTGCCGCGCGCCCGTCCAGGTGTGAAAGCCGCGCCCGACCACTTCGCCGTCGCGCACCAGGATCGCGCCGACGTTCGGATTGGGTGACGTGCGGCCGAGACCCTGCCGGGCGAGTTCGAGGACTTCCGCCAGGTAGTGAGTGTTCATGGTTCAAAGAGCGATTCGATGAAGCGTTCGGGGTCGAACGGCAGCAAGTCGTCGGCCTGCTCGCCCACGCCGATGAAGCGGATGGGCAGGTTCAGCTCGCGCGTGATGGCGACGACGATGCCACCCTTGGCCGTGCCGTCGAGCTTGGTCAGAATCAGGCCCGTGACGCCGGCCGAGGCGGTGAACTTGCGGGCCTGTTCGAGGCCGTTCTGGCCGGTGGTCGCGTCCAGCACGAGCCACACTTCGTGCGGCGCGCCGGCGACCACGCGGCTGGCCGTGCGGCGCATCTTTTCCAGCTCCGCCATGAGGTTGTCCTTGGTGTGCAGACGGCCCGCGGTGTCGGCCACGAGGACGTCAATCTGGCGCGCGCGGGCGGCGTGGATGGCATCGAAAACCACGGCGCTAGGATCGGCGCCCTGGCCCTGGGCGATGACCTCGGTGGCCGTGCGCCCGCCCCACACCTGAAGCTGTTCGATGGCCGCGGCGCGAAACGTGTCCGCCGCGCACAGCAGGACGCTCTTGCCGGCGCTCTTGAAACGGGCGGCGAGTTTGCCGGCGGTGGTGGTTTTGCCCGAACCGTTCACGCCCACCAACAGGATCACGGTCGGCGGCTCGGCGGCGTACTGGAAGGGCCTCTCCGAGCTTTCGAGAACGCCCAGCAGGTGCTCGCGGATCAGATTCCGCAGCTCGGCCGGATCGTTCACCTGCTTGCGGTCCACTCTCTGGCGGATGCTTTCGAGAATCTCACCGTTGGTGCTGACGCCGATGTCGGCCGCGATGAGAGTGTACTCGAGTTCCTCCAGCAGCTCGGCGTCGATTTCCTTGCGTCCCTGGAGAACGTCTTCCACCTTATCGACGAGCCCGGCGCGGGTCTTCTGAATGCCCTGCTTCAACCGCTCCAGCAGGCTCAGAGGCGGGCTCGCCACGGCGTCCGCGGCTGGTTCCGGCGGCGGTAACGGAGATCCGAACAGAGATTGAAACATGTTTAAGAAACGAAGCAACGAGTCTTCTTCTCAATTGTAGCGGTCCGCGGAGGGCCGGCTGTGCGGCGCGCGAAGATGGCGGGCCTCGGCGCGGAAAAGCCACGATTTCACCACAAAAACACCGTGGCTTCACGGTGAGTTCATGGTGAAAATACGGTGGCCGCATGGTGAAAACACGGCGCGGACCGCTCTATTCGCCGATGATTTTGACCAGCGCACGCTTGCGGCGGCGGCCGTCGAATTCACCGTAGAAGATCTGTTCCCACGGGCCGAAATCGAGTTTGCCGGCAGTGATGGCGACCACCACCTCGCGGCCCATGAGCTGGCGTTTCATGTGCGCGTCGGCGTTATCCTCGCCGGTGCGGTTGTGGTGGTAGGAGGCCACGGGCTCGTGCGGGGCGAGCTTTTCGAGCCACTGGTCGTAGTCGCGGTGCAATCCGCTCTCGTCGTCGTTGATGAAGACGCTGGCGGTGATGTGCATCGCATTGACGAGGCACAGTCCTTCGCGGACGCCGCTTTGGCGCAGGCATTCGTCGACCTGGGCGGTGATGTTGACGAAGGCGCGGCGCGCGGGGATGTCGAACCAGAGTTCCTGACGATAGCTTTTCATGGCGGCTGAAAGCTATTGTCCAGCAAAGGCGGCGCGGTTGTCGCCCCCGGTTACGGTTTCACCGCCACAGACCCGGTGGGCAGACCGGACCTGTGGCGGGCTCGGATCGCGAAGTATACACATCGCGATCGCGAGGCTGGCAGCGGGCGCGCGGCATTGCGTCCGCAAGAGATCACCGCAACGGATGCGGCCTAGGAAAAGCGTGACTGCCACTGGTCTTATCGGCGCGAGGCCGGCCTGGTTTGAACAGAAACACGGCCCCGCCGATCTCGGTCACGCCCGGCGGACTGGCCCCGCGGCGGCGGAGGAGGAGAGAGGGGACCACACCGCACAGGGGAGAGATTGTCCGGCTGCGATCGGTTCCAGATTCAAAGACGGTAAGACCTGATCGACCGCGGCGCGGCTCAGGCGGAGGTGCCGAGCCGGGCATCGGGCGCGGCGTTGCGCGCCAGTTGCGTTTCCAGCACGTGATACAGCTCCGCAGGGAGAACCGGCTTGGCCAGAAAAGCGCTCATGCCGGCGGCGAAGCAGGCCTTGACATCGTCCTGCAGCACATGCGCGGTCATGGCGATGATGGGAGTTTTTCGAGCCGAGTCGCGCTCCAGATCCTGGATCTCGGCGGTGGCCTGGAAACCGTCCATCTCGGGCATCTGCAGATCCATCAGAACGGCGTCGAAGCGCTGGGTGCGGAACAGATCGACGGCCTCGCGGCCGTTGCAGGCCAAGACCACGGCGTAGCCCTGCTTCTCGAGCAGGATGCGCGCCAGTTTCTGGTTGACCATGTTATCTTCGGCGACGAGAATGCGCCGCGAGCCCGCGCCACGGGGCAGCGCCAGATGCTCGCTGGGCGCAGCGGGCGGCGCGGCGGCCAGTGGATGTTCGGGGCGGCCGAGACGAGCCGTGAAATGGAACCGGCTGCCCCGGCCGGGCTCACTTTCGACCCAGATCCGGCCACCCATGAGCGCCACCATGTGAGTGCAGATGGAAAGCCCCAGGCCGGTGCCGCCGTAGCGCCGCGTCATGGACCCGTCGGCCTGCTGGAAGGCTTCAAAAATCAGCTTCTGCTTTTCAATGGGAATGCCCATGCCGGTATCCTCGACGACGACATGCAGCAGCACCGAACGCTGGTCCATCTCAGCGGCGCAGACCCGCACGGTGACGCCGCCGCGCTCGGTGAATTTGAGCCCATTGCTGACCAGGTTGAGGACGATCTGGCGCAGGCGCAGAGGATCGCCTTCGAGAGCGGCCGGAAGGGTTGGATCGATGGTGCAATCGAGCGCCAGTCCGCGCGCGCGCGCCAGCGGCAGCATGGTCTGCACGGCGCCGCCAATACACTCCGCGAGTTCCACCAGGGTGCGGTCGAGGACCATCTTGCCGGCCTCGATCTTGGAGAAATCGAGCGCATGATTCAACAATTCCAGCAGCGCCTGAGCCGACTCCTGGGCGGTTTCGACGTACTCCTTCAACTCGGATGAATCGGCCAGCGGCCGCGCCAGGGCCAGCATGCCCATGATGCCGTTCATCGGAGTTCTGATCTCGTGGCTCATGTTGGCCAGGAACTCGCTCTTGAAGCGATTCGCCGCTTCGGCCCGCAGCTTGGCTTCGGCCAGTTCCCGGGTGCGCTCGGCCACGGCCGACTCGAGGCGGCGCTTTGCGGCCCGATGCTTTATTTCCTGCCGGCGCAGGATGCCCAGCACCAACGCGATATAGCCGGCGGCGGCGAGCAGCCGGAACCACCAGGTCTGCCACCACGGTGGCAGGACCACGAACGACACGCGGGCCGGCTGCGTGCTTTCGATGCCCGCGCCGCTGATTCCAACGACCTCCAGCGTGTACTCGCCGGCGGGCAGATCGGCGAATTCGACTTCGCGTTGCGCGGTGCGGGTCCACGATTCGGCGAGCCCGAGCAGCCGGTAGCGGAAGCGAACCGCATTCTCGTTCAGGAAGCTCAGCGCGACAAAGCTGGCGTGGAACGGGCCGGAGTCGTAGGGGATCGCGCGCGGCGCCCCGGCCAGCAGATCGTGCTTGCCGACGGTCGCCGAGATCAGTTCCGTGGATGGCGGAGGAGGCCGGGATGCGCCCGTGCCCGGCATGAACCGCGAGACACCCTGGCTGGTGGAGATCCAGACGCTGCCGTCGGGGTCGGGGAAGAATCCGAACTCATTGCAGTTCTCCCCCAGCAGCCCGTCCTGCCGCCCGTAATGATTCCAATGCGCGCCATCAAACGCATCCACACCTTTGTCCGTGCCGGCCCAGATCCAGCCGCGCTGATCGGTTCCGATGAAGAAACCCAGATAACCAGCGCCGCCGCCGTGCTGGGGAAAGTGGTCGATGCGCGGCGGCGATGCGCGCGGATCGAGGCGCGCCAGACCGAGCGCTTCTCCATAGGTCAGCCAGACCATCCCATCCGGGCCCTCCACGACCGAACTAACCTGCTGAGACAGCAGACCATCGCCGCGGGTGAACACGCGCCATTGGCCGCCGCCCAACAGTGCCACTCCTTCATTGGTCGCGAACCAGACCCGGCCGTTAGAGCCGAAGCTGAACATGCGTGCCTGCAGGCCCGGGAAGGCATCGGGCGGAGGCAGGGCATCGAAGTGCAGCCCTTGCGGGGTCCGCCGGCCACGGTAGATGCCGCCGGCTGAGGCGACCCACAGCGTCCCCTGGTGGTCGAACCTCAGGCAGCTTACCGACTGACCGGAGAGACCACTGGAGGGCCCATAGATCCGCTCCGCGCCCGGGCCGTGGTCGAGGCACAGGACGTCGCCCGATGTCCCGCCGGCACAGACGGTTCCATCCCGGTCCGTGGCGACTGCGAGGAGCGACTCCGAGGCCAGGCGGCCGGCAGCCGCGATGCGCCAGCGCTGGCGATCGCGGTCCAGTCGCCACAGGCCCTGGGTGGTAGCGGCCCACATCGTGGCTTGCGCATCCTTGGTTATGTGGAAGACCTCGAGCGCGCCCAGGCCTTCCTTCGCGGTCCAGGACTCCCACTGCCCGAAGCCCAGACGGCGCACCAGCCCCCATCCCGCGAGGCCCAGCCAGAGCGAGCCCTCGCGGTCGAGCAGAACGGCCTCGACCGACTCCCCGGGCAGGCCCTGATCGCCGCGGATCGCCAGCCAGTCGCGCTCATCCCTGAGCAGCAAACCGCGATTGGTCGGCACGCCGAGCATTCCGTCAGCGCCGGCATACAGCCGCAGGCCCTTCGAATCCTTGGGAAGCGGCGGCGCGGATGGTTCAAAGCGGGCGGCAGCATGCGCCTTTTTCCAAAGCCCGGCGTCCGAGCGCGCCCACAGCACGCCTGCGTTGTCGGTCACCAGACTGGACCAACGTCCCGCCGGCAGGCCCGATTCACGGCCCCAGACCTGCGTTCGCGTCCCCTGCTGAGAACAGATGCGCTGCCCGCAGCCGTACCATAGAACACCGTCTGGATCCATGTGGACGGAGTAAGCGCCGCGATCCTTTCCGCCAGAAGGGCTCAGGCGCCAGGCCCACGAGCCGTCCCGCGACTGGCCGAACCAGAGCCCTTTGCGGCTCGAAATCACCAATTGGCCCGGGCCGGAGCATTCGAGCTGCGGGTGGTCGTCCCCGCTGAGATGGCCCGGAAAGCCGGTGGTTTCAAAGCGGTCGTGAAGCCGTCGCGCGGGCCCGTGCGAGCCGAGAGTCCACAGCGTGCCATCGGCCGCCAGCTTCAGATCGAAGACTGAGCTCGCGCTGAGGCCGTCGGCGGGTCCGTACTCGCGGAACTGCCGTCCGTCGAATCGGAACAGACCGTTCCTGGTCCCAATCCAGAGGAAGCCCGGGCGATCCTGCACCAGGCACTGCACGGACAGGTTCCCCAGTCCTTCCTCCTGCCCGTAGAGTTTGAAGTTGTAGTGCTGAGCGGACAGGGAGACGCTCAGCCCCAGCAGCGCGAGGCACCATGACAGGAGCGAACGCCAGCGGAGCGTGCCCTTGGACAAAGACACGCGGCTCATTCTAAGATTTCGTCGGCATCGCACAGCGCGAACTTAGTCGGATACGGTTCCGCTAAAAACCAGCTACTCGTAGTCTTACGGAAGCGGGACCGTGCGTGCAAGGGTGAATCTTCATGGCCGCCCTTTCCGGGAGCGCCGGGAGAACCGAGCAGCCGGGCCGAGGCCGACGGTGAACGGGCCCGCGCATGCACTCCAGCCACGCCGCTGGCCGCATTCCAATTGCTACCGTTTGTGAGATGGCTTGCCTTCAGAAGATCGGTTTCAGGACCATCCGGCCGTACACGATGAACGCCATCAGGAGACCCAGCACGCCGCTTAAGATGATGGGCGTGATCTCGCGGTACTTGGCGTGCACCCAGACGAACACGAGGCTCTCGATCGTCAGGAACGCGGCGGCCACCACCGTGAGCGCCGGCTGCCAGTGGAGGGCGGCAGGGACGATCAGCCCGACCGTGCAGACGAGTTCGAGGATGCCGAGGGCCTTCCAGGCTTCCCGCGGCAACGCACCAAAGGACGCGACCCCCTCGCTTACCTTGTCGAACATGAAGACCTTCATGACGCCCGACGCTCCATACAGGAGCGCGGCGAGGACCTGCAGGACCCACAACAGGATGTTCATCGTGTGCCTCCTCCCGGTTTTCGCGTCGGCGCGCGCAGGGCGGTTTCTCCCCGCGCGATCCACGTTCTGAGCCCAGCTCTAGCGACCATGGATACCCTCATGATAATTCCCCTTCGTGTTGCATAGAGAACCCATTGTGAAACACAGCCGCCCTGCGTTTCAATCAGCGGAGGCCGCAGTCTCAGGCGATGATCTCGTAAGATGAATCGAGGCCGGTGACGGCAAGTTGCAAACGATTACAAACCTACAAGCTCCGCTGTAGGGTAGCGAACGCGAAGCTGCCAATACAAAATACAGGAATGTTGTCGCGTCCCGAAACTTACCCTCAAAGGGAAGGCCGCCCTCAAACGCGCGCGAGGCCGGCCGGATGTTGGTCTGGGGCTTTGAGCCCGGGCCGTTGCCGATGCCCGCGGGCGCCCTGCGAACGAATACGCCGCAATCAACGCAATCCTGGAGCGAACATTGACTTCATCCCCCGACCAAACCATCCCCGGCGACACTCAACTGGATGAGCTGCTGCGCTACCTGAACCTGAAACTCGCCGCGATGGGCCAGCCGACCAGCCGCAGCACGGCCGATCCCTACTCGCTCGAAGTCGCGATGCCGCTGCTGCGCAACCACTATCAGAAGGACCTGCTGCTGGGCGACCTGCTGTGTCCCGCGGATGCGCGCATTCAGGCCTTTCTGGACAATCAACTGGCCGCCACCTGCGCGGCGGGCGTGCCGCGGCTGCCCAGCCTCGCGTTCGTCCTGGACCGGCCGGGGCTGGCGCGCGTGATGTCGCTGCCGGCGCGGGGCGACAGCATCGCTTCGCCGTACCTGCAGTCGTACCGCATCGTGCAGGGCGTACTGCACAATCCGAAGAGTGACCGGCGGACGACTCAGGGCATCTTCCACATCGTCGAGGGCGGGCTGCCGGTGCCGACCGACAAGATCACAGTGCCGAAAAAGGCCTTCGCAACGCTGCTCGAGCGGGCGCTCGACCCGCCGGAAAGCGTGCTGGCGCTGCCCTTCACCGCGGACCAGCAACAGCAGGCCCGGATGTTCGTGTCGCTGCTGCTGCGCCCGATCGTGTGCCCGGCGACGGGCAGCGAGCCGGAAAAGCGCATGGAGATTCGCTGCTTCACGCCGGCCAGCCTGGTCAGCAACCTCGATTTCATCGAAGCCATCTTCGGCAACGGCGGCGATCCGTATCTGCCGGAGAACGATGCCGCGCTGGATGCGGCGCACTGGACCGGCCACACCGGCTGCGTGATCGTGGCGCCGCACATCGTCGGCATCCGGAAGAAGGATCTCGGCCTGCCGCACGTGAGCGCGGCGACCGAGCGCCAGCGGCGCGACGGCATGTGCTGGGAGAAGGAAGACGAAGCCTACAACGGCGGCAAGGCCTTTAAGCTGACCTGCCGCGATGATTCCGGCGTAATTGTGTCCATAATTGCGGATAATTACTACGGATATTGCAAGAAAGAGGTCAAAACTCAGATCAGTTTCTCGGCAAATCTGTTCGGATTATGCGAAGAAGAGCACGCCGGCGGAGCAATTGCCTTCGCGGCCTACGTTCTCGGCCAGGAGTTCTACGCCGATCGCACGGTGCCGCTGAAGAAGACGACGTTCGAGGCGGCGCTGCGGATGCTGGGCCAGCGGGCGGAGCAGAAGCCCGGCCGCTACGCGGTCGACCGGCGCTATGCCAACGTCTATTACTTGCCCGAAAACGCCGAGTTCCATGTGCGCGAGGGTTTCGTGAAGTGGCCGGCAGAGGGCGGCATGCAACAACTCGTGCTGAGCATCGGCGACACCTACGTGCTGCCGTCGGGATACCGCGTGTGGCTGGAAAAGCAGCGCGGTGGCACGTCGTGGCGGCTGGTGGGCTCGGCGGCCGACGGCACGCTGTGCCACAAACCGTCCACGGTCTCGGGCGGAGGCAAATCCGAGATCTCCAAGTCCATCACCAGCGTGTTGCTGGAGGGACCGATTTTCGTGAAAGACTACCACGCCGACATGCGGCAGGTGGTCGAGATTCTGAAGAGGGATTACTCCTCGATCTACGTCCAACCGCGCACCGGCGAGCGGCCCAAGCGGCCGATCCTGAGCCCGGAGCGCTCGCTGGGCTCGGTGATCAAGCTGCTCACGCCCTCGCCCGATTACAAGGAGGAGTACAACGACTGGCTGAGGAAACTCCCGCAGACCATCCGCCAGCTCGTCACCACGGTCAAACGTTATTACCGCACCGAATGGGGCGACGACTGGAAGCCGCATTTCACCGTGGACCGGATCAACGGCTTCCTGGGACACGAGCTGAAATACGACAACCAGAAGATGGTGAGCAACTATCTGCGGGTCGGCTTCGATCCCGAAGGGTCGTGGCGCATTTACAAGCTCCGGCCGGACTTCCATCCGGCCGAGAAGGTGCAGGCCGAGGACGACATTACGGCGTCAGTGGTGGTGCCGCGTGAGAGCCTGAACAACCTCGATGCGCGCTACACGAATCCGAGCGTCAAACTGGTGACCAACTGCGAGGCGCTGCTGTTTCAGCGTCCGGATGAGGCGATCCATCGCGGCTTCGACGCGCAGGCCGAGGCCGACCTGGCGGCGCCCGGCACGTTCATCTCGAACTTCGAGCCGCTGAACGTGGAACAAGTGCGGGCGATCGTCGACCACGTGGTAGAGTTCGACAAATATACCGAGCCGATGAAGCGGCTGCTCAGAGGCTTCGTCGCGGGCTGCGGCGTCTCGTACGCTGTTTCGTCGGCCCATCCGCGCATGGTCGATGGAAGCCCGTCGAAGAACCCGCGCTATCTGCAGCAGCGCCCGGACGTGGTCAACGCCCGCGGGACGTACCTGGCCGAAATCAGCGCGCGGCTGGACCGCGAAATCCCGGCGGAAGGCCGCGTCCATTTCCCGGTGAACGCGGTGCTGGCCGGACGCCGCGGCAGCCCGCCGGACGCCAAGATCGGCCTGCCTCCGCTGGCGGTTTACAGCCCGATCCATTACCAGGAACTGCCCGAGCTGTTCATGGATTTCACGTGCAGCCTGACCGGCAAGTCGCCCTCCACGACGGGCTTCGGCAGCGAAGGCGCGATGACCAAAGGCCCGTTCAACGCCCTGTGGCCGGTGGTCGATCTGGACAATGCGCTGGTTTCGTTCATCCTCACGGGCTACGCCGGCTTCACCACCGCCGCGGGTTACATCGGCGCGCAGTTTCGCGTCGATCACGACATCAGCATGCTGGTGCCGGAGCTGTGGTGCCGGATGAAGCCGGAGGAGCGCGATCCGGCGTTCCTGATCCGCAGCGGCTACCTCGAGAAGGTGGACGATTTCGAAGTAGGCGGGCGCAAGGTGCTGGCGAGCCGGCTGGGCTACCGCATCACGGCGCTGTTCGCGGACCAGTTCCTGGGCCGCCTGTTCGAGACGCCGGACGGCGTGTTCACCGAAGAGATGCTGCGCCCGGAGAAGCAGGATCCGGCAGCGTTCGCCACCGGCGTGGACGCGATCGTCGAATCGCAGCGCCGGGTGGCCCTGAATTACTTCGAAGACGGCAGCGTGGAGGCGGCCTGCCCGCCGCTGAAGGCGCTGTTGTACATCATGGCGCACGGCGTGTATGAGGGCATGGGCGTGGAGCACGCGGAACTGCGCGCGCTGTTCACGCGCGAGCACGTGCTCGGGAGCGAGTGGTACCGCGAACGCCTGCGGGTGAAGCAGCAGTGCGACGTCGCGCTGTGGCGCCGGCATATCGCGGCACTGGAGGCGATCGGCGCGACGCCGGCCATGGCGGCCGGGGGTCAGGTGGACGCCGCGGCCCGGCTCGCCTCGGCGCGCCAACAACTCGCGCGCGTCGACTCCGCCGAATACCTGGGCGAATTAGCGGGAACCATCGGCGCGGACCCGTTCCACGGCCAGATTCCGGCGGCGGGCTAAAACCGCCGCGATAGCTGGACCTGTGCCGCGGACGGCGCGCCTGTTGACGCGTGTCGAACATTTTCCGCGATCTCCGATTTACGGCATAAGTCGATTCACGCCCTTGCGCGTGCCGAATAGCCGTGTACAATCTTAAGAACTCACGGCTTTCCGGGAAACTGTCTGTCGAAGCAGGTGGCAATGCGCAAGGCGCTGACCTTTCTGGGCATCCTCAACGATTCGGATATCGACTGGCTGGTGACGACGGGTTCGAAGCGCGAGGTCGCGCCGGGCCAGGCGCTGGTGACGGAGGGAGTGCCGATCGATTCGGTGTTCCTGGTGATCGACGGACGCTTCTCGGTAACGGTGTCGGCCCTGGGCGGGCGCGAAGTGGCGCAGTTGATGTCGGGCGAGGTGATCGGCGAAATGTCGTTTGTCGATTCCTATCCGCCGTCGGCGTCGGTGCAGGCACTCGAACGCTCGGCGGTGTTGGCCGTGCCGCGGGCGCGGCTCAGCGCCAAGCTGAACGACGATACGGCATTCGCGTCGCGATTCTACCGGGCGCTGGCCGTGTTCCTGGCGGACCGGCTGCGCAGCACGGTGGCGACGCTGGGGTACAGCTCAAACGAAACCCTGGACCAGGACAAGCTTTACAGAGATGAAATCGACCCGGAGACGCTGGATGCGATCTCGCTCGCCGGAGCGCGCTTCGAGTGGATTCAGAAGAAGCTGCGGTCGGTTTGAGGACGGAGAACTGAGCCGCAATGGCCTCCCGGAACACCAACCTATACCGCGCCAAGGCGCTGGAGCGCTTTGCCTCGCCTGATAACCTGGAACGGCTGGTGCCGGCGGTGCACCGGCGCGACTGGATGCCGGTGCTGGTCACGGGCGTGCTGTTCGCACTGGGGCTGTTTTGGGCCGTGGCCGGGAGCGTACCGACAGTCGTCGCCGGGCGCGGGGTGCTGCTGAAGCCGCGGCGCGTCGTGCGCGTGCAGGCCCTGAGCGGCGGCCGGTTGCTGGTGCTGACGGTGCGCGCCGGCGACGAGGTCGAGAAGGGCCAGATCATCGGCAAGCTGGACCAGTCGGAGATTCGCAAGCGCATCGAAGAGGACCACGCGACTGTAGCGACGCTAGGGGGGCAGGATCGCGTCAAGATCGCCTCCGACGAGCAGCGGCTGCAGTTGCAGATGCAGCAGGACGCGGCCGAGCGGAGTTCGCTGGCGGTGCAGCGCTCGACGCTGGAGTCCTCGCTGGCCAACGCGCGAGCACTGGTCGAGCCGCTCTCGGAACATCGCGGCGCGGTGCACGAAATGGTGAAGCAGGGGCTGCTGGGGCGGGCCGCGCACGAGGTGTCGGACGCGGAATTCGCGTACCGCGATAACGACATCCGCATTGCGGAATACCAGTCGAAACTGTCGCAGATCGACGGGCAGTTGAGACAGATCGAAACGCGCCAGGCGCAGCTCAGCCGCGAGACCCTCGAAGTTTCCACGGCCCGCCGGAACCAGATCGGCGAGATCACAAAGAACATCGCCATCAACGAGGTGCAACTGCGGCAGAACGGCGACATCCGCAGCGAGTTCGGCGGACGCGTGATGGAAGTGCTGGCCACGTCGGGCCAGGTGCTGCCGCCGGGCGCGGCGGTGCTCTCGCTGCAGATCGAAGACCCGGACACAACGCTGACCAGCATCTCCTATTTCCCGATTGCCGACGGCAAGAAGATCCAACCGGGCATGCGCATCCAGGTGACGCCCGACACGGTGGAGCGCCAGCGCTTCGGCGGCATCCTGGGCACGGTGACGAAGGTCTCCCCGCTGCCGGTGACGAGGGAGGGGGCGCAAAGCGTGGTGGGCAATTCTGACGTCGTGCAGACGCTGATGAGCGGCGGCGCGTATATCGAGGTGACGGCGCGGCTCGAGACCGACCCCGCGACCTTCAGCGGCTATCGCTGGTCGTCGTCGCGCGGGCCGAACTTGAAGATGTCGTCGGGGCTGACGCATCTCAGCCGGGTGACGGTGGAGGGGCGTGCGCCGATCACGTATCTGCTGCCCATCCTGCGCGAATCGTCGGGGATCTACTGAGGGGCGGCCACGCAGTGAAGAGGAAAGAGGCACCGCTACCTTCGACCAGAGTCCGCACGCCGATGGTGTTGCAGATGGAGGCCGTCGAATGCGGCGCCGCCGCGCTGGCGATCATTCTGGGCTACTACCGCCGCATCGTTCCGCTGGCGGTGCTGCGGCGCGAGTGCGGGGTTTCGCGAGACGGCTCGAAGTGCTCGAACGTCTGCAAAGCGGCACGCAACTACGGCTTGGTGGCCAAGGCGTTCAAGAAGGATCTGCCCGGGCTGAAGAGCCTGCGGTACCCCTACATCGTCTTCTGGAACTTCAACCACTTCCTGGTGGTCGAGGGCTACCGCAACGGCCGGGTGTACCTGAACGACCCAGCCAGCGGCCCGCGCAGCGTTGATCTGGAGGAGTTCGACGAAAGCTACACGGGCGTGGTGATGGTCATGGAGCCGGGGCCTGAGTTCCGGCCCGGCGGCCGCAAAAAGAGCATGACGGCGAGCATCCGCGAGCGGCTGAAAGGCTCGCTGCGCCCGCTGCTGTTCGCGGCATTCACGGCGCTGCTGCTGGTGCTGCCGGGCCTGGCGAC